>SMTZ1_10004720_pt1 | contig 13690 bp, 14 predicted proteins | sample DeeMarSWOR136_30_FD_25667 | JGI IMG/M metagenome (IMG submission 25667) | reverse complement strand
ATTCTGATGCTTGAACTCCCTAAAGAAAAAATAGCTGGGGAGGAATTTAACGCTGGTTTTGAAAATCATACAGTAATGAAACTAGCTGAAATGGTAAAAGATGTTGTAGGAAGTGATATAGAAATAGAAGTAAAACCAACAGATGATCCTAGATCTTATCATATTTCGTCTGAGAAATTAACAAGAATGACAGGTTACAAACCTAAGAAGGGCATTAGAAATGCAATTATTGATATAAAGGATGCTTTTGAGCAGGGTAAGATTTCCAATTGGAAAGATATTAATTATTATAATGTGAAAAAAATGATAGCTTTAGGAGTAAATCAATGAATATACCATATGTTGGTTTAAAAAAGCAACATGAGAATTTGAAAGGTGAAATTTTTGATGCAATTTCTAAAGTTTTAGATCACTCCATCTTTATATTAGGAAATGAAATAAAGGAATTTGAAGAAAAATTTGAAAAATATTGTAAGGTTAAATATGCGGTAGGTGTAAATTCTGGAACAGATGCATTATTTTTTGCTCTAAAATCTATTAGCATTAAAAAAGGAGATGAAGTGATAACTGTTCCTAATTCGTTTTTAGCCTCTACTTCAAGTATCATTGCAGCAAATGCAAAACCTGTTCTTGTTGATGTAAAAGAGGATATGAATATTAATCCTGATTTAATAGAACCTGCTATAACAAAAAATACTAAAGCTATACTACCAGTTCATTTAACTGGTAAACCAGCTGAAATGAACAAGATAATAAAAATTGCTGAAGATCATAATCTATTAGTCATTGAGGATGCTGCTCAGGCAATAGGAGCAGAATACAATCATAAAAAGGTAGGATCATTTGGAGTTGTTAATTGTTTTAGTTTGCATCCATTAAAGAATTTAAATGCCTGTGGAGATGGTGGAGTAATAACTACAAATAATGAAGGAATTTATAATTGGCTTTTACAGATGAGAAATATTGGTCTAAAAAATAGAGATGAAGCAGATATTTGGGGATATAACAGTAGATTGGATACTATTCAAGCTGCAATTTTAAATGTTAAATTTAAATATCTTGATAAATGGATTGATCAAAGAAGAGAAAATGCAAAATTCTACAACGAGCACTTAAGTGAATTTGTTAAAATACCTATTGAAAAATCAGGAGAAAAATGTGTATATCATACCTATATAGTTCAGACAAACAAAAGAGATAAACTTAAGCAACACCTTGAGAAAAATGGAATTGAAACAAAGATACATTATCCAATTCCAATACATCTGCAAAAAGCTGCTAGAAATTTGGGATATAAAAAGGGAGATTTTCCTATTACAGAAAAACTAGCAAATGAAATTTTAACTCTGCCTATTTATCCAGAGTTAAAAAAAGAAGAACTCATTTACATTGTTGAAAAGATTAAAGAATTTTTTTAAAAAGTAATGATTCTCAAACAAATTTACTATACATAGAAGGGATTTTTATAAAAGAAAAAATAAACATAGGAATCATTGGTACCAGTAAATTTACAGAAGAAGCACATATTACAGGTTTTACGAACAATCCAGATACAAACGTTATAGTACTCTGTGGAAAGCATAATATATCAAGATTAAAAGAACTTTCAAAAAGATATGATATCCCATATATCATTACCGATTATAATGAATTATTAAATTTTAAACAATTAGATGCTGTAGTTGTAGCAACCCCTAACTATTTGCATTATCCAATAGTGATGAAAGTTATACAAAATAATCTTCATATTTTATGTGAAAAACCTCTTGCTATAAATCTAAAAGATGCACAAAGGATGTATGAACAAGCTGTAAAAAAGCAAATAAAACATATGACTGCATTTACCTTTAGATTTACCTCTCCGGTTATAAAAGCTAGAAAACTTATAGAGAAAGGATCAATAGGAGATGTATTTCATTTTAATGCTCATTATCTGGTAGATTTTGATATAAATTCTGCCTTAACATGGAGATTTGTAAAAGAAAAAGCAGGTTATGGCGCTCTTGGGGATTTATCACCCCATATTATTGATATTGCACGATTATTGATTGGAGAAATAAAACAATTATGTGGAATAGAACAAACCTTTGTAAAAAAACGGAGACTCATAAATAATAACAGTTTACATAACGTAAATGTAGATGATTCAACAGTATTTATTGCACAATTTCAAAACAAAGTGCAGGGTCTCTTTCAGGCTAGCATGGTTGCAACAGGTAGAGGTTCAACAATGCGTATAGAGATATCAGGTACAAAGAGTTCTCTAGTGATAAATCGGGAGATGGGAAATATAACTTTATATCAGCAAAAGCAAAAAAATGGGAAATATTCTATTTTAGATAAATGTAAGGAGGATAGAGGATTAATTTTTACTAGTATGGCTAAAACTTTTTCTGAAAATATTTTACAAGACAAAAATACTCCACCATCGTTTTACGATGGGCTTAAAACTCAGGAAATTATAGAAGCTGTAAATCTTTCAAATAAACAAAGAAAATGGGTGACTCTACCAATTTTAAATAAATAATTTTAAAAAAAATAAATCTATTATATTCATATAGTTTAGTGTTATGATATAGACTTAATAATCATAACTTATAAATTGGAGGTGATGGATAAAGTTAATGAAAACAATAGCAACACGAATCAAAAAAAGTCGGAGATAAAAAGTAATAATTTGTGGAACTATAGAGCAATGATTTTAAAAAACAAAGGAGGAGGATGAATGAAACTTAATCTTGGTTGTGGGAGAGATATCCGAGATGGTTTTATAAATATTGATAGCTTCAAGTTAAAAGGAGTCGATCAGGTTTTAAACCTAGGTCATGAAAAGTTACCTTTTAAAGACAATAGTATAGACTATGTTTATGCCAATCATTTTTTTGAACATCTTAACAGCGATGAGACAATGTTTCTTCTAGATGAATTGTATCGCGTCTGCAGAGATGGCGCAATAATAGAGGTGATTTGTCCCCATCAAATGAGCCCTGTTGCTAGTCATGTTGTACACAAACAGATTATTAGTGAGTGTTTTTTTGATTCGCACAGCGTTGATACTGATCAAACAGGTGGACAAGGGAAAAGATATTTCAAAGTTGATTATAAATTGAGTTTTATGCGATATAGACCAAAGCGATCCGGTATCCTCAGATTATTACCATTTCTTAGTATTATACCATGTAACGTATATTTTCATCTAACTGTTGTGAAAAAGAATAATAAAAAAAAAATTGAAATTTAGGATTAGTTTTAATTATGATAGATATAAAAACAGCTTTCAATGACTGCTATAATGCTGATAAAACAAAATATATTAAAAAATGGTTAGTAGGTTGGGAAGTCTCTCAAGAACATCATAAATATAATGGAGAAAAAGATTTTATAACATGGTTTGAAAGATCAACTAAATATGTAGGAAAACATTATTTCTATGATAATCTTAATCCATTAGTAGAAAAATCCCATTCTTATCATAAAAAATTGGTAAATAAGTTAAATTTGGATATTGATATCGACAAATATAAGGATTTTAGTGTTTATAATGCTCAGGATTATTTATTCCAAAATTTATATCCAGTTCCAGATAGGATGGAGATAAAACATGTACTAGATTTTGGTGCAGGTTATGGTCGCCAAGCCAACTTATGGACTCAACTTAGAGACGATGTAGTATATGTAGCAATGGATGCTATCGAAGCGCCCTACTGCATGCAATACCTATACTACCAGTTTTTAGAAAAACCATTTCATGATTATGTTGAAGAAAAAGATAAATTTGAAATTAATGATGATCCAGGTATATATCATTTACCAACCTGGAGAAAAGATCTGCTTCCTCACAACTTTTTTGATATGATAATATGTGTACAAGTATTACAAGAATTAAACGCACGACTTGTTAGGGAAATGGTTAAAACATTTCATGAAGTATTAAAACCAGGTGGCGCCTTGTATATCAGAGATCATGATCAAGCATGGAAACCAGCTCATTTAATTAATTTAAATGATTATCTGAAAAAAAAAGGATTTGTTCTTGAATTTAGACCACATGTGATAGATAAAGAAGATATTCATGGGATACCACGGATATCGAGAAAAATCGATAGTAAAGTAGAGAAAAGTCAAAAATTAACAGCGCAGAAGTTTTTAAAATTTGGTGGGTATCTCTCTAAGGTAATGGAAAAGATAAGAAATAATAGTTAGAATGCAACTTGTCAATATTTTATAAATTAGTTAAAAAATGAATGTAAATGAGGCAGATGGTTCTTATAAGCAATATAGATTGGGGAAAAATTAAAGTAAGATTTTAACTTGGCAGGTGATAGATGTTCAAAGCAATATATTCCCAATGCTCTATGCCCTTTTGGATAGATGTTGCAGAAAATCTAGCTAAAGAAATCAAGATAGAACCATGTTATTGGACAGGCATTGATTATATGAAACATCCCGTCGAAAAAAAATTTCCAAATGTAATCTTTCATGATAGTATAAGAGCAGTTCGTGGAATCCCTGCGCCTGAGTGTGAAAATCTTAAACTTCCCGCCATCGGACAAACACTTTTCAAAGAGTTAGCATTTTGTGAATCTATTGCACTTCAAATGATGAGTAGAATAGATCCAGCCAATATTTTTACTTATGAAGATAGACTCCGTCAATACCAGTATTATGTTAGATATTGGAATGGAATACTTGAACATTTTAACCCTGATATTCTAATTTCTCCACGTGAACCCCACATTATTTATGATTACGTTTTATATGAAGTATGTAAAAAAAGGGGAATACAAACTCTTTTATTTCAAGAAACCCCCATATCATTATTGGTTTATCCAGTTGGGCAATTTGAATCTGGTTCAGAGATTTTAATATCTACTTATGAGAATCTAAAAAAGAGTAAAAAAGATGTAGTATTATCTGATGAATCTGAAAAACATTTAAAGAGGTTGTCAGGTAATTACTCAGATGCTTTATCAGCTTATTCTTTTGGTCAGCCTTTTAAATTAAAAGGTAAAAGTAGAAGGAGAATACCAGTCTTTGACGCATTTGTAATAAAAACTGATAAAATAGTGAGCAATCCACATAATTTTGTTTCAGAGATTCAAAAAACAATAAAAGGATTTTCAAGAGGTTTAAAGATTTATGACAAACAAAAAGGGATAGATCTTAAAGATACCCGTTGGTCGTATCCAGAATTCTTAAAAATGAAAAGAAGAGGTAAAATCAAAGTTAAGGAATTAAAAAAACATTATGATAGTTTAACAAAACAACCTGACACTAATAAACCATATGTCTATGTAGCTCTTCATTTTCAACCTGAATCTAGTACTTGTCCTTTAGGAGGAGTTTTTGTAAATCAATATCTCATGGTCGATCTATTATCTAAAAGTGTTCCTGAGAATTGGCAAATCTATGTAAAAGAACATTGGGGCCAATGGAAAACTGAGGCACGAGGAGAAAGAGGGAGAGACCCAAAATTCTATGACGATCTTATATCTCTGGAAAATGTCACCTTAATACCTACATCAATACCCTCATTTGATTTGGTTGATAAAGCAAAATGTCTTGCTACGGTTACCGGTACCTCAGGATGGGAAGCTGTTGTTCGTGGAATACCTGCTTTAATCTTTGGATATTCATGGTATCAAGGATGTGAAGGAACTTTTTATACCCCTGATGAAAAAACATGTAAGGAAGCTATTTTTAAAATAGAAGCAGGTTATAAAGTAGATAAAAAAGCTGTAAGATTATTTTTAAAAGCTATGGAAAAAGTAAGCGCAAAAGCTTATCTGCATCCTGTATATGAAGAAAAAGCAGATTTTTCACCTGAAGAAAATATAATTTCGGTTACAAATTCAATAAAAAATTATATACAGAAACAAGGGGTTTTAAAAAATGTCTAATGAACCCTGTTTTATTATAGCTGAAGCAGGATCAAATCATTGTGGTAAAATAGACCTGGCATATGATCTAATTGAAGTTGCCAGTAATGCAGGCGCTGATGCAGTAAAATTCCAATTATTTGATGAAAAACTATATCCAAAAGGAAGTCGAGCATCAAAAGAAATTGCTAAATGGAAAATGCCAGAAAATTGGATACCATCACTTTTTGATTATTGTAAAAAATATAATATTGAGTTTATAGCAACACCATTTAACAATAAAGCAGTTGATGAATTATATCCATATGTTAAAAGATTTAAAGTAGCATCTTTTGAAATTACTAACTTAGATCTTCTAGATAAAATCAGTAAGACAAAAAAACCAGTTATTCTCTCAACAGGCATAGCAACCTATGAAGAAATCAAAAATGCCTGTGATATGTTTGGAGACTATTCTTTGTTACATTGTGTTAGCGATTACCCGGCAGATTACAAGGATACCAATCTCTTAGTTATGAACGATTTAAAGATGAAATTTCATTGTAAGGTAGGTTTTTCTGATCATACTTTAGGAATAGAAGCTTCAATAGCTGCCGTGGCTCTTGGTGCAGAAATAATAGAGAAACACTTTAAATTAGATAAACAACCATATTCACCAGACGCTGAATTTGCAATAGACCCAAAAATGCTAAATTCTATGGTAAAGGGCATCCGTAATGTGCAAAAAATGCTCGGTGATAAAAGATATATTTCTGATCTTAGAAAATTGAGATCACAAAAAGTAGGAGATCAATTTATGAGGGTGGCAGATTAATGGAGATATCAGTAATAATAAGAGTTCATGGAGATGAAAAAAGTGTTAGCAGAGCTATTGATTCGGCACTGTTTCAAACTCTATTTAATAATAAATATGAAGTTTTAGTAATTGCAGATTCAATAACAAACGGAGTTAAACAGATTTTATCCTCTTATGGAAATAAGATAAAAACTGTTTTTTTTAATAATTTAGGTTCAATTAAGGCTATTAACGAAGGTGTTAGACTGTGTAAAGGAGATTATTACATCCTACTTGATTCTGATGACTTTCTTATGCCGCAAACATTAGAAAGAATGAGTTCAAAGATTGGAAAACATACCTTTATCTATGGTGATTATTATGAAAAAACAGAAAAAGATATAAATTATTTTAAAGTTGGAAAAAATCTTTTTAACACAATTGGTGGCGGTATTCTTTTCAATAAAAAAGAAGTAATTGAGGCTGGCTTGTATAATGAAAATCTTATTTTTCCAGAATATGACTTAATAAAAAAATTAATTAAAAATAATGCAAAAATATTGTATCTAGAGGAACCACTATATGTATATGTGAGAAGAAAAAAAAGTACAACATCAAATAAAGAAATAGTAAAAAAAGGAATAAGGCAATTAGAAGAAAAATATGGAAAACTGCCGATAAGAAGGTATTAAATATGATTCTTAGAAAAGCAACAATGGATGATTGCGATTTCATATTTAATTTGAGAAACGAACCTTATGTCCGTAATGCTTCATGGAATACAGAAAAAATTGATTATCAAAAACACAAGGGATGGTTCAAAAACAATTACAAATATTATCACATTATAGGTGATAGCAAAGGATTTGTACGTATCAAAGATAACGAAGTAAGTATAGCAGTTGTAAAGGAGGAACAAAATACAGGGCTTGGTACAGCTGCCTTAAACGAGATTGCTAAAATCCATCCAAATCTTAAAGCTGAAGTTAAAATCAGCAACATCCAATCATTAAATTTCTTTATCAATGCCGGTTTCAAACCTGTTGGTTATATATTGAAAAAAATAGATACAAAGGAAGAACAAAAGTGAGGTTTTTATGTATAAACCTTTAAAAATTTTTGTAATTGGTTGTGGCTCAATTGGAGAAAGACACATTAAAAATTTGAAAAGTTTATCTACTGGTAATATTTTAACTCAAGATATAAATTCTGGACAATTAAGTTTAGTTAAAGAAAAATATAATATCGAAACGTATGAAGATATCGAAGATGGATTTGATCAAAAACCTGATGCAGTTTTAGTATGTACACCTCCAACCATGCATATTCCAATAGCTATGAAAGCAGTTGATCATAACGCTCATGTTTTCATTGAAAAACCTATTTCTCATAATCTAGAAAAAGTTGATGAACTCATCTCAAAAGCAGAAAGTAAAAAATTGAATGTTTTGGTAGGTTATAATCTTCGTTTTCATTCAGGTATTCAATTAATGAAGAAAATGATAGATGAAGGAGTTATCGGAAACGTGCTATCAGCTAAAGCTGAATTTGGCCAATATCTACCTGATTGGAGACCCGGGCAAGACTACAGGATGGGTTATTCTGCTAATAAAGAATTAGGTGGAGGAATTATACTAGACGCTTCGCATGAAATTGATTACCTACAATGGTTAATAGGTAATATCAAAAAAGTAGCTTGTTTTGCAGGTAAAATTAGTAATTTAGATGTAAATGTTGAAGACACAGCAGAGATTCTTCTAAAATTTGAAAACAATGCAATTGGCGGAATACATCTAGATTTTACCCAAAGGAATTATTCACGTAACTGTAAATTAATTGGTGAAAAAGGAACTATAACATGGGATTACTCTGATAAAATTGTAAAACTATATTTAGCTAGTGAAAAAAAATGGAAAAGTTTTCCCGTTACAGCAGATGCAAATCATATGTATGTACAAGAAATGAAACATTTTCTTGAATGTATTAATGGAAAAACAAAACCTCTAATAGATGCATCTATAGCAAAAAATGTATTAGAAATTGCATTAACAATTAAAGAATCTTCAAAAAAGAACGCGGCGATATCAATATGAGTAAAATTATAGCAATCATCCAGGTTAGATTAGATTCCTCACGATTTCCAAAAAAAGCTCTTTCTCAATTAATAGATAAACCAATGATTATACATGTTATTGATCGTGCTAAGCAATCTAAACATATAGACCAGTTAGTTGTTGCTACCTCAACTAGAAAAATAGATGACCCTATTATAGATGTTGTTTCAAAACAAGGTATTAGCGTTTTTAGAGGTAGTGCAGATGATGTACTGGATCGATACTATAAAGCAGCTAAAAAATATCATGCAGATATCATAGTAAGAATAACTGGTGATTGTCCATTGATTGATCCTGTTATTATTGACAAGGTCATTCAATGCTATATAGATGGTAAATATGATTACGTAAGTAATACAATTGATCAGACATATCCAGATGGATTAGATACAGAGGTGTTTTCATATAAAGCTTTAGAAAAAACTTGGAAAGAAGCAAAGTTGTTATCTGAAAGGGAACATGTTACTCCATATATTGTTAATCATCCTGAAAAATTTAAACTTATAAATGTAAGAAATGATGTTGATTTGTCACATATGCGTTGGACAGTTGATTACGAAAAAGATTTAGAATATGTAAAAGAGATTTATGGCAGATTATACAAAAAAGATTCTATATTTCTTATGGATGACATTTTGCAACTATTGGAAAAAAATCCTGAATTAAATAAAATAAATATAGGAATAACGAGAAATGAAGGTTATCTTCGCTCATTAGATAAAGATAAAATCATTAAGAAATAAGTAAAATATTACATTGGGGAAGAGAGTAAGTTATGGAAATAAAAAAATTGAATCCAGAGAATTACAAAGAATGGGACAAATTTTGTTTAGAAAGCGATGACGCTTGGTTCTGGAACACATCTGGGTGGCTTGAATATACCTTAAATTATAAACCAGAGTTTAAACCAGAATCAAAATCTTTTATAGTAATTAATAACCAAAATATTGTAGCAATCTGCCCTTTAATTCTGGAAACCTATAACAATGTAAAAGAATTTTCTTATGGAGGGGGGTTTGGACCAACACCGGCATTTGCAAATAATATGGCAAAAAAATTTAAAAAAAAGGTTACTAAGCTGGTTTTTAAAGAGATAGAAAGATTAGCAAATGAAAACAACGTTAAGAGAACTAGATTAAAATTTTCAATTTTAAACAAATCATTTATTGAAACTAAACAACAGAAATTTAATTATCTAATGAAATTTGGATATCTAGATAACTCAATTAATACACTTATTATAGATTTGGATAAACCATTAGAAGATCTACGATTAAATGTAAGACATGGCCATGACTCAGATATTGATAGAGCTTCTATATTTTTAAAAGCAGAGATTTTTGATAAATCAAACTTGACTAAGAAAATATTTGAAGAATATGTTCAACTACATCATAAAGCAGCTGGTAGAGTAACTAGACCAAAAATCACCTTTGATTTAATGTATGAATGGATTAAGGAAGGAAAAGGATTTTTAATAGGTGCAAAAAAAGAAGGTAAATACGTAGGTTTTTCTTATTTTAATTTGTTTAAAAATAATGTATATTATAGTTCATCATGTAATGATCCTGATGAAACTCTTCCAGTAGCTCATTTTATACAATGGGCTGCAATTAAATGGATGAATGAAAAAAAATATAGATTCTATGAAGTTGGGTGGCAGGTATACAAAAATAGTTTAACAGATTTTTATTCAAAAAAAGAAGTTGACATTGGAAGATTTAAAAGAGGATTTGGCGGTTTCACAGTCCCATTATTCATGGGAGAAAAATATTATGATAAAGAATATTTTTTAAAAATTTACAAAGATAGAATTAAGCACTTTGCTGATATCGTTTGGGAGAATAAATAAATTATGGGGAAAGGTCAAGATTTATATAAAAAAGCAAAAAAGCTTATTCCTGGAGGTACACAACTCCTATCTAAAAGACCTGAGATGTTTCTCCCAGATCTATGGCCCGCATATTATAAGAAAGCCAAAGGTTGTGAAGTATGGGATCTAGACGATAATAAATATGTAGATATGAGTTTCATGGGAATAGGAGCATGTCTTCTTGGTTATGCGGATGAAGATGTTAATAAAGCAGTTATAGAAGCAATAAACAATGGATCTATGAATACTCTAAATTGCCCTGAAGAAATAGAGCTTGCAGAGTTATTATGTAAAATTCATCCCTGGGCAGACATGGTTAGATATTCAAGAACCGGTGGTGAAGCTATGGCAATAGCAGTAAGAACAGCTAGAGCAAAAACCGATAAAGATCTAATTTTATTTTGTGGTTATCATGGTTGGCATGATTGGTATCTATCTGCAAATCTTGCAGATGATAAATCCTTAGACGGTCATCTTTTACCTGGATTAGAGCCAAAAGGTGTTCCTAGAAATTTAAAAGGAACAGCATTACCCTTTAATTATAATAATACGGATGAGTTTTTAGATTTAATTAAAAAACATGGAGATAACGTTGCTGCAGTAGTTATGGAACCTATTCGAAATCATTATCCCGAAAAGGGATTTCTAGAAACAATTAGAAAAGTAACTGAAGAAATGGGTATTATTTTAGTATTTGATGAAGTAACATCTGGATGGAGATTGAATAATGGTGGTGTTCATTTAAAATTTGGAATTAATCCTGATATAGCAGTATTTGGTAAAGGAATGAGTAATGGTTATCCAATGTCCGCAATAGTAGGTACCTCCTCGGTAATGGATATTATGCAAGATACATTTATTAGTAGTACATACTGGACTGAAAAAATTGGACCAGTAGCTGCCTTGGCAACTGTTAAAAAAATGAAAAATAAAAATGTTCCAGAATATTTAACTAAAGTTGGAAAAAATATTCAAGAAGGTTGGAAAATATTAGTTGATAAACATAATTTAAATGTAGATGTATCTGGCATTCCTCCATTAGGACATTTTATATTTAATTATGATAATCCTTTGATTCCTAAAACTTTGTTTACTCAATTAATGTTGGAAAAAAATTTTTTAGCAGCCAATGCATTCTACGCCTCCTACGCTCATAAGGAAAATCATCTTAAGACATATTTAAAGGCCACAGATGATTCATTTAGATTTATTAGCAAAGCTATAAAAGAAGAAAAACTAAAGAAATATTTGAAAGGACCTGTTTGTCATTCAGGTTTTAAAAGATTAACTTAAACATATTAAAATTAGAATAAATAAATTGATGGCGGTGATAATTTGAATATATTAAAAGATAAAGTAATTCTCCTTACAGGAGGTACAGGCTCCTTTGGAAAGAAATTTACAGATTTAGTACTAAGAGGATATAATCCAAAGGCATTACGAATTTTTTCACGTGATGAAAAGAAACAATATGATATTGAAAAAAGATTTAGAGAAGAAGGACTCGATGATAAACTTCGTTTATTTATTGGAGATGTTAGAGATAGAGAAAGACTGCATAGAGCAATGACCGATGTTGATGTTGTCGTTCATGCTGCGGCATTAAAGCAGGTTCCAACATGTGAATATAATCCAATTGAAGCTGTGAGAACAAATATAGATGGTTCTATTAACTTAATTGATGTCGCCATTGATAACGGTATAGACAAGGTCATTAACATTAGTACAGATAAAGCGGTGCATCCAGTTAATCTATATGGAGCAACAAAGATGACCGCTGAAAAACTCTTTATCCAAGGGAATTCTTATGCTGGAAAAACAAAAACAAAATTCAGCTGTGTCAGATATGGTAATGTTATTGGCAGCCGTGGTAGTGTTGTCCCACTTTTTCTTGAACAAAGAGAAAAAGGTTTAATCACTATAACTGATGAAAAAATGACGAGATTTTGGATAACACTAGATCAAGGGGTAAAATTTGTTATAGATTGTATTGGCAGGATGAAAGGTGGAGAAGTTTTTATTCCAAAAATTCCAAGCATGAAAGTAACTGATCTCGCAGATACCATTGCACCTAATACTAAACAAAAAATAATAGGAATAAGACCTGGAGAAAAAATAAATGAGATACTATTGACTGAGGATGAAGCAAGACATGCTAAAGAATTCGATGATTTTTTTGTAATTGAGCCAGAACATCCTTTTTGGACAGAAAAACATCTTAAAAATGGTAAAAAACTTCCAGTTGGATTTAGATATTCTAGTGATAACAACAAAGAATGGATTACTAAAGATAAGTTAAAGAAAATGTTAAAGGAAATATAATGCCTGAAAAATTAGCTATTGAGGGTGGTATACCTACTAGAAAAAAATTTTTATCATATGGCCATCAATGGATAGATCAGGATGATATTAAAGCAGTTGAAAATGTTTTAAAAAGCGATTGGTTGACTCAAGGATCAAAAGTAGACGAATTTGAAAAAAAAGTTGCAAATTATTGCAAAGCGAAATATGCTGTTGCTTTCTCATCTGGAACAGCTGCTTTACATGCTTGCACACATACTATAGATATATCAACAAATGATGAAGTAATTACTACGCCAATTACATTCGCATCAGATGGTAATTGCGTTTTATTTATGGGTGGAATAGTTAAATTTGCTGATATTAAACAAGATACTTACAATATTGATCCTGAAGAAATCAAAAAGCGAATAACCCCTAAAACTAAAGCAATAATTCCAGTTGATTTTGCAGGTCAACCATGTGATTTAGATGAAATTAAAGAAATAGCTAAAAAAAATAATCTTGTTGTTATAGAAGATGCAGCCCATGCTATTGGATCAGAATACAAAGGTAAAAAGGTTGGTGGAATATCTGACCTAACTGTTCTAAGTTTTCACCCAGTTAAAACTATCACAACAGGTGAAGGAGGAATGGTTCTTACAAATAATGAAAAATACAATAAAAAACTAAAACTTTTTAGAACACATGGTATTACAAAAGATTATAAAGAAATGATAAAGAATGATGGGGGATGGTACTACGAGAT
>SMTZ1_10027244_pt1 | contig 13691 bp, 13 predicted proteins | sample DeeMarSWOR136_30_FD_25667 | JGI IMG/M metagenome (IMG submission 25667) | reverse complement strand
ATGGGTCAGCACACCGAGGAGGTGCTAACGGAAACGCTGGGCTACACCTGGGACGATATCACCACTTTCAAGGAAAAGGGAGTCATACTCTAAAGGAGATGGATATGGGAGATTTGCTTAAGGATAGGGTCGCCGTGGTGACCGGGGCCGGACAGGGCCTGGGCAGGGCCGAGGCAATCGGGCTGGCGGAGCAGGGTGCCAGGGTGATCGTAAATGATCTGGGCACAGCCACCGATGGTAGCGGCTCCTCGCAAGCACCGGCCGATAACACAGTTGCCGAGATAAAGCAAGCCGGTGGTGAAGCTGTCGCTAATTACAGCAGCGTGGCTACTATCGAGGGGGCGGAGAGCATAATTAAAACGGCTATCGATAATTTCGGGCGCATCGATGTATTAGTCAACAATGCCGGTTTCAACCGCGACCGCATGGTCTATAACATCTCCGATGAAGAGTGGGACTCGGTGATACAGACCAACCTGAACGGCACTTTTTATACCACCCGGGCTGCCTGCAAACTGATGCGGGAGCGGAAGTACGGACGGATTATCAATACATCGTCACACGCCGGACTGGGCAACATGGGGCAGGCTAACTCCTCCGCCGCCAAGGAGGGCATCGTTGGCTTTACCCGCACGGTCGCCTATGACATGGGACGTTACGGCGTCACCTGCAACGTTATCCGCCCCGTCTCCGGCACCCGGGGATTTCAGGAGATGGTAAGGGACAAGGGACTCCGGGAGGCGTGGACGAAGATGTGGGGAGAAGAGCTGGCGGAGAGGCGGCTCAAGCAGATGCTTGAGCTCAACCAGCCGGAAGACGTTGCCAGCCTGGTGGTCTACCTCGCCAGCGAAAAGGCGGAAAACATCAACGGTTGCGTCTTCGAGGTCTGGCACGGTCACGTCGGTATCTACGTTGACCCCCCGCCCGTGGAACAGGTGCTCTGGAAAAACGGACGCTGGACACCCGAGGAGCTGGCCGCGACCATGCCCGGCACGCTTACCCGGGATAAAGTCCGCGAACTACCGCCCGTTTTTCCCTTTTAAAATATCATATGGAGGAGTAACTGATAATGAAAATAGACCATATCGCCATTGTCGTTAAGGATGCTGATGAGGCTGCCAGGACCTATCGAGATATGTTCGGCTTCGAGGTTACCAGCACCATGGAAATACCCGGTGGTGAGGCTAAGGTGGTGAATATTTCCCGCGATGACATCACCCTGGAGCTGTTTGAGCCTTTGAAGGAAGGCGGCAGGTTCGATTTCTCCAGTTTCCTCAGGAAAACCGGCGGCGGACTGCACCACATATCCTTTACCACTGGCGACATTGAAGGTGATTTCAAGAAGCTGAAGTCCCAGGGCAGAAAGCTGCATAGTGAAGCACCGGAAGTTCTGCCCTTTGGCAAGATGTGTTTCGTCGAGGCGGGCGATGAGGGTGTCCTTATCGAGATTATGGAGAAAAACCGCTAGACGGTTTATTCATACCAGGGATTGATATGCCTCTAGAAGAAATGGGTTCCTTTTTCAATTCTCGTGTGGATATATACGAGGAACATATACTGAGAGAAATCGATGGTTCAGTTGGCTATTATGTTGAGATAGCAAAATTGATCCCGGCAACCAGGGGACTGAAACTCCTTGATTTAGGATGCGGGACGGGGCTGGAGCTGGATGAAATATTTATGGTTAATCCCACGGTGCAGGTCACGGGTATTGATCTGGCCGGGAAGTTGCTTGATAAATTACGTCAAAAGCATGTTGCCAGGGTAAATCAGCTTAATCTCGTGTTAGCTGACTATTTTGAATATGATTTTGGAGAAAACGTATTTGATGTTGCTCTGTCTGTCCAGACACTCCATCATTTTACATACGAACAAAAAATTGGGCTGTATAAAAGAATATACGTTAGCTTAAAGCAGGACGGTTTCTACATTGAGTCGGATTACAATGCGCCGGACCAGGAGTTTGAGGATTTTCATTTCGCTGAGAATAAACGTATCCGTGATGAGCAGGGTATAAACCAAGGACTCTATCATTACGATACGCCGTGCACGGTTGAAAATCAGATTAGCCTGTTGAAAAAAGCGGGATTTGGCAGTGTAGAAGAAGTTGGGCAGCATGGCAGACATTATGGTAACTCAGCCAACTTGGTAGCTAGAAAATAGAAGTCATGTTTATGCCGTCATTAGCGGTATCAGCTTCCTGACGCTGTCCAGTATATCCAAGTACAGCAGCGTTTCCAGCAGTTCTGAAGCTTTCTGCTGTGATATCTTGCTGGAAAAATCTATATTCGTCCAGAATTTGTCTATTATCTCGTCCGGAGACATCGGGTTATGCACCGGGTCGCCCCTGGCGTAATCCCGCCACTCCGTAAGCTTTCGTCCATCGTTCAGGGTAACGTTCATCCGCGCACCCTCGAATCTTACGTCATCGGCACGCGTGAATGTTATCCTGGGGATAAAGTCTCTTATCCGGCTGTCGCGGATGGCTTTCTCGGTAAAATGCTCCGGCTTAACGCACCCGTACAGGAAAGCCGTGGCGACGGTGTAGTGGTAGCTGAAGGCGGCGTTAGCGTGTGGGAAATCGCCGATGGTGAAAGGCTCGCCGCATTTATGGTCGATACCGCCTTGAGCCAGTTCCAGCTCGGCTTCTTTAATATCTTCGGCCTTGATATTGTACTTCCTCATAAGCTCCAGGGCGCAGTCGATAGCCGCGTGGGTAATCCGACAGCAGGGATAAGGCTTGATGGTCCTGTCAGCGTAGTACGCCTTCCCCAGTTTGTCGGTCAGGTATTCAGGTCTTTCACAGCCTTCCGTGAACATCTGGTAGTATCCGAACTTACTAAAGAGTGCATCATCGGGGCCTGTCCAGCCTGCTTTGGCCAGCTGTGCGGCGAAAATCCCCGCCCGCGCCGCCAGGCCTTGGCACAGTTTGAAGGCAGTGGTAGCGTCCCATATCGTCTGGAAGGTGGTGCCCTGCATGTTGAGGACGATGCCGAAGGCGTGTCTCATCTGCCGCTGACTCAGTCCTAGCAGCCTCCCCGCTATCGCCGCCGTTCCGAAAGCATTGACCGTTCCCACCCCGTCCCAGCCCAGAGTGAACCCGAAGCCCGATGCCGCCAGGATGCGCGCGGTGGTGTCATCTCCCACTATCAGGGCGGTAAGCATCTCCCTGCCGTCGGCATTGGCGGATTCGGCCATTGTGAGAGCAGTCGGTACGGTGGTGCCGCTGGTATGCCCCGGACAACTGAAGCCGTCCACCAGCGGACTTACCGGCTCGAAGTCGAAAGACCTTGCCATGATTGAGTTGGCGAAGGCGGCATTGGCCACCGGTACCCTGACATCGTGAATCAGGATGGTAGCCTCTTCCCTGCCTCCCGTATCATGGAACAACTCGACCATCTCCGGATTGCCGGTGTCCGTGGCGCCGCCTATCAGGCAGCCCAGCGTATCGATGATGCGGTATTTTGCCTGTACCAGCGTGTCATCATCGAAGTTTTCATATCTGGTCTCGACCGCGTTGGCGGCAATTTTCTCGATTATTGATTTATCGTTCATGGCTATCCTCGCATTATGGCGATTTACTTGATTATTATCGTGCTCTTCCCCGGCGTCATCAGCCCCGGTACCACTGCCTCGTTCAACTCGACTCCCATCCCCGGACCGTCAGGCGGGTAGAGATAGCCGTTTTCGTAGCGCGGCACCTTCACGGCGAGGTCGTTGGTAATGGGCTTGCTGACCGTGTCCGGTACGTTGTACAGGTTAAGGGGGCCTATCGCCTCCTGCTCGATACGTCCCATCCATTCGGTAGCGGCCAGGAAGTGCGCCGAGGCAGCCGCTCCCAGTCCGGTATCAATCATACAACCGCACATTACCGTCAGTCCCAGCGACTGCGCTATCGCCACCCACTTACGCGACTTTAATATGCCCCCCGCCTTGGGTACTTTAAGGAAAAAGCCATCCACGGCTTCACGCTGGGTGAGTTTTATCAGGTCGTTCAACTCCTTGGCGGCTTCGTCAGCGAATACCGGCATTTCCACCTTGCGGCGGAGTCGCGCCATTCCGTCCATGTCCCAGTAGGGCACGGGCTGCTCGGCGATGTAGATATCGTACTTCGCCGCCTTTTGCAGCATCCGCAGCGCCTGATGGTAGTGCCAGCCGCCATTGGCGTCAATCATAATCTTGATATCAGGGCCTACCGCCTTCCTCAGCTCGCCGACCATTTCCACGTCCTCTTCGATGGCGTGGGCGCCTACCTTTAGTTTCAGGCATTTAAAGCCGGCTTTGACCAGGCTCAATCCCTCTTCGGCGACGGCGTCGGCGGTACCCGAGGACATCACGAAGCCCAGCGGTATTTTCTCATTGCAGAGGCCGCCGAGAAGTTTATAAACGGGCACGCCCAGCGCCTTGCCCATGATGTCGTGCAGGGCGTAATCGACTACTGCCTTCGACTGATTATTGAGCTTGACAGCTTTGTCCATCCTGGCCACAATCTTCTCGATGTTGAAGGGGTCCTCACCGAGCAGTATCTGGGGTCCGAAGACATTGATGATGTTGTATAGGATGGAGTCCTGGCTCTCGCCCATGTACCAAAGGGATGTGTCGCCGGTTTCGGAGATGCCAGTAATGCCCTCGTCGGTGTGTATCTTCAGCAGGACGGCATTGGAGCAGACTGCCGCACCGCCCGACATTACCATGGGCTTGACGAAATGAATGGACAGGGGTATGCATTCGATACTGGTAATCTTCATTGGTAGTCCTCCGGAAATAATAATCTATGGAACGTTGCAGTTACCTCTTCTGTATAGCACTTTATGAGGTTACTGGTCAAACCTTGTACTATATTATTCTTGTGTGACTTATGTCATAGTGTATTGTATGGTTGTTCGTGTAACATAGTTTTGAAATCCTCTGGATGTACTACTTGAGAAGGGGGTGCGGCTTATGAGTACGAAATGCCCCGGACAGGATATCAGGAACCTGCGGGCCGCCATGTATAAATGCCAGAACTGCGGCGCTGAGGTCGAGATGTTCTCCGACGAACTCAGGATTAAGTGTAAGAAGTGCGGTAAATACGTCTACAAAGAGCAAACGCCCTCCTGCATCGAGTGGTGCGCCTCGGCGAGACAGTGCCTGGGAGAGGAGAGGTGGCAGGCGTTGATGGGCAACCGAAAAACAGAATCTGAGGAGATATAAAGTGGTCACGAAAATAACCAGAAAAATTGTTAAAATCGACGAAGAAAAATGCAACGGCTGCGGCGTCTGTATCATCGCCTGCGCCGAAGGTGCCCTGGAGATTATTGACGGCAAAGCCAGGTTAGTCAGCGAGCAATACTGCCTGAAAGAAAAGGAAAGTGAGGAGACTCTGGCCTGCGGCTGCTCTTCAACTACAGTTACCACTTTCGATAAACAGTCCGGGGAAGCTTCTTCGGCTGCCGAAACTCCCCTGGGAACCGTACCGTCACGGCTGGGACACTGGCCGGTGCAACTTACCCTGGTGCCCCCCAATGCCCCGTTTTTAAAGGACGCTGATCTTATCCTGGCGGCGGATTGCGTTCCGTTTGCCTATGCCGGATTTCACCAGGATTTCCTCGGGGAGGACAGGGCTTTACTCGTGGCCTGCCCCAAGCTCGACGATTTTCAGGCTCATCAGAAAAAGCTGAATGAAGTTTTACGAGTATCGGATATCAAGAGCCTTACCGTGGTGCACATGGAAGTCCCCTGTTGCTCCGGGCTGGTACACATGGCGAAACAGGCTATCATCGCCAGCGGTAAAGATATTCCGTTTGCGGATATTACGATTAGTGCCCGTGGTGAACTCAAGTACAGCTAGGCGGCCAGTCTTTTACCCAGTTCGTAAGCATCGCTGAGGGCGGTGGGGTGCTCTTTAACCTCGCCCTTCTTATCCACGCCCCTGATGAGAAGCTCGTCGGTATATCTGGTGTTTATCGCCTGGAAGAAATACCTGACTGTCAGCTTCGGCCCGTCGAAGAGTTTTTCACCTTTTGTAGCGCCCACGGCGATAAACGCCCCTCTTTTCTCCGGGATGTCCATGTTTTTCAGGACGTATTTTCTCGCCCAGAGAGCCTGGCAGCGACTTATCAGCAGCATCAACTGGGCGCTGACGTTGTAGAAAAACATCGGCGAGGCGATGATAACGGCGTCGGCAGCCAGCAGTTTATCATAGATACCGTCCATGTCGTCTTTGATTACGCACTTGCCGTCCCTGAGACAGGCGTAATACTCCTTGCAGGGCGCGATTTGCAGCTTGTCCACCAGTATCTTCTCCACCTCCGCTCCCTGGCTCTCCGCACCTTTAAGCGCTTCGTCGAGGAGAAGGTCGGTGTTGCCCTTCATCCTCGGGCTTCCCATGATTCCCAGTACCTTCAAATCTGCCTCCCGTTAGCGGGTATCGTAAAAGAGCTCTCCACCCTGGGCGATGTTTTCCTTCTTGAGGTCGACGATATCTATTTGAACTGCCGAAGGCGGGCACCCGATGTTCTTTACTATTGCTTCGGTAACATCTCTGGCCATCCCGCGTTTCTGCTCTACCGTTCTTCCTTCCATTATCTTGATGGTAACTAAGGGCATATATCACTCCTCTCACGGGTGGGTGTCTATCCCTACCGTTTTGATGTAATATCAGGACTTGGGTTGACGTGTCGCTCTGTAAGAAATAGTTATTAACGGATACCTGGATGAAGGGTTATTTACCGGCCCACTTCTCGGCGTAATCGCCGGCCACAGGTACTTTATATTTCTGCCCTTGTGCTGCTAGCACCATGAGACCGAGCCAGGCTATGAAAGCGATAACCCCGAGAATTATGCTGATGGGAAATCCGATGAACGGTATCCATCTGAATATCATCATGAGTACCGTAAGTGTTCCGAAAACTATTATCGATTGAAATGCGTGAAACTTTATCGTCTTGTTTTCGGGTTCTAGGATCAGGAATATAATACCGGTTATCCAGCCCAGCACGTAACACAGCAGACTGGCAACGTTTTCCTGCAGTCCGGTTGAAGTATTGGTCATGCGAGAATCCCTCCTGATAAAGCTATAATAATCCAGAATATATCATCTACCAGGTGGTGTCAATTATTACTCTGAAGCTAATATCTGCAGAAAAATTCCTGACCGACGAGAGGCTATCTTGAGCGTTTTATCCGCACTACGAGTAACAGTATTACCACCAGCGCTATGGATATCATTACCACCTGGGCGCCTATCAGGTAAATAACCCAAGTGGGCACGGAGGACTGGCCGGTATTGGCCGTTGACGCCGGGGGCAGTGGTGGCGACTGCTGATTACTGGCTGGGGTTGTGAAGGATGGCTGGAATTGACTGGAATTCGGATTCGGTGTTTCTGCGGGGGAAGTTAATGTAACCTCGGCTACCATCCCAGTTGCTACGGGTTCCGCCATCGTTTTGAAAGAGCCGGTGGCGCTCCAGGCGCTTTTAGTGTCGCCATTGACCGCCCTGACCTTCCAGTAGTAAGCCGTTTCGTATTCCAGGATGATATCGCTCTGCCAGGCGTTGGAAGGCAGAATTTTGCCGCCGGTATGGTTGATTACCGGGTCGGTGAACTCAGGGTCCTTAGCTACAATCAGTTCGTAGGCGTTCGCCCCGATGATGCCCGTCCATTGAAAGAGCGGTTCCACCGGCACATTGATGGCACCGGGTGACGGACTCTCCAGCTTCAGGTTGTTGGTTACCGGGTCCAATCCGGTGGTAAAAGACCATTTTTCGGACCAGGGACTGAGCACCGGCGAACAGGCTCTTACCTGCCAGTAATAAGTAGTTGAGGACTCCAGCGGTGGCAGGACGGCGGAACTCGATTGCGTAGTATCATGGAAGCCGTCAGAGACCGAACCTAGGTCGGTGTCACTGTCGCATCGCCACTCGTAGCTGGTGGCTCCTTCCAGCGTTTCCCAATCGAGCCTGATATTCCTTACGGTGTTATCGACCAGATTACCGATACCCGAGACATTATTCTCGGGGGAGACCTGCACGACGGGTGTCGTCAGCGTGTCCACGAAGGTCATGACCTTCACGTTCGTGGTGTCTATCGACCATAACCTGTTGCCGCACTGCCACAGGCCGTACAGAGTGGCCCCGTCGGTAAGGCCGCGGGTTACCGTCTCGAACACCGGACTCACCGCGGAAGAGGGTGCGAGACAGCGTTCCATGCCGCCGTCGGTATTGTAGTTGACCGCATATAATACGCCATTGTCTGACATAGCCAGCTGGTTCAGTCCGCTGCTGGTGGGTATTTCATGAATTTGTTCCCATTCCGTGCTGGTGCCGATGATAAAGCGGTAGATACCGCCTTCGGCGGAATCGATGGCGGCATAGATTATGTGGTTGCTTCTATAATCGGCATCGAAGGCAGCGGTTACCCGTCCCGTCAGCGGTGATAGTACTATCGAGTGTATCGGATGGCTGCCCGCCGCGGCTCCCTCAAAGAAGAAAAAACCACTGTTGATGGTTTTAAAGATTCGTCCGTTACTGCCGTCGTAACTTCCGATGAAGAGCGTGGTTTCGTTTACTATTGCCCAGGCGTCTATCAAACATCCGTTGCCACTATCGGGGTCCCGGGTCAATCGGCACCGAAAGCTCTGTCCATTATCGATCGATTCCCATATCGCGGGGTTTCCGTTGCTCTCCCCGGCGATAAAGACGGTCTGCTGGTAATCGTTGTGTTGCCGGGGCAGCGCTGCCAGCGTCAAGGTATCGACACCATCCAGCGTACCCGAGAAAATCCTTTCCCACGTTATGCCGCCGTTATCAGTCCGCCACAGGCTGTGTCCGTTGCCGAAAGTAATCATGAAGAGGTAATCATGAAGAGGACACCATTGAGCTCGTAGTCCGGCGAGGGCGCCAGGTTTACAATGGTCTCTACCCGGTTATCAATCAGGCTGAGCTGGTTCCAGGTATAGCCGCCGTCCCGTGTAATTGAAAATCCGCTGTCAGCCCCGGACGTGGCCGCACAGGCAATACCCGAGCCCGGGTAATCCGGTGACAGCAGCACGCCGGTTACCGACTCCCCGGTAGGTCTTTTCATGCATATCGTCCAGTTGTTACCGCCATCACCGCTGAAATATATCCGGGAGTTATCCGCCGCCCCGGCCAGGAGGCTGACGTTGGGGTAGTTCCCGCCGGCGTCAAGTCCTGAGATATCGATATTATCGAGTCCAGATGGCAAACCGGCATTCATATCCCTGGCGATTGACTCGCCCGGTCCCGCAACACAGCTAATCTGGTAAACATCACCGTTATCGGTGCCGGTATTAACCGCGACATAATAAACACACCTTCCCGAATACAGGTCATTACTGTAGTTGTCTGGGAAGGCAATCCTCGCCGATACCGTTGTTGTCACGGGAACGTGAGGCAGCGCGTTGTCTCTGGATAGCCTGGAATTTCCTATCAGGGTGTTCCAGCCCGCATCTCCGGCTTTAACGGTGGTGTAAGTATCGATTTCATCGCTTGTCACGGCCACGAGCTGCCCGTCCAAGGGATAATTCGGTGAGAAGGCTACATAATATACATCGTAGCTGCCTATCTGGCTGTCCATCCAGATATAGGACTTATCCGCTTCGTTTAAAATATAGACCCCGCCGAATTCAAGGCTGTCTTTATCGCGGGTACTTACGGAGATAACATTACCGTTCGTGAAGGCGGCGTCTATCGAGGTTATTTCTATGTTATCGTTGCCGGCCCCGCCCGGGCTTGCCGGTAATGCTTGAAAGCTATCGCCGGCATCGGTGGACCGGTATACCGTCGATACTGTGGCGTAATATACGGTATTTGACTGCACGGGTGAAACGGCTATATCGACGATATCGTCCTTGACCTTGCCGGTGTAAGTCCAGCTTATGCCGTCGTCTTGGGATTTATATAACGTATAAGTAAGGCCCTGGCAGAATGCGTATAGAGTACCGTCGGGGGCTGCCGTCAGACACCGGATGTTAGCGCCGTTTGCCAGCACCCAGTCGCCGGAAGTACCCTGGGCAGGGATGTTAACGTTAGTCCATCTGGCGGCATCGCTGGATGCTGCGGCGGGAAGAGCGGCAAGAGAAACAATACAGGAACATGGCAGTAACACTGCTATCGAGATAAGTAAATGAAGTGCTGGGGTAATACGTTTATAAAATCCGACAAATCGCATGTTTTGTACTTTTCGTCGATGTTACGCATTTGACACATGGCGAATTCTACTCTTCATTTATGTTAATGTCAAATCCCTTTTTGGGGTTTTTCGGTTGAATTAGTTTAATACGGAGTATATACTGGACGGGGTAATCACCTAAAAGGGGCAAAAACCTATGGAGAGAGATTTCAACGAGATTGACGAAGGAACTGACTACGTTGGTTATCGGGAAGCCTTCGACCTTATAGCTTCGCATGTGTCCCCGGTGGGAGTTGAGGAAGTAACCTTCGCTTCGGCGGTGGGGCGTGTGGCTGCCGAGGGTGTCGTGGCGCTAATAAGCTATCCTTCCGGGGATGTATCGTTAAAAGACGGTTTCGCGGTCAAATCGGATGACGTAGCTCATGCTTCCGTCCAGAACCCCGTTTGTCTCAAAGTAACCGGCGAGGTATTTGCCGGTTCCGTCTTTCATGGCGAGGTTACTCCGGGTACGACGGTTAAAATATGTTCCGGCGCGCGAATACCATTGGGAGCCGAAGCCGTTGTTTCGGGTGAGTTCTGCGAAGAAACGCCCACGGAAGAAGTATATATTCGAGCCGATGCCGCCAAGGGACGTAACATATTACGTACTGGCAGCGAGGTCAGAGCCGGGGATACTATCGTTGAAAAAGGGGAAGCACTCTACCCGGGTTTTCTGGGTATGGCGGCGGCGGCTGGAATCAACAGCTTCAGTGTATACCGGCGCCCCAGGGTTGCCGTCGTGGGCATCGGCGATGAGGTGGTTGCCCCCGGAGAAACACTGGAGGCAGGCCAGCTTTACGCCAGTAATCTGGTCACCATGGGCGCCTGGTTATCGTATTTTCATATCGATTATGTTTCTTCGGTGGTCAATGATAATGAAAAAGCCATCGCCAAAGAATTGTCCGGCGTGATTCCCTCGGTCGATGCAGTTCTCACCAGCGGCGGGGCCTGGGGAAGCGAGCGCGACCTCGTTATCGGTGTCCTCGATACGCTGGGATGGCAGGAACTATTCCACCACGTACGCATGGGACCGGGCAAAGGCATTGCCTTCGGAAGGTGGCATGACAAGCCCGTGTTTTGCCTGCCCGGCGGACCGGCCAGTAATGAAATGGCTTTCCTTCAGCTGGCTCTTCCCGGGATACTCCGCATGGCTGGCGATGTCCGGCACCCCCTTCAGATCGTATCCGCCAGACTCACCGAAGACCTGGAAAGCCGTCATCTTGCTTGGACCGAGTTCAAGGACGCCACTCTATCGCGCGATGACGCGGGTAATAATATTGTCGAACTTTACCGGCATCGCAGCCGGCTCCAGGCGATTGCCAATGCCAACAGCCTTATCTGCATCCCGGAAGGTCAGGAGACTCTGAAGAGCGGTGATATTATTCCCGTGCAGCTGCTGGCGCCCCGGTTGGATGATATATAAAGTTCCTCTGAATTAATAAACAGGAAGTTATACTGGATAAAAAGAGAGCCCCCCGGATTCGGGGGGCTCTCGGAGTTACAGGAAATCATCCTGTCAAGCCATTCTTAGACTGAACGTCTGGTCCTGACTATCAGGACAATCACGGCAATCACCAGTACGGCACCGATGATGATTATCGCGTAGATATATCCCTCGGAGACCTTCTCAACCACATCAGGAGGATTGGTGATTACAGTTGTGGTTGCAGCTGGCTGTGGAGGAATACTCACAGTGATGTCAGGTGCATTGGTGACAGTTACCGGTGGTTCGGGCTCAACGGGCTCGTCCATGGTCGTGAAGGATGTTACCGGCGACCACTGAGTATTGGAAGTGGCGCTGATACCTCTCACCTGCCAGTAGTAGGTGGTACCGTACTCCAGCGTTACTCCGGTCAGCGCGTAGGTGCTGACATTACCCAGGGTAAGCTCGACGATGACGTCGGTCATGCCGGGATCACTGGCTAACACGAACTCGTAACCCGTGGCAGCGCCAACAGTACCCCACGAGAACGTGGGCTGCAGCGCAACGTTGTATCCACCGGGTCCGGTGTTACCGTTACCACCAGCCGCGGGGATGATGGGAGGAGCGTTAGGAGCGGCGGGTGTCAGCTCGGTCTGGAAGCTCCAGGCACCGGTCCAGGGACCGATTACCGGAGTTGCTACCCTGATGCGCCAGTAGTAGGTGGTTCCGGGGTTGAGGCCTGCTGCAACTGCTCCTAAACCGATAACGGTGGATACATTGGTAGTAGCAGCACCGATGAAGTCCGCCCTGACGCTGACCTGGTAGTCAACGGAGGTAGCGCCGGCTGGGACTGTCCAGGACAGAGCAGCCGCGGCGGGCGAAGGTACGATGGCGCCGTTCGCAGGCCCGGTCTGGGTCGGTTTGGCTGTGCTCAGTGTATCGGTATAGGTCAGGATAACAACAGCGCAGTTAGCCCAGAGGATATTGGAGCCTTGTGCTACTGTCAATCCACCGGGGATACGCCCGGCACTGGAAAGACCGTCGGCAATGCCGATACGCTCGGAAACGGCAAATAATCCGGCAGTCGGGTTAAGTACGCGGACGATACCACCGGTGTCATCGGCGGTACCTATTATCGTGTCAACGCCGGCAGTCGTTCCCAGCGGGTTGGCATCGGTCGCGTAGAGTACGCCATCCGGGGTAACAATCATGTCACCGGTCCGGTTGGTGCGTAAGCCGTCGATGTTCACGTACGGAGGTGGAGGAAGAACGCCTGTGTCAAAGCTCCAGAGACCGGCACCGGCAGTATCGCCGATGTAGACCAGGTTGTTGCCATTACCGTAATTAACGTCGAAGGCAACGGAGCATACTCCGGCGGGGCCAAACGCAGGTAGAGGAGCATAGGTTACGTTGTTGTTCGTGGACCTCAGGACACCACCGGCAGCATTGGCTACCAGTATATGACCCGTGGTCATGTTCAGCTCGAGGTCAACGACAGCGCCGGCAGCACCGGTGGGTCCGGGGAACTGCCATGTCCAGCCGCCGTTGTTGGTGACATCAACACCACCAACACCGCCCACGTAGAACGTGAAGGCGTCCTTGATGGCGATGTCAGCCGGAACTACTCCGCAGGTCAGCGGTGCCCAGAGGGAGCCGCTGGTATTGGAGAGCCTCAGGTTGTTGGGGCCCGCCAGTCCATTGCCGAAGAGAAGCGTTCCGTCGGAGGCGTAGGTGGGTGACAGCTCGATGATTCCGGCATTGGCCGCGGTAGCTAAGGACAGGACTCTGGTCCAGGTCGCGCCATTCGTGGTACGCCAGACGCTGGAGAATGTTCCGGCAACGTTGCTGGTAACCATGAATAGCTCGGTGGCGCTGGCCGCATCGACATCATCGATAGTGGTTGTAGTGGTATCAATCAGGCCGTATCCGTTGAAAGTCATGCCACCGTCCGTGGATACCGAGAGAGCGCTGTCGGCTCCTGCTGTGCCTGCATAAATGGTATTGGCATCAGCGCCGAAGGCTACGTAGGTGAGAGTAGCACCGGTAGGTGCCTTTATTGCGCCAGAGAACGTTGCCAGGGCGGAGCCGGGATTGTTGGA
>SMTZ1_10004717_pt1 | contig 13693 bp, 13 predicted proteins | sample DeeMarSWOR136_30_FD_25667 | JGI IMG/M metagenome (IMG submission 25667) | reverse complement strand
AGCGAAAATTGAACCTGTATTTTCCATAAATTCTGCCATATGTGTAGTTTTTCCACCGGGGGCGGCACAGGCGTCCAACACAGTCTCTCCCGGCTTAGGTGCAAGAATATGACTGATAAGCTGAGAACTCTCTCCCTGGACAGTAAACAGACCTCTCCTGAAGGATTCCAATTGAGTCAGAGAGACAAAATCTTTTATCTTCAGTCCCCCAGGAGCAACTGAGCTCACTTCTACTTTTAAATTTTCTTCCTCCAAGATAGGAATAAGCTCTTCCCGGGTAGTCTTCAGCGTGTTGGTGCGAATAGAAAGAGGAGGCGCTTGATTGTTGATTTCGCATAACTCTATTGTTTCCTTCTCTCCCAATCGTGACAGCCAGCGCGTAATTAACCACTGCGGATGAGAATAGAATATGGAAAGATATTGGGATAGGTTTTTTTCTTGGTCAGGATAATTAATCTCTTTTACATTATTGCTAATTGCACGTAGTACTGCATTGACCAGTGAAACAATACCAGTATGTCCAAACTCTTTACTCATCTCTACTGACTCGTCAATTGCTGCGTAGGCAGGAATCTTATCAAGATACATCAACTGATAAGCTCCTAATCTTAAAATGTTTCTCACATAAGGGGAGAATTCTTCTGTCTTTTGTTTAAGACTATAGGTATTCAAAACCCAATCTAAAGTATTGAGATGGCGAACCACTCCATAGACCAATTCAGTAACCAACGCCCTATCCTCTTTGGATAACTCGTGAGAGGAGAGTGCACTATCCAAAGCAATTCTGCTGTAGGCATTTTTTACCTCGATCTTATACAGGACTTCCAAAGCAATTCTTCTTGCAGATTTCACTCTTTCCCCCACAAATCACCAACTGTTAATCGGGTACCCTGAAGATAATCGTAAGCCTTCTGGATAGATTTACCTTCTGGCTGAACGCGAGTAACCAGAAGACTTCCTTTTCCACAAGCTACTACAAATCCTTCTCCCTTTCTGATTTCCACGATTTCTCCCGGTTTAAAAAAGCGTTCTTTGTCAGCCTCCACAGGTACTGGCATAATCTTAGCCTCTAATATTTTCACTCTCTTTCCAAAGTCCATTTCGATATAAGTTCCTGGCCATGGGTTCAGTGCCCGAATGCGATTGGATATTTCGCGAGCCGAGTCATTCCAATCGATGCGACCATCGCTCTTCTTTAACAATGGCGCATAACTAATGCCAGAGTCATCCTGTGGGCAGCCAGAAACTTTTCCCTCCCTCATCAAATCGAGTGTCTCTGCCAGCAAAACTACCCCTGCTTTGCATAATTTGTTCTGTAAAGTCAAATAATTGTCTTCACGGTCTATGGAAATTTGTTTTTGCAAAATAATGTCGCCCGCGTCCACTTTTTCTTCCATAAAGATTGACGATACCCCTGTATAAGAATCGCCTGCAAGAAGCGCCCACTGTACAGGCGCCGGGCCACGGTACTTAGGAAGCAGAGAAAAATGAATATTCACACAGCCTTTCCTGGGAATACTTAAAACTACGCCTGATAAGATTTTCCCAAAGGCAACAACTACAATTAAATCCGGGAGTAGCTCCTTAACCCCTTTAACAAAGTTGCTGTCTGTAATCCTCTCGGGTTGAAACAGAGTAATGTTTTTCTGCAAAGCAAACTTCTTTACCTCTGAGTATTGCAAACGATGTCCCCGTCTGGTAGGACGGTCCCCTTGAGTGACAATAGCTATAATTTCATCATTCTCCATTATCTTCTTCAAGAACTGGAGGGAAAAGTCAGGGGTTCCCATAAACAAGATACGCAACTTTTCCTCCTGAACCAGTTAGGCGCTCCCAAGTTTAATATAGCATGAACTGCTTTTTAATAATAACAAATTCTCTGTCTTCATACAAATTTTTTATTTCCCCTCTCAGAGCATATTGAGAGGGTCGACGTCAACACTAATCTCTATCCCTTTCTCCTCAAATCCCAGGGAGTGTCTCTGGAAAAATTCACCAATGTCCTTCATGTCAGTAGTTTTGATGATAATCTGCCAGCGATATTTTCCCGCAATCTTATCCAGTACGGCTGGGGCGGGACCTAATATCGTGGCCCGATTAATCTCTCTTTTTAATAGAGAACCAATTTTTTCAGACGTGGTTATAACTTTCTTTTCATCTTTCCCTCTTACCAGAATAAGCACCAAATTAGTAACCGGAGGATAGTTCAATTCTTTCCGGAATTCCATTTCTTTGTCGTAGAACGAGCAGTAATCGTGCTTAAGTGCCAATCTTATGCTATAATGATCAGGATTGTATGTCTGCACGATAACCTCACCGCCTTTGGTCCCCCGTCCACTCCGTCCCGCCACCTGCGTAATCAGGGAGAAAGTTCTTTCTGCAGAACGGAAATCTGGCAAATTTAGAGCCGTATCCGCTGAGATTATTCCCACCAGGGTTACTTGGGGAAAGTCCCACCCCTTTGCCACCAGTTGAGTGCCCACCAAGATATCGACTTTTCGCTGCCGGAAGGCATTAAATATTTTCTCCGCGGCGTACCTGTAATGCATCGTATCGATATCCATTCTCATAACTTTCGCCCGGGGAAACATTCTCATTACCACTTGTTCTACTTTTTCCGTTCCCGTGCCAAAATAGCGAATTTTTTTACTGCCGCAGCGGGGACAGAATCTCGGCGCTTCATCGCGATGGTTACAATAGTGACACTTAACTTTTTGCTCATCAAAATGGTAAACCATGGAAACATTACAATTGGGACATTTCAGCACGAAGCCGCATTCTCGACACAAAATAAAAGTGGAATAGCCCCGCCGATTTAAGAAAAGAATAACCTGTTCACCCTTTTTCAATCTTTCCGTAATCGCCTCAGAAAGTTTCTGAGAGAGGACTCCTTGCGTGTTTCTTTTTTTTATTTCTTCGCGCATATCAACTACATCTACTGAAGGAAGAGACCTTTTGTATATCCTTTCTGGAAGTGTTAGAAGTTTATAAGGTTTTACTCCCGTCAATGCTCGATAGAAAGCCTCCAGAGAAGGAGTCGCTGAACCCAGGACCAAAGTTGCTCTCTCAAGTTCAGCCCTCTTCCCGGCTAATTCTCTGGTATGATACAAGGGTCTTTTTTCCTGCTTGTAAGAAGTATCGTGTTCTTCATCAACTATTATTAGGCCCAAATTGGGAAAAGGCGCAAAAATCGCTGACCTTGCTCCAATCATTATATCTATCTTTCCCTGGTAGGCGGATTGCCAGGTCCTATACCTATCTCCCTGGGAAAGTCGACTGTGCCAGAGTCCGATTCGACTGGAGCCGAATCTCTGCTCAAAAATACTCAAGAATTGTGGCGTCAACGATATTTCGGGAACCAAAAATATGGACTGCCTTCCCACCTCCTGGGCTTGAGCTATAGCTTGCAGATATACTTCTGTCTTGCCACTGTCAGTTACGCCATGGACAAGGAAAACAGTAAAATTTTTTTCTTTTATATTATTTTGAATAGGCTTCAGTATTCTCCTCTGCTGGGGAGATGGTATAAAGGCGGGGAAAACCTTCACCTTTGTCTTTTCGACCTTCTCCCTTGGTCTGACAGGCTGAAAGTTGTGGGGAAGTATTGCATCCAGAGCCTGCCCCAGAGAACACACATAATATTTAGATATCCACTTAGCCAGCTCTAATAGATTTGTAGAAATCAAGGGTTCTTTATCGACGACTTCTTTAATCATCTTTACGCCTCGTATTCTTGACCTTGTTAAGCCCTGTATAACATATCCTATCCTTTCTTTAGGGCCAAAAGGTACCACTATTCTTCTTCCCACCATTTTTTCTGACTCCAGTTCAAGAGGAAGCGAATAGTGGAAAATTCTATTAAAGGGGATAGGAAAAACGACTGACACACATCCTTGCATTATCATAGAAAATGGGGTCAACTCTATTTTATTTTTTCTTCCTGTTAACTTTCTTCGAAAATAGCAGAATCATCCTCAATGTGGAGAGATAGAGGTCATCGCCTTTTTTATCTTCTTCATGTCTTCCCACACTTCTTTTTTTCTCATAGGGTCTCTCAAAAGATACGCTGGATGATAAGTGGGAATCACCTTTATAGGTTCCCCAAACTTTACATAAGGCGGATAAAAATCGTAAAACTTACCACGGAGTTTTCCGATGCCTTCACTTAAGTTTAAAACCGCCCTGGTAGCCGGTGAACCCAAAGTGCAGATGATTTTAGGCTCAATAATTCCAATCTGTTTAAACAAAATTGGAAGGCATTGAGCTACCTCATCTTGAGTTGGGGGTCGGTCGTTACCTCTCATTTCTGGGTGAGTGGGATCCCTCATAGGATGACACTTCACGATATTGGAAATGTATACTTCTTCTCTTGTCAGGTCAATCGATTCGATTATTTTAGTTAGCAGTTGTCCCGCTTTCCCTACGAAGGGAATTCCCAATTGATCTTCATCAAAACCGGGCCCCTCACCAACAAACATCAATTCCGCCCTGGGATTCCCGGCTCCGAACACCAAATTTGTCCTCGTTCTCCCCAATTTACAATTCTGACAATCCTTTGTGCTCCTTGCCAGGTCGTCTAATGCTCCTGATTCAGCTTTCTTTTCTTCCTCATGCTGCATAAACTCTTTTATTCCCTTGTCTCTTTCCTGCTCCAGAAACTTCCTGGTTATTGAAATCAACTCAGCAAATTCTCTGCCTTTGTTCAAATCCAAATCCTCAACTCATTTCATAAATTCTTTTAATTCAAATAGTACTCTATCAGCTATCTTTTCCTTTTTCATTTCTCTTAAGAAAATTGTCTTCCCCGATTTTGTGAAAATTTTGACCGTGGCTTCATTCCGGCTCATTGCTCCAGGAGTATTGGCTATAATCATATCCAGATTCTTCATTTTCATTTTTTCTCGGGCGTTCTTTTCTAAATCTCTTGTCTCTAAAGCAAACCCCACCAGGCATTTGGCATTTTTCTGTTTGCCCAATTGACCAAGGATATCGGGGTTCCTTATCAAATTTATACTTTTCCTCTGGAGGTTGGTCTTGATTTTCTCCTTTTCCCTCCTCTCTGGACGGTAATCACTGACAGCAGCGGAAGCGATAACCACATCGGAGCGAGGAACGTATTTTGCCACTTCCTTCTCCATATCCAAAGCTGACTCTACAAATATAGTGTTCACTCCTTCTGGTGGTTTAATATCTGTAGGACCACTAATCAATATTACCTCGGCTCCTCTCCTTTGCGCTACTTCAGCCAAAACATAGCCCATCTTGCCGGAAGAAGCATTAGATATATACCTCACCGGATCCAGATATTCTCGAGTGGGACCAGCAGTGATGAGAAAAGTCTTCCCTGCCATATCTCTTTCTATGTCCAGAATATCCTTTGCGCCCTCTATAATCTTATCATTGCTGGCCAACCTGCCCAAACCACTCTCTCCCGACGCCAGCTTTCCATATTCAGGTCCAACAAATTTGAATCCCTTCTCTTTCAACTTTTGAATGTTGGCTTGTGTTAAGCTATTCTTATACATAATTTCGTGCATTGCTGGTGCTATTAAAATAGGCGCCTCACTGGCCAAAACAGCCGCTGTCAGGAGATCGTCAGCAATGCCCGTAGCCAATTTTGCAATAATGTTTGCTGTAGCGGGAGCAATCAAAATTAAGTCTGCTCTCTCAGCCAGGGAAATATGCTCCAGTTCCCACTTTTCCGGTAAATTGAAAAGCTCTATATAGACTTTATTTCCCGAGAGAGTTTGAAAAGTCAAGGGAGTGACGAAGTGAGTGGCCGACCTGGTCATTATTACAAAAACTTCCGCCCCCAACTCTTTCAAGCGAGAGACTATCTCACAGGCCTTGTACGCAGCAATGCTACCGGTTATGCCTAAAACGACCTTTCTCCCTGAAAAAGGTCTATCTTTCTTTAGGTTTCTTTTCTTCCGCACTTTCCTCTTCTGACGCCTTTCCCTTTGAGATTTTCTTCTGATCGATATCTTTACTGGCTGCTTCGTATAGAGCGTCCATGATCGTCTCTGGTGTCATCTTAATTTTTCCGTCTTTCTTCGTCTTCTCTTTTAATAACTTGGAGGTTAAAATAATCAACTTATATTTGTTTGACACATTATCCAGCAACAATTTGTTCAGTGAAGGTTTACCCTTGTCTTTTGCCATTCTTCCCTCTCCCATCCTCCTGAATAAGGAATGCTCCTATAAGTCCAGGCAGAGTTTCGTCCCGATTCATCGGGACAGCTACATAAGTTTCAGTTTTTTTATTTTTTCTTTCGTCCTCTTTACTTTACTCTTTTCAGCCTGTATAATCGATTTAACCTGTGTAAGAGCATCTACTAAGCGGTCATTGATCACTAAATAATCATAACTTCCTATCTGATCCATCTCCCAGCGTGCATTAGTGAGCCTTTTTTTGATAGTTGCTTCGCTATTCCTCTTTCGCCCTTTAATCCTTCTTTCCAATTCAGAAAATGACGGAGGCACAAGGAAGATAAATACCGCCTGGGGATACCTTTTTTTCAATTTCATTGCACCCTGCACATCTATGTCCAATATTACATTTTTTCTCTCAGCCAGATTCTTTTTCAAGAAATTCCTGGGAGTACCATAGTAATGACCATGAACCAATGCCCACTCTGCAAGCTCACCCGTTTTGATCTTCTGTTTAAATTCATTCCTGGAAACAAAGAAGTAATCCTTCCCCTGAACTTCTCCACGACGGGGAGCCCTGGTCGTCAGGGAGACGGAATAGCGGGCGTTAGGGAAATTTCTAATTAACTTTCTGCACAGAGTCGATTTACCTGTGCCCGAAGGAGCAGAGATAATTATCAGTAGTCCAGATTCAGCCACTATTTTACTTCCCTTTCCTTAATTTGTACTGATTTGTTATGCCCGAAGTCGGCAGTACTCTCTTTTCAGCTTTTTCTATCTTCTGCAGAAATCTCTCACCAATCGTTTCCGGCTGCAATGCGGATAAGATAACGTGATTACTATCAGTAATGATTACAGAGCGGGTACGCCGGCCACAGGTAGCGTCAATCAAACTACCCCTCTTTTTGGCTATTTCTATCAATCTTTTCACAGGCGAAGAAGCAGGATTAACTATGGAGACAATTCTCTGATCAACGATTATGTTATTAAAACCTATATTAATCAATTTTACTGTCATTGTCTTTCCTGGTAAGGGTGGACGTATTTAACTTAATCTTATATTATATTTAAATATTAAGAATATGTCAAATATTAATTATCCTCAAATCACCCCAGAATCCAAATTGGCCACCCTTAATTATGACTACTCCCTTAATCCCTTCAATGCCCTTGGCAAAATTGATTCCTTTGGCAATATCGCTACTCTCTTTTACCAAATTTCCTATGGCTGTAGCACAGGCATCAGCTAAAGCAGTGGAACCAGAAACAGCCACTGCTACGTCGGCTCGACCAAAACTGAAGGAATGGCCACAAGTTCCGCTGGAAGCACAGATTCCCAGAGGAGTATCTAGAGGATGGACTTCCAGCCCAATCCCCTTAAAAACCTCACCCGCACCATAATATATTCCCACTTTCCGTGTTTTACTAGTTTTCATAAACACATCGCCACCATTCTCGATTATTACATCGGAAATCTCCTCTGACAATTTACTTCCCACCGCGCCAGCAATTGCTCCCGCTACTGAAGCAAAGGGACCTACATTGGCAAGGAGCGCTGCCCGGGCCATCTGTCTAATAATTTCCGGGGCATTGGAATCTACAGCCACGGGTCTAAAACTCACCTCAAAAATCGGATAGTCCTTTATATAATCTTCAATATCCCGGCGATAATCCTCTACCAATTTTTCTGTTTTAGCGATAATACTCTCCAGTTTCCTTTTTTGCTTTCCATCTATAGCTACGTATATGTCTGTCTCCTTCTGGCTAACCCGGAAGCTTACCAGGTCTTTGCTTTTAAACAACTCGCGATATTTTCTTTTCTCAATCATTGTCTTTTATTTTTTATCCTTTCTCAACTGAGCAATTACTTTTTTGAATTCCCTGGGAAGGGGAGCATTAAATTTTACCCAATCCTTCTTGACAGGATGAATAAATCCCAACTTATATGCGTGCAGAAGCTGTCGGTTCACCCCCCAATTCTCGGGAGCAGGCCGTCCATACTCGCTATCTCCTACCACAGGATGTCCGATGTGTGCCAGATGAACCCTTATCTGATGCGTCCTCCCCGTCTTTGGTCTTACTTCCAAAAATGTAAAATCTCCCAAAATTTCACGTACTGTAAAATCAGTAATTGCCTGGCGACTCCTTATCGAGGTTACAGCCATCTTTCTCCGGTCCGTAATCTTTCTACCCACCGGCGCCTCGATACTTCCTTCGGGATTTACAATTTTACCAAAAACCAATGCCAGGTATACCTTTTCCACTTCTTTATTCTCAAACTGTTTGGCTAAAAGGGACAGGGAGGTGTTATTTTTGGCAACAACCATAACCCCGGAAGTATCCTTATCCAGGCGGTGAACAAGCCCCACGCGATTAATATCGGGAAATTTTCCTCTGCCTAAACCAGGAAAATGGTATAGAAGAGCGTTTACCAATGTCCCGGAATAGTTTCCACAAGCGGGATGGACTACCATGCCCGCCGGTTTATTGAGTACAATTATAGCTTTATCTTCATAGATGATATTCAGAGGAATCTTCTCGGGAAATGCCTTGTGAGGTTTAACTGTAGGGAGATTTATGGTTATTACGTCTTTTTCCTTAACTTTATAATGTCTGGAAGCAACCCTGTCATTAACCAGTATATTTCCCTCGGCAATCATCTTTTGCAGGGAATTTCTGGAGCGGCGTGGAAAAGAAGAAGATAAATATAAATCGAGCCTCTTCCCTTTTTCACCCTTATACACAACAAGTTCTTTCGTCTCTCTCACCAACGGTTCTTTCCTTACGGGCACGCTTTTTTAAGAGAAAAAATACCATAAGCATGCCACCAATACAGACGCCCGAATCGGCAAGGTTAAACACAGGCCATATACGGAAATCCAAAAAATCGATTACAAACCCGAACCGCAACCGGTCAATAAGATTACCTAAAGCGCCACCCAAAATTAATCCCAAACAGAGCCTTTCCTTTAATGATTTGATAATTTTTTTTCTTTCAAAAAAGAGAATAGCTAAAATAATAATAAAAGAAATAACGATAAAAAGAGTGCGCCCTTGAGGAAAAAGCCCGAAAGCAATACCTTTATTCTCAACGTAAGTGATGTGGAATACTCTCTTTATAACCGGAATCGACTCAGCCAGAGACATATTTTGTCTGATTACGTACTTAGAGAACTGGTCAACAAATAGTAGTATCAGAGCAATCAAGTACATTATATTTCTATCCTTCGCTTGTTATTTCCTCTCCCCTTGGGGGGAAAATTAAGGTGAGGGGGAAAAATCGGTTTCACGGATTCTTCACTACTTGTACACACCTTGCGCAAAGCTGGGTATGTTCACTGTTCTCTCCCACGGAGGGGCTCCAGTTCCAGCAACGCAAACACTTCTTTCCCGGCGCCTTTTTCACTCCAATACATAGTTCGGACATCTCCTCGCTTCGCACCATAATTTCCCCTCTGTCCTTTCTTGTCCCAGTGGAAGCTGAAGGCGCTTCTGAGAGAATCTTCACTTCGGAAACAATGAGGATTTCCTTCCACTCCTTCTGGTAATTATCGAGGAAAGCGGTTAACTTCCTTCCTCCAGTATAAAGATCTACTTCCGCTTCCAGAGAACTCCCGATAATCTTCTCTTTTCGGGCGATCTCCAGTGCCTTCACCACGCTTTTCCGGAGGAGCAAAATCTTCTCCCACTTTTTTGCCAGTCCTCCGTTCCAATATTTTTTCTCCACCCGGGGAAGGTTGGTCAAAAAGACGCTTGGCTCGTCAACCTCTGGCATCATCTGCCAGGATTCTTCCGCAGTATGGGAGAGAATTGGTGCAGTGAGCCTAATCAGACTCGCTGCCAGTTCATAAAGAACTGTCTGAGCTGACCTTCGGGGAAGGGAGTCTCTGCCAAAAGTATACAATCTATCCTTAAGCACGTCTAAATAGAACGAGGAGAGCTCTCTGGTGCAGAAATCGTGGATAGTTCTATAAACTCGATGTAATTCGAAAGATTCATAATCGTCAGCCACCTGGCAAATCAATTCCTGCAATTTATGCAGCACCCACTGATCGATTTCCGACATCTGTCTGTAATTTACTTTTTTCGAAATATTGAAATCATTCAGGTTTCCCAAAAGGAAACGGAAAGTGTTTCTGATGCGTCGATAACCATCGACAAGGTGACCCAGAATTTTTGAAGAAATGCGCATATCTTCGCGGTAGTCTTCCGAGGCAACCCATAGCCGCAAAATCTCGGCGCCATACTTTTCGATAATTTCCTGGGGGGCAATTACATTACCTATCGATTTGGACATTTTTCTGCCTTCACCATCAACAACAAACCCGTGAGTTAAAACACCCTTGTAGGGAGCTGTCTTTTCCAGAGCAACAGCGGGAATTAACGAGGTCTGGAACCAACCTCTGTGCTGGTCTGAGCCCTCGAGGTACAAGTCTGCGGGCCAGGATAGGTTTTCTCGCTCTCTCAGAACAGCTTCGTGACTGACTCCGGAATCGAACCAGACATCCATAATATCTTTCTCTTTAACAAATTCTCTTTTTTTGCATTTAGGGCATTGTATATTTCCTGGCAGAATCTCTTCTTCTTTTCTTATATACCAGGCATCGCTCCCCTCCCTGAGAACCAAATCCCGCACAGCACCTATGCTCTCTTCAGACATTAGCGGTTCCCCACAATTTTTACAATAGAAGATAGGAAGGGGAACTCCCCAATACCTCTGGCGGGAAAGACACCAATCTGGTCTTGTTTCCACCATACTGGAAATTCTATTTTCGCCGCTTTTGGGAATCCACTCCACTTTTCTTATTGCTTTTAGCATCCTTCCCCTGAGCTTATTTTTGTCCACATCCAGGAACCATTGTGCTGTAGCCCGGAAAATAATCGGTTTCTTACAGCGCCAACAATGGGGATAGGTATGCACAATCTCTTCCGCAAGGAGAAGGTGAGAGGAATTTTGCATTTCTTCTATAATTAGCTTGTTAGAAGAAAAAACATCTACCCCGGAAAATAGCGGAACTTCTTCAGTAAATTTCCCCTTAACATCTACAGGAGCTAAAACGGGAAGTCCGTATTTCAACCCAATCTGGTAATCTTCCTGCCCGTGTCCGGGAGCAATGTGGACTATCCCCGTTCCTTCTTCCAGAGTCACGAAATCGGCTAAGATGCCGAGAGAATCCCTCTCCATAAAAGGATGAGAACAGACAATTCCCTCCAAATCTTTGCCCGGGGAAACCTGCAAGATGTCATAATTCTTGATGCCAAATTTTTCCATCAGATTCGATACTAATTCTTTAGCCACAATTATTATCTGTTCTCCCAAAGAAGAATCCGAAGGAGAAACCTTTACCCAGGCATATTCGTATTGTGGATGAAAGGCGAGAGCTACATTAGCGGGCAAAGTCCAGGGAGTCGTTGTCCAGATGAGAACGGAAGTAGGAGTAGCAGACTTGAGTCTGCTTCTAACAGGAAGTTCAAGTTTAGTTTCCTTATCTTTTCCCAATATCTTGACCGGGAATTTCACGTAAACAGAATGGGAAGCGTGATTGGAATATTCCACTTCGGCCTCCGCCAGAGCTGTCTCGCAATTTGCACACCAATAGACTGGTTTTTTTCCTCTGTAAATATAGCCCTGCCCGACAAGACGCTTGAATATCTCGATAATTTTTGCCTCATAATCGTAGGACATTGTGAAATAGGGACTTTCCCAGTAACCAAAAATTCCCAAGCGCTTGAACTCTTCTTTCTGAATAGAAGCAAACTCTTGCGCATAAGCGCGTGCTTTCCTGCGAAATTCGACCCTGCCTATCTCCTCTTTCCTGATACCCAGACTCTTCAACAGCTGGTATTCAATAGGCAGTCCATGGCAATCCCATCCAGGAACGAAGGGAACGTTGCATCCTTCCATCAGTTTGAACTTAACGACTATATCCTTAAGAATTTTATTCAAGGCATGGCCCATATGGATGTTTCCATTAGCATAAGGTGGACCGTCGTGGAGAATATACCTGGTTCCATTCTTATTCTTCTCCTGGATAGCTTCGTATAATTTCATTTCTTCCCAAGTTTTCTGTATTTGGGGTTCCCGTTTTGGCAAATCGGCTTTCATTTGAAACTGGGTAAGGGGAAGGTTTATCGTCTTATTATATTCCATTTTTCAATCTCCTGAACTGAAAAGTGAGACCATCTTTTTCCTATTGGGATGCCTGATAATGCCCTTCTCGGTTATGATAGCGTTCACCAACCTGTGGGGCGTAAGGTCGAAAGCAGGATTGACAACAGCCGTATTCCTGGGAGCAATTCTTTTTCCTTGTAATTCCAGAACTTCTTTGGCATTCCTCTCTTCAATCACCACATCCTCACCCTTACGAGTCTTCATATCAATAGTAGAGGAGGGAGCGGCAACATAGAAAGGAACACGGTGATGCTTTGCTAAAACAGCCAGAGTATACGTGCCGATCTTGTTAACCACATCGCCATTTGCAACAATACGGTCGGCGCCCACAATCACGCAATCCACAACGCCCTTCTGCATAAGATGCCCGGCCATATTATCGGTAACTAAAACAGCCGGAATCTTATCGTGAACAAGCTCCCAGGTAGTGAGGCGAGCTCCCTGTAATGCGGGCCGTGTTTCGCCGACAAAAACTTTCTTTATCTTTCCCTTGCTGTGAGCCTCTCTAATCACCCCCAGGGCTGTTCCATAACCTCCTGTAGCCAATGAACCTGCATTGCAATGGGTAAGAACATTGGCCCGCTTATTAATTAACCTCAGTCCGTTTTTACCAATTCGCTTGTTTAATCGAATGTCCTCTTTTAGTATGTTTATGGCTTCTTTTTCAAGAATACGTTTGATTTCTTCCAAAGATTTTTTATGATTCTTTCTGGCTAAGCCGAGGAGCCTTGCGATTGCCCAGAAGAGATTTGCTCCGGTTGGTCGGGTACGTAGAAATCGATTTGCTATAGTTTCTAACTTTTTGAAGAAGACATTCTTCGTTCTGTCCTTTATATTTCTTGCTCCCAGAGCCAACCCCATAGCAGAAGCGATGCCAATCGCGGGAGCACCGCGGATAGACATCTTTTCGATACAAAGGGCAACTTTCTGGTAGTTCTTACACTCAACTACTTCTTCTTTATGAGGCAATTTCCTCTGGTCCAAGATATAGACTTTGCCTTTTTTCCACCAGATTGTCTTAATCATCTCTTATTTTATTACAAAAGAACCCACCAGCCAAAAGAGCAGGACAAATATCACCAGAAGGGTAATGGAAAGAGTAGATTCTTCCTCAATGGAGACAAACTTGCGCGCTTGACTGAAAATGGCTTCTGAAAAGTCTTTAATGATTGGGCCCAAAAAAATTGTGCTTAAATCTTTGCCTTGCCTGGTCACAATGAACCTTGCCAAAACTACAACAAACAGGATAATAAGAAAACTATTTATCAAATAACCAAGGATATTTATTAGAAATTGCATATTCTCTCCTTATTCGTCCCGATTTGTTCATCAGACCCTCCTATGTGAATCAACCCGAGCTTAGCTCTTTTG
>SMTZ1_10015175_pt1 | contig 13697 bp, 13 predicted proteins | sample DeeMarSWOR136_30_FD_25667 | JGI IMG/M metagenome (IMG submission 25667) | reverse complement strand
AATATGAACCTGGAGATAGTCACTTTGCCTACGGTACGTGAGCCTGATGGGCTGGCGCTGAGCAGCCGCAATACCTACCTTAGTCCCGCTGAGCACCAAGCGGCGTTAGTTCTATATCACGCCCTCACGCTGGCTAAGAGGCTCTGGGAACAGGGAGAAAAGAATGCCGAGCGTATCAGGCAGGAGATGAGAGGGCTGATTCAGAAAGAGCCGCTAGCCACTATTGATTACGTGTCTATCGCCGATGCGGAGACCCTGGACGAACTGAATATAGTTAAGTCGACGGCCCTGGTCTCATTAGCCGTAAAAATCGGTAGAACTAGACTCATTGATAATATACTATTATAACGCCCCAAATAAGCATTTTACGGCTTCCGGTAGGTTCCTTCTCTAATGAAAACCAGCATACCTATCGTGGCGATTGCCGCCATGCCGGCACCAAAGAAAAACGGTGCCTCGGGGCTAAAGGCCTGCCACAGCCAGCCAGCGATAAGGCTCGCTGGCAGCAGGGTAAGTCCAACCACCCCATGATACAGCCCATAGGCGGTGCCCCTCTTTTCTACCGGAACCAAGTCGGCAACAAAGGCCCGGGCCACTCCCTCAACTACTCCGTAATAGAGGCCATAACCAGCAAACAGCAGCCATACCTGCCATGTCCCACCCGTTAGGGCAAACCCGAGGTAAATCAGCGCATAAACACCCCAGCCCATGCTGATGACGCGCCTTCTACCCAGCCGGTCAGAAAGTTTACCCGCTGGCAGCGCCACCGCAGCATAGGTAGCATTGAACAGGATAAGCATGAGCACGATCTGGAAGACAGAAAAGCCCATATTCTGTGCTCGTAGTACCACGAAGAAATCACTGGAATTACCCAGGGTGAATAAAGCCATGACCACCAAGAAAAGCTTAAAGCGGGTATCAAAACCAGCAATCAGTTTAACCAGATTAAACCCGGGGCGATGACCTTCACCAGACAAAGGTTTTCTCTCCCGCTCCTTAACAAACCTTAACAGTATCACTACCGATAGCACGGCGGGCACGATGCCAATTAGCACTAGCCACTGATAGGTCTGGAGACCCAGCTCCAGCCCACGACCCTGCATGAGATAGACGACGGCGGCGGCTATTGCCAGCCCAGTAACCGCACCGGAGGTATCCATTGCCCGGTGGAAACCGAAGCTCTTGCCCCTCTCCCCAGAGGGTGCCGAATCAGCCAGCAGGGCATCACGGGATGAAGTACGAATGCCCTTGCCCACCCGGTCACCGAACCTAACCCCTAAAACCATCCCCCAGGTTGAGGCGAGGTACATGAAGGGCTTGGCTACCGTGGAAATAGTGTAGCCCGCCACAGCTAAGGACTTACGCTTCCCTATCCGGTCGCTAAACCAGCCACTAAACATCCGAAACAGGGCGTCAATACTCTCCGAGAGTCCCCCGATAAGACCGACGACTGTCGTCGCTGCCCCCAAGACATTACACAAAAATAGCGGCACCAGGGTAAAAATCATCTCGCTAGAGACATCGGTGAGGAAGCTGACGACGCCTAAAAAGAACACATTGGGGCTAAAACCCCAAATTTTGCGCCGGGGTGTTTCTTCATCAAATGGTTCTGCCAACTACCTACCCTCAATAACCTCGCTCACAACACGGTATCAATGTAGTCGCCCACCTTTGACATGTCAAGCACCATTCGCAAGTACACTGGACACAAGACAGCGCTTCATAAAGACCTTAAGGGAAAATCAGGCTTGACAAACTGTCTTCCTTATGTTAGGTTAATCTAGAAGAAGGCAGGTGACAAACAGTATGATATGCACCGCTCCCCAAAACTGGTATTATTACTTCGTATTTAGGAGCGCCTAGGCGCGCTTGGGGGGTCGGTTTGTACATATAAGGCAGCAAAAACAAAAATAATAGGGAAAATTCAGGAACCCTCCCAAGCGGAGGGTTCTTCTGTTTTAGTGTACCTTTGAGGGGCTTTGCCCTCAAAGGGCTTACCAGAGATAAAAATTTTTGGAGGGAGGATAATGATAATCATGAAGGCTGATGCTAGTACCGAAGAAATAGCTGAGGTGGTGAAGGAGGTGAAAAAATACGGGTTGAGGGCTGATGTTTCTAAGGGGAGATACCGCACCGTCATTGGACTAGTTGGCGACGAGAGGAAAGCACCCTTTGAACACTTTGCCACCCTTCCTGGAGTAAAAGAGGCGAGGATGGTTGAGGCTCCCTATAAACTGATCAGCCGGGAATATAGTAAACAGTTTGAGGATGAGGGAAAAGAATACGCCGTAGTTAGAGTCGGTGACATCGAGATCGGCGGTACTCGACCGGTATTCATTGCCGGTCCTTGTGCCGTGGAAAGCTATGAGCAGCTCCTAAGAATCGCTGAGGAGGCCAAAGAGGCCGGAGCCGATATCCTGCGGGGAGGTATCTTCAAGCCGAGGAGCTCGGTGCACTCGTTCCAGGGGCTGGGCTCCATTGGCTGGGAAGAAGCCAAGGAGGCTCTAGTCTGGATGAAAGAAGCCGGAGAGAGGTTTAACCTGGCTACGGTAACCGAAATAAGAGGCGAAGCCCAGGTTGATTTGGCTGCCGAGTATATTGACATGCTTCAAATTGGCACCAGAAACATGTATAATCAAGACCTGTTGACCAAAGCAGCCAGAACGGGAAAGCCAATCCTGTTTAAACGTCACTTTGGCGCCGGTATTGAAGAATTTTTGTCCTTTGCGGAATATATCGCCGCCGAGGGTAACCGAAATATTGTTTTGTGTGAGAGGGGGATACTGCCGGTGGGTAAGGGCAAGAACTACACCCGATATACCCTCGACCTAGCCGCGGTGCCTACCATCCAGAAGGAGACCTATCTGCCGGTAATTGTTGACCCCAGTCACGCTACCGGGCGCCGGGATCTCATCTTTAATATGAGCTGCGCCGCCGTTGCCTCCGGAGCCAGCGGCCTCATGATTGAGGTGCACTACAACCCGTCAGAGGCACTGGTTGACGCCCAACAGGCGGTTACTCCCGACGAACTTAAAGAAACCATTAAAGTCTGCCGAGAAATCTATAGACTGGCCAGGCAACACAGAAATGAGAAAAGTTAGGGTAAATCTAGGTAACACTAGCTACGAAATTCATACTGGGTCGGGGATATTGCGGCAAAGCGGCCACCAGTTAAAAAAGCAAGGCTTTTCTGGCAAGCTCACCGTCATCACTAATCCTACCGTGAAAGAACTACATGGAGAGGCTCTTGAGCAAAGTCTCCTTTCTGCCGGCTTTATAGCGACCTTTCTAACGATCCCCGATGGCGAAGAACAGAAGTCTTTAGAGGTGGCTGGCAGCTTGTACCTCGAGTTATCCAGCCGACACGTGGAGAGGTCAACACCAATCCTAGCCCTGGGGGGTGGGGTCATCGGGGATTTAGCTGGCTTCGTAGCCGCTACCTATAAAAGAGGGGTTCCCCTAGTGCAGTTGCCGACCACCCTGCTCGCCCAGGTTGACAGCAGTATCGGGGGTAAAGTAGCCGTAAATCACGGCCAACTGAAGAACGAGATTGGGGCATTCTACCAGCCCAGGCTGGTGATTAGCGATATTGATACCCTGGCTACCCTCACCCCAAAGGTGCTTGGTGACGGCCTGGCCGAGGTAATAAAATATGGTGTCATCCGCGACAAAAAGTTCTTCAGCTATCTTGAGGAAAATATGGACCAGATTAAGGCCGGCAACCAGACGGCCCTTGAGAAGATTGTATTCCGGTCGGCGGAGATTAAAGCTGAGGTGGTCGCCAAGGACGAGCGAGACCTGGGTTTAAGGGCTATCTTAAACTACGGTCATACTGTGGGGCACGCCGTTGAGTCAGTCTCAGATTTCAGGATAAGCCACGGTGAGGCGGTCGCCATCGGTATGCTGGCCGCCGCCAGAATCTCGCGTGAGATGGACATACTTTCCCCGGGTGAGCTAGTCCGGTTAGAAAGCCTTATTGAGAAAGCCGGCTTACCCACTAAAGCTCCTAACCTCGATTTAGAGAGACTGGTTCCCATGATGAAGCACGATAAGAAGGTCAGGCAAGGTAAGGTAAGGTTTATCCTACCCCGTTCACTGGGCGAGGTATTCATTACTGATGATGTGAGCCTGTCGTTAGTTAAGCAGGTTCTGGCAAATTGAAATGGAAAATCTACGAGTTTGGATAAAAGACTAGAAGCCAGTATGAAAGGTCCGGAAGTTATTACAAAGAGGTCTCGAAGTTAGTATGAAACCTAGGATTTGTGCCACGATCATAGATAAAAACTTAAAGTCGATAAGAGAGGTTGAACCTCTGGTAGACTTGTTTGAACTCCGTATTGACCTAGTCGACGAGGGGTGGCCAGATTTAGCAACCAGCTTTAAGAAACCCTGGATAGCCTGCGCTAGAAGCAAGGCCGAAGGTGGCAACTGGCCCGGTGACGACGCTGAGAAAATAGAGAAGCTCATTACCGCCACTGAATTGGGAGCCGACGTGGTTGATATTGAGCTTGGCACAACTAACCTAGCGGAGATGATACCCTTAATTAAGAGAAGAGCCAAGTGTCTTCTCTCACTTCATGAGCTAGAGAAGACACCCCCGCTTGAGCAACTGAAGGAAATAGTTAAGCGGCAGCTTTCCGCCGGCGCCGATATCTGCAAGGTGGTAACAACCGCGCAGAGGCCGGCCGACAACCTGACCACCCTCAGGCTCATCGCCGCATTCCCCAAGGTAAAGATGGTCTCCTTTGCCATGGGCCCCCTGGGCCTTGCCAGCCGAATTCTCTGCCCCCTGGTCGGTGGCTATTTCACCTACGCCTCCCTTGCGGAGGGTAAGGAGTCCGCCCCCGGCCAGCTAACCGTAGACCAGCTAAAAAGAATCTACAGGATGATGACAAGATGAAAAATAAGACTATCTCGGGAAAAACACAGATATGCGGTGTTATCGGTGACCCTATCGAGCACACCATGTCGCCGGTGATGCACAATACCGCTTTTGGCAAGCTGGGGCTGGACTATGTCTATGTTGCCTTCCGGGTCAAGAGTGACGAGTTGGCCGGGGCAATCGAGGGGATGAGAGCCCTCAATATCAGAGGCCTCAACGTTACCATACCACACAAGGTCAGCATCATCCCCCTCCTGGACAGCCTGGACCATGTCGCCGAGAAGATAGGCGCCGTCAACACGGTGGTGAATAGAGACGGGGCTCTAAAAGGCTATAACACCGATGCCACCGGCTTCCTCCAGGCGCTACTGGATAAAGTGGTTACGCCCGAGGGGAAAAACGTGGTCATCCTGGGGGCGGGTGGTGCCGCCAGAGCCATATCCTTTATTCTGGCAGAAAAAAGGGCTAACCTGCTTATTCTTAACCGCCTCGAGGAGATGGACTGGGCGGAAGAGTTAGCCAGAAAGATTTCTAGCGTCTTCGGGAAAGAGGTTAGAGCGCTAGAACTTACGGGGGTAAATCTAAGGACGGCCCTGGACAAGGCTGAGCTCCTAGTTAATGCTACCAGTGTCGGCATGAGCCCGAATATTAACTTAACCCCAGTGCCGGCTAGATTGCTCCGGCCCAGTCTGGTTGTTTTCGATATTGTTTATAACCCCATCAAGACAAAGCTAGCTACAGAAGCTAGCTTAGCTGGTTGCGAGACCATCATGGGGCTTGATATGCTGGTCTGGCAGGGGGCCTTAGCCTTCGAGATGTGGACGGGTAAGCAGGCCCCGGTTGACCTCATGAAAGGAGAGGCCATCAAGGTACTTAAGAGCCATGAAAACTAGTGTTGCCCTAATCGGTTTCATGGGAACGGGTAAGACGGCGGTGGGTAGAGCCCTGGCGAAGAAGCTGGGTAAGAAGTTTATTGAGCTTGACCACCTGATTGAGCAGAAGGCGGGGAAGACCATCCCTGAGATATTCAGGGAGGACGAGGAGATAACCTTTCGCGAGCTTGAGATTGCGGTCACCAAGGAGGCTGCCGGGGAAAAGGATGCCGTTATCGCCTGCGGGGGCGGGGTAGTCCTCAATAAGATAAACATTGACCGCCTAAAGAAGGAAGCCGTTATCGTTTATCTCACCGCTTCCCCAAAAGCGATACTGAAACGAACCCTAAACGATGACGAAGAAAGACCACTGCTCAAGGTAGCTGCCCCGCAACAGACTATCAGGGAGCTATCAAGGTTTCGTAAGCCGTTTTATGAGCGAGCCACCGATTTCACCATAAACACCTCAAGACTGAGTATTGATTCTGTTGTTGAGCAAATAATAACCAAGCTGAAAGACTATGAAGGTTTCCGTCGCTAAGAGTGAAGTTAGCGGGAGGGTAAGCGCCCCCGCCTCGAAAAGCTATACTATTCGGGGACTCGTGTCTAGTGCCCTAGCTAAGGGTGAGAGCGAGATCACCTACCCTTTGAGCTCAGATGACACTGAGGCTACCCTCAATGTATTACGCGAAATTGGCGTAAAAATCACCAGGGAGAAAGACTCCTGGCGCATCATCGGGGACAACTTCCACAAGCCAGAGCAAGACCTTTACTGTAGCGACTCAGCGGCCACCTTAAGATTTATGACGGCCATCTGTTCACTGGTCCCGGGAGAGTGTCGGCTAATCCCCGGCCCTTCCTTGGCACGGAGGCCGGTTAAGCCCCTGGTTCAGGCACTCAAACAGCTGGGAGTAGACGTTTCCGTCCAGGGTAAAGTGGCCCCAGTAGCTGTGAAAGGAGGTAGATTTAAAGGCGGGACAGCTGAGTTACCCGGCAATATAAGTTCCCAATTTGTCTCGGCGCTCCTCCTTATAGCTCCCCTGGCTGAAGAGGGGATAAAAATCAGACTGACCACACCACTTGAGTCTAAGCCCTATGTCATGATGACCCTGGACTGCTTAAGGAAGTTTGGTATCGAGGTTGAAGCCCCTCATGATTTAAGGGAGTTCAATATCGCACCGCAGGCATATCAACCGACCAGATATCTGGTGGAGGGGGACTGGTCTTCAGCCTCTTACCTCCTCGCCTTAGGCACGCTATCCGGACCGGTAACCGTAGCAAACCTGAATCCGGAAAGCCGGCAAGGCGATAGAATACTATTAAGCTTCCTCAAAGAAATGGGGGCTCTGGTCGATATAGACAAAAGCACAGTAACCGTGAGAAAATCAGGGCTGAATGCAATAAAGGCTAACCTAGCTAACTCGATAGACCTTCTGCCGACGATGGCGGTTCTGGCAGCGGTGGCTAAGGGGGTAAGTGAGTTCACCGGGATAGAGAGGGCCAGAATAAAGGAGTCAAACCGGGTTCTGGCAGTAAGAGAAGGCTTAGAGAGAATGGGGGTAACGGTCAGGGAAGAAAGAGACCGATTCACGGTTACCGGCACCATGCCGCAAGGAGCCGTAATCGACACCAAGAATGACCACCGGATTGCCATGGCTTTTGGGGTGCTGGGTACCATGATCGGAAGGACAGTAATAAATGACGCTGATGTTTTGAGAAGTATCGGCGGTAAGGTAAGGGAAGATGGCTAACAGCTTAGGCAAGCTCTTCACCATAACCAGCTTTGGGGAAAGCCACGGCCGATGCGTGGGTGCTGTTATCGACGGCTGCCCGGCAGGCCTAGCCATCACCGAAGCTGATATTCAAAGCGAGCTCGATAGGAGAAAAAGGGACGGGAGCCCGGCGGCGACAGCCCGGAAAGAAGCGGATCGGGTTGAGATTATCTCCGGAATCTTGAGCGATAAAACCACCGGGGCCCCCATCTGCCTAGTGGTCTGGAATCAGGACATCGATTCCAGCGAGTATGAGAAAAATAGGTTTCTCCCCAGGCCAGGCCAGGCTGACTACACCGCCTTTAGGAAGTACGGGGGCTTTAACGACTACCGGGGCGGCGGCCGGTTTTCCGGCCGGCTCACCGCTTCCCTAGTCATGGGTGGGGCCGTTGCCAAGAAGGTGCTTAGCCTCCTCGAGATTGAAATCATGGCGCACACGGTAGCCATCGGGGGCATCAGTGCCGAAGCCAGAAGTCTTCAAGATATAAGGGGAAACCGGAAGAAAAACCCCCTAAGGTGCGCTGACCCCAAGGCCGCTCAGGAGATGGCTAGAGCTATCGAGCGGGTCAAAAAAGAGGGCGACAGCCTCGGCGGCACTATCGAAGGGATAGCGCTTAATGTGCCGGTTGGCCTGGGAGAGCCGCTCTTTGACACAATGGACGGAGAGCTAGCTAAAGCCATGCTCTCTATCCCGGCGGTCAAAGGAGTGGAGTTTGGCTGTGGGTTCTCCGCGGCCAGCAAGAAGGGCTCCGAAAACAACGACCCCTTCACCATAAAAGATGGCCGGATAGTAACCGTAACCAATAATGCCGGCGGTATTCTGGGTGGGATAAGTAACGGTATGCCGCTCGTGCTTAGGGTGGCCATTAAGCCAACCCCCTCTATCGCTAAGAGCCAGCCAACGGTTAATATCAGCAACCTGGAGAACACTAGTTTAACGGTAAAAGGGAGACACGACGCTTGCATCGTGCCCCGGGCAGTGGTGGTTGTGGAAGCCATGATGGCGATAACTATATGTGACCTGGCCATGAGAGCCGGACTGATTCCCAGGGTGATAAAATGAGCTTAGAGGATTTAAGAAAGAAGATAGACTCTATTGACGCTGAGATTGTCAGGCTAATCGCTGACCGAATAAAGATTGCCCGAGAAATCGGCGGGGAGAAACGCTCGCAGGGCAGGCAGGTTAACGACCAGGCAAGAGAAAAGAGGGTCTTAAGCCATATCACGGGTCTTGCCCAGATTGAAAACATAGACCAGGAAGCCATCGAAAACATCTATCAGCAGATAATAACGGTGTGCCGCCGGACCCAAGGAACCGAGGTTGCCTTCCCAGGTGAAGCCGGCTCCTATAGTGAGGAAGCAGCCCTTCAGTTTTTCGGACCGCTGGTAATCACCCAGCCCTACGAAAGCCTGGACGCAGTCTTCAAGGTCGTAGAGCAAGACACGGTTCAGTTTGGCATCATACCGGTGGAAAACTCACTAGAGGGGAGCATCAGCCAATCGTACGACCTGCTTTTAGACTCAAGCCTCAAGGTCTGCGGTGAGATAGAGCTCCGGGTTGTCCACTGCCTGATCGCTAACCCCGGAGCGCGCCTGGACCTAATAAAGCGGGTCTACTCTCATCCCCAAGCTCTGGGGCAATGTAAAACCTTCTTGAAGCACCTAGACTGCGAATTAATCCCCACCTACGATACCGCCGGTAGTGTCAAAATGATAAAGGAGAAGGGTATCACTGATGGTGGGGCAATCGCCAGCGCCCGGGCCGCGGAAATCTATGAGATGAAGGTAATCGCCCGTGAAATAGAGGATAACCCCAATAACTTTACCCGCTTCTTTATTCTTTCCCGGGAGGACTCACAACCATCAGGCAATGACAAGACCTCCATAGTCTTTTCGGTGAAGGAGAAACCTAGGGCACTATACGAGTTTCTCAGGCAATTTGCCGAGCGGGGCATAAACCTGAGCAAGATTGAGTCCCGACCGACACGACACAAGCCATGGGAGTATAACCTTTATCTGGATTTTGATGGTCATCGAGAAGACAGTGTGGCCAAGGAGGCTCTCAATAGCCTGGAGCCATACTCACTATTCCTGAAAATCCTGGGCTCTTACCCCAAGGCAAAGTAGTTAGGTGAGGTAGTCAGGTGAAAGTAGCCATAATTGGTGGCTCGGGCAAGATGGGCCGCTGGTTTGCCAAGTTTCTACTGCAGGAAGGCTATGGGGTAGTAATAACCGGCCGGAACGAAGAGAAGCTCAGGGAAGCCCGTGAGCAACTCAGCGTTGAGGTCACCACAGACAACGTAGCCGCGGTCAAGAGCGCCCAGGCTATTCTGATATCGGTGCCGATAGAGAATTTTGAGACCGTCGTTAAGCAGATTGGTCCTTATACCCACCCAGAGCAGTTTATCCTTGATATTACCTCCGTTAAAGCACTGCCGGTAGCGATAATGCACCAGCATATAAAGTCGGGAGTAGTGCTTGGCGCCCATCCGGTATTTGGCCCCGGTGCCAAAGATACTACCCAGCGCAGCTTTATCCTGACCCCAACCAATAGTGAAGAAGAAGCCCTAGCCCAAAAGGTCAAGCAGCACCTAGAGACTAGGGGGGCCAGAGTCACCCTAATGAGCCCCGAAGAACATGATGAGATAATGGCGGTCGTTCTGGGGCTAGCTCACTTCATCGCCATTGCCTCCGCTGATGCCTTGCTGAGTTTTGACCGTCTGAAGCAGATGGGAACGATTGGTGGCATCACCTTTAAACTGCTCTTGACACTAACGGAGAGTGTTATTTCCGAGGACCCGCAGTTTTATGCTTCCCTACAGATGCACCTGCCCAAGCTCGCCGAAATCGAGAGGTCGTTCCAGAAGAGGGTGGAAAACTGGGTAGACCTAGTCGCCGGTAAAGACCAACAGCAGTTCGCCCAGCGGATGAAAGCACTAAAAGATAGCTACCGTAGGTTAACCCCAGACTTTGGTAGCGCCTACGAAGACATGTATAAGCTCATCGAGATGCTGCAAAAGCCACCCCAGAAGGCTAATCTAGATAGCTGATGTGAGCCGGTGGCCTTTTCTTTATGTCAACTAATATCCCCGCCTCCCTAAATAGCGCCACGAACTGGTTATCATTATACTCTCCGAAGCTGACATAGCGAGCTATCTTAGCATTTACCAGCATCTTGGCACACAGGATACACGGGGTATGGGTACAGTAAATAGTGCTCCCCTCAAGGCCGACGCCGTGCAGGCTGGCCTGGATGATTACATTCTGCTCAGCATGAATACCCCGACATACCTCGTGCCGTGTCCCCGATGGAATTTGCTTTTCGTCCCTTAGACAACCAAGCTCAAGGCAGTCCTTGAGACCAGAAGCGGCCCCGTTATAGCCGGTGGCCAGAATATGCTTGTCCCTAACGGCTACGGCCCCGACGTGGTGTCGGCGGCAGGTCGAGCGCTCAGCAACTACCGAAGCTATCTTCAAAAAATACTGGTCAGTATCCGGTCTTTTCATAAAGACTCCGCTACCCCTTCATAAAGACTTCGTTACCCCTTTGACTTCGACACCCCCTTTAACTTCGAAATGACCTTACTAACTTCGTTCCCCAGATTTTCCAAGAAAGCTTCATTTATAATGATGAAGTCAGCCATAGCGATAGGGCCACCCTTGTTGACATTCTCTATCTCTGCCCGGTCACGGCTGGCGGCTTCTTCCGGGGTCAGAGCTCGGTTGGCTCGCCTGATGAGCCGCCTATGTCTGGTTCGAGGCAAAGCATAAACAGCTACTACATGAAAGGCATCTTTATAATAATCCTTAAGGAAGATGTATTCCTCCCATGAGTAAAGCCCGTCAATCACCACATCGGCGTCTTTTAGCGCTGAATCAATTATGGGTAAGTTCAGTCTGGCATAAGCCGCCATACCGTGCTCTTTTCTAAGGAGCTCCCTTACGTAACGTTCGTTTTCCTCGTTCAGCTTAAGCCCCCTCTTTTCTAACTCCTTATCAGTAATATCCCCAAACCTTATCTGGGCAAAGCCGTTATCCTTAAATAATCTGGCCACTTCAGACTTGCCCGCACCAGCCATACCGACAATCGCCACCAATTTTCTACTCATAAGCTATACGGGCTTCATTATAAAAAAATAACGTTTAAATAGCAATGAAGACGCTTTTGTCCTGTGCTATAATGCGGGGTATGATAGAGACCAATTTGGCTACTAGACTTGAAAAAGAGTTGCCAGCAGAGCTTATCGATTTTATCGAGACTGCAGGCAGGCTAGCGGCAGGGCAAGGACAGAACCTATACCTCGTCGGTGGGGTGGTACGCGATCTAATTCTCAATAAGAAGCCCAATTTTGACCTCGATCTGGTAGTAGAGGGTGACGCTGTAGCGCTAGCCCAAGAGCTAGCCGAGATAAAAAAGGCAAAAATCACCACCCACCCCCGCTTTATGACCGCCAAGCTCACCTGGGGTGACTTCAGTGTCGATTTCACCACCGCCCGTTCTGAGACCTATGCCAAGCCCGGCGCACTACCGACCATCAAACCCAGTTCAATTGAGGATGACCTTTTTCGCCGTGATTTTACTATTAACGCCATAGCTATCTGCCTCAATACCAGCCGCTACGGCAAACTGATTGACCATTGCGGGGGACAGTCCGACCTGGAGCAAAGGCTTATCCGGGTGCTGCACGAAAAGAGCTTTATTGACGACGCCACCCGTATCTGGCGGGGCCTACGTTACGAACAGCGACTGGATTTTCAATTAGAAGACACTACTCTCCAGCTGCTCAAGCGGGACATGCCAATGCTGGATACCATCAGTGGCGATCGCATACGTTATGAGCTGGAATGCATCTTCGGTGAGGCAGAGCCAGAGAAGACCCTGCGCCGGGCCGACGAAATCGGCGTCTTAAAGGGGCTCCACCCGGCGTTAATGGGTAACGGCTGGCTCACGAAAAATTTCGCAAAAGCCCGTAAGCAGTCCTCATTAACCCCGCCACTGCTTGGTCTCTATTTGGCACTGCTGACTTACCAGCTAGATAGCGAGGAATGTGATAAGCTGAGTTCGCACCTTAGACTACCTAAAACAGCCCGCCAAATAGTGCACGATGCCTCTACTCTTAAGACCAAACTCAAGACGCTAGCTTACCCGGACCTTCCCCCAAGCTACGTCTACCGCATACTCCACGGCTATTCACCCTCAGCCATTGCCGCCGTTTCCCTAGCCACCGCCTCGCCCGTAGCCCAACAGCATATGGAAATCTACCTCCACAAGTTGCGTTATGTCAAGTCAGCCCTGAGAGGCGCTGACCTGTTAAACATGGGCCTCACCCCTGGCCCGCAGGTCAAGGAAGTCCTAGCGCAGCTGCACGAGGCTAAGCTGGATGGTAAAGCAGTCACCAAGCAGGATGAGGCAGCACTAGTTCGGGAGTGGCTAGCTAAGACAACGTAGCCTTAATTAAAGTTACCACTTATAATGAGTTAGTAAGGGGGCTAAAATGAAGCTATCACCGGAGGAAAGAAAGAGGATCTACGAAGAGGAGAAAGTCCAAATTGAGGCGCCGGAAAAGGCAGCAGCTGAAAAAGAGACAGCTTCAAGTACTAACTTAAAACCAAACACGGCTGGCCTGCTCTGCTACTTAGGTGGCTGGGTAACGGGGATAGTCTTTCTCATCATAGAACGTAAGAACCGGATAGTGCGCTTCCACGCCATGCAGTCCCTGGTTACCTTCGGCATCCTGCACATCGTAATTGCCATCGCCAGTGTGGTGCGCAACTTGGTAGCCGTAAGTGTAGCCGGCTGGGACTGGCTATTCTACCCGCAATGGGTGGCCGCCAATGTTGTCTTTGGAGTCTTTGTGGCAATCAGCATTATACTCTGGATTGCCCTGATGTATCAGACTTATCACGGCCGGCTGCTCAAGCTATCGTTCTTCGGGGATATCGCCCAGAAGCTGATCGCCAAACTGGACAGCATCAAGGGAGAAGAGCTGGAACATGAGCTAAGTTATACCAAGACCGAAGCCAAGCAACCGCCACCCCCCACCGCGAAGGAAGCACCAGTCGCTAAAGCTGGTCTAGAAGCCCACCTTGAGGGCACCCGCGCCGGCAGAGTTGCCGCCTCAGTAGCAGCTATCGTCTGGAGCGCCATTTTCCTAGTCTTCTTTAACTTCT
>SMTZ1_10020603_pt1 | contig 13698 bp, 13 predicted proteins | sample DeeMarSWOR136_30_FD_25667 | JGI IMG/M metagenome (IMG submission 25667) | reverse complement strand
TGTATGAACCCAATATGAGATTATCTAGCACGCTCAGGTCAGGGAAAATCCTTCTTCCTTCTGGAACCTGGGAAATGCCGAGAGTGACTATTTGAAAGGGATCCAGATTGGTGATGCTCTTCCCCTCAAATTCAATGCTGCCCTTGTTAGACTGAATTAAACCCGATATGGTGTCCAGCAGGGTAGACTTCCCCGAACCATTGGCGCCAATAAGAGCTACAATTTCTTTTGGTTTAACTTCTAATGATACATTCCACAGTGCTTGAAAACCCCCATAAAAGGTATCCAGATTGCTAACTTTCAGCAATGTCTCTTCGCGCATTTCCTAACTTACCTTTGCCTCTTACTTTGAATCAGACCTGTTGATGTCACTAACCGAAGTAGGCTTCGATTACTTTTTTATTTTCCATTACCTCATTCGGTGTGCCCTCGGCGATTTTCATGCCTTCATCCATCACGATGATCCTGTCAACCGCCTTCATCATTACTTTCATCACATGTTCGATTAATATAATGGTTATGCCCATTTCGTGTATTTGTTTTAAAAGGTCTAATACCGCTGGGATTTCCACTTCGGTCAAACCCGCAGCCACTTCGTCAATCATCAATAGTGTCGGATTGGTGGCTAAGACCCTAGCTAATTCGAGCCTTTTGAGAGATATCTCTTCTAAATCTCCAGCGTGCATCTCTTTCTTTTCTGAAAGCCCCACAATATCAAGCACGTTAACAGCTCCACGCTCAGCTGAAGATTTGCTAAGACCTCTCCCATATATCGCTGCTACTGCGATGTTTTGGAGAACCGTTAATTTGGCAAAGGGCTGCGGAATCTGATAAGTTCTGGCAATGCCAAGGTGGCAAATTCTATGTGGGGGGAGACCTGTGATGTCATTTCCTTTAAATCTTACTGTTCCAGAGTCAGGCCTATATTCACCGGATATGACATTTATAAGTGTTGTCTTGCCAGCGCCGTTTGGGCCCATCAAACCTACCACTTCACCAGCGTGCACACTAAAACTTAGGTCTCTAACAGCAACTAATCCCCCGAAATGCTTATTTACTTCATCTACTGAAAGAAGCGGCGCTTCCATATCATTACCTTTGTTCCGCTCAAAACCGGGCGAAAAATCTCAAGGCATTTATAACTTTTATAGAGGATGGTAACATCCTGATGCCGCAGCCTCCAAGCCAATGGGCAAGGGGCGTCGTTTCTATTTGCCCGCCTTCGCCCACTGGCTGAAAGCTAGCATCAACCGACAATCATATTCCCCTTAGGCTCAATCCCTATTAGGGAATAGGGAATACTGGCTTGTGCGTCGGTTTTAGCCAGTCGTGCTGGGAATAGACTATTGGGAGTTCCCATACATGTGGTTTGTCAGTCTTCACCCACTGGCCAACAAAGAGCGGAATTCCGCTAAAGTGTTGCTCTTTGATAAATTTCACACGACCACATATTGTCTTCATGTCGGTTTCCGCTATAGCCTTGTTAATAGCATTTCCATCAACTGTCCCCGCTCTTTTGATCGCATCAAGCATAACTTGAGTCTCAAAATAGCCATGTCCTATAGCTGGGTTTAATGGTTGGCGTGTCGCTTTAGTCCATCTTTCATGGAGCGATTTTGCCGTTGTGCCACCGATACCAGGGCAGGCATCAGGTGGATATGACGAATCCCACCATACCTCGACAGCAACACCCCAGGGTAGGTCACCGCCCCAGGATTTTGCATCTACATAGAAAAGGGGCGCTCTTCCAATCATAGCTATCTTAGGCTTAAAGCCTTGTGCACGAGATTGCCTCCACAGTGTCCCAAAATCAGGTCCAGGACAATTCCCCCAAAGCACTTCAACATTATTGGCCTTCCACTCCTTTATGATAGGCGTAAAGTCTGTCGTGCCCATGGGAAACAGGCCTAATTTTTTTTCCATGCCTACAACCTTACAACCCCAGTCTTTGAGTGCTCCGGGGAATAGACCGTACCAACCTACGCCGTCCGGGTCATCCGAGGCTAAAACCCCCGCTACCTTGTTGGTCTTGGGGCCGAAATCATCCATCATACCAAACCATGAATCCTTTATCGTATATCCAGGCTTGGCCCGAAAATCACCCTTTGGATATGGCATGACTATACGAAAACCCAAAAGCCAGGTGTATTGCCAAGGCGGCTTAACTTCCATTCGCATACCATTCCAAGGTTCAAAAGGACCACCTCCAATAACATGTGGGACCTTATATTTGTCAGCTATAGTAGCTACGGGGCCGTGTATCGTTACCGGTTCATCAGGTGATAGTAAGGCATGTACCTTATCGCGCACACACAGATCTTCGGAAAGGGTCGCTGTCTTCATCGGGTCGCTCTCAACATCGCGGACTATAAGCTTGACGGGCAATTTCTTCTTGTACTTTTTTAGATGCAGCCCACCTTGTTTGTTGATATCCTCAACAGCCGCTTTCATCCCAAATACACCGCCTTCACCGAAACCGGCAAACATGCCCGTCATTGGCGCAGGGGTGCCAATAACAATTTCTTTCGGGACTTTCTCCGCCTGCGCATAGCCGCTAAAAATCAACGCGCCTACCAATAAGATCATCAAAGAAATTAAATTAAACTTTTTCATTATGACTCCCTCCTTTCCTAAATATGTCAAGATTTATCTGGTTACTTTTTAACATCACCATAGGTATCACCCCCCTTCGCTGAGTCCTCATAGCAAAAGCAATAAGTTGGGTTCGTTTATAGCTTATTCCTTTCAAACAGGAAATTTACAATCAATTAGGTTTCTATTTTTGTACAAAGAAATTGATCTTGAACTAGGTGCCTAAAATGCGGCTCTCAATTTATTTTAATCTGCCCGATACATCTTCTCGATGATGTCCTTATAGGTCTGATTGATGAACTTCCGTTTCACTTTCATGGTAGGGGTGACCTCACCATCTTCCTCGTAAAGCTTCTTAGGGATAATGGTGAATTTCTTAATCTGCTCTACCTGGGCAAGTGTCTTATTCACTCTATCCACTTCTTTTTGAACGAGTTGTTTAATCTCCAGAGCTTGAGTAAGGCTTGCATAAGTGCCGAATTGGATTTTGTTGTCCTGGGCATATTTGATAACATTCTCCTCGTCGATGGCTATCAAAGCCACAAGATACTTCCGGCGGTCTCCAATCACGACTGCATCATTGACGTAAGGGCTAAATTTGAGCTGATTCTCAATATTTTGAGGAGCGATGTTCTTCCCACCTGCGGTAATGATCAAATCCTTTTTTCGATCGGTGATCTTTAAAAACCCATCCCCATCCAACTCTCCCACATCCCCTGAATGAAGCCAACCATCTCTGAGCGTCTCTGCCGTAGCTTCCGGGTTCTTGAAATAACCCTTAAAGACGCCTGGACCCTTCACGAGTATCTCCCCATCCGGAGCGATCTTTACCTCCACCCCAGGCAAAGGGGGGCCGACCTTCCCGATCTTGATATTTTCAACGCGAGTTACACTGGTTACACCTGTGCCTTCCGTCTGCCCATATCCCTCAATCATTGGAAGGCCAATCGCGTGAAAGAATTTCAGGACCTCAGGGGATATAGGTGCTGCTCCAGAAATAGCGAGTTGTACCCGATCAAAGCCTAATCTTTCCTTGAGCTTCCGGAAAACAGCCAGATAAGCGGCTAAGTAAGCTACCTTCAAGTATAGAGGAACAGGCTTAAAATTCAACGTCAGGCCAGCATATTTCATTCCAATTCCCATACAGGCCTTGAAGACCATCCGCTTTAACCAAGTCGCATCTGCCATCCGAATCATGATGCCCGAGGCATATTTTTCCCAGATTCGAGGGACTCCGTAGGTAAGAGTGGGAGAGACTTCCTTCATGTTATCCATGATCGTATCTGTATTTTCAATGAAATTTACGATTGTACCGAGCTTTGCATTAATCATAATCGTGAAGAGTTGTTCAAAGACATGGCAGAGAGGAAGAAAAGACAAAGTCTCGCTAGCACCAGAAACAGGGATGCAAGCAATCATTCCCTCACTCATGAAGAGGAGATTGCCGTGGGTGAGCATTGCCCCTTTGGGAGGACCAGTCGTACCTGAGGTATAGATGAGCACGGCCAGATCTTCGGGTTTCACCTCACTAACCCGTTGCTCGAAGAAGCCCGGGTGTTTCTCATCATACTCTTTCCCCAACTTCAATAGATCATCGAAGCTCATCAATAGGGGGTCTTTATAGCGTTTCAACCCTTCCATCTCGATGACGATGACCTTCTCAAGGTGTGGAGTGTCCTTTCTAAATTTCAAGGTTTTATCGAATTGTTCTTCGTTCTCTGCAATATAGAACCTCGCATCAGAGTTCTGAACGACATAGCCGCACTGCTCAGGGGCATTGGTGGTGTATATCCCAGCAGTGACTCCCCCTGCGGACATGATCCCAAAATCGGAATAGACCCATTCCGGTCGATTTTCGCTGATGATGCAAACGCATTCCCCTTTCTTGAGACCGAGGCTGATGAGCCCCATGGCCACCTGCCTCACCTTCTCTCCGTACTGACCCCACGTGACATCATGCCAAATCCCATAATCTTTGTATCGCAATGCCACCCGATGGCTACGCTCTCTGATATGTCTCTGGAAATAGGTCAGAAGGGTTTCTCCTGCCATGGGACACCTTTTCACTGTTTGAGAAATCGGAACTTACATCCCAAATGGGTATCTTCCTATCCGAATAACCGTATCAGCGATTTCACGTCTCAAGGCAACTGTATTAACGGGGGTAAAACGGGAAAGTTTCTTGAGTGCAGATAATTGCGTCCTGAGCGTATCACCCTCAGCGATGGCAGCAAGAGCCTGCTTTGCAAAACCTTCTACCCGCTCAAAGCTATCATTGACATAGACCCTCACCATGGCCCTCTGAATCTGAGACTTCTCATCTCCAAATCGATCCATCGACTTTAGAGCTCGAAGCAGGGCACTCTCCATGGCAAAGACCTCAATCACCATATCGCTGATGAGAGCCAGGACTTCCTGTTCATCTGCCAGCTTCGTCATATACTTCTGAACGGCTGCCCCAGCAACAAGCAGGGTGATCTTTTTCGACATTTCAACCATTGCCTTCTGCAAGGTGAGTTTGCCGTCATCCATCTCCACGGTGGGTCGAAGGGCGAGGAGTTCGTTCGCTACCTTCTGGGCCGCAGCAAGAACAGGAAGACGGTTCTTCATAGCTCGTTTCGTCAACATGTCCATAATCAGCAGGCGATTGATCTCATTCGTCCCTTCCCATATTCGGTTGATCCGGGAATCCCGATAGCCCCGCTCTATCGCATAATCATGGATATACCCGTAGCCTCCGTGGATTTGAAGGGCCTCGTCCACAATATAGTCTAACATCTCTGAGGAATAGACTTTGTTAATCGAATCCTCAATGGCGTACTCCTCAATCCCTTTTGCCATTTGAATTCCGACATCTTCCGCATGGTGGTCGACGCCCTGGAGAATCCGATCGACCAAAGCGGCTGTTCGGTAAACCATACTCTCTACCGTAAAGGTTCGAATGGCCATCTCTGCAATCTTATGTTTGATCAGACCGAATTCCGCGATCGGTTTGCCGAACTGGACCCTCTGTTTCGCATAGATGACTGCATCCTGAAGAGCCGATTTCGATGACCCCACACACCCTGCTCCCAATTTGAAACGACCGATGTTGAGTGTGTTGAAGGCCACGATGTGACCCCTTCCAACTTCTCCAAGAACATTCTCTACCGGCACTTTGGCATCCGTGAAGATGACGCTCCGGGTGGAAGACCCCTTCATCCCCATCTTATTCTCTTCCTCGTCAACCGAAACTCCTTCAAAATTTTTCTCGACAATGAAGGAAGTAAATTTTTCACCATCTACTTTGGCATAGGTGACCAATACGTCCGCAAATCCGGCATTGGAGATGAATTGCTTCTGCCCATTTAGAATATAGTACCTTCCATCTGGGCTGAGCGTTGCAACGGTCTTGGCGTTCAGGGCATCCGATCCTGCTTCGGGTTCGGTCAACGCATAAGCTGTAATCATCTCTCCGGTGGCAATCTTTGGCAGATAACGTTTCTTCTGGTCTTTGTTCCCGAAAAAGATGATGGGGAGGGAACCGATGCCTGTGTGGACAGCATAGGCAACCATGAAGGACCCTCCTCCCTGAGACAGTTTCTCCATCATCAGGAGGACACTGACCTTATCCAATCCCTGTCCTTCATACTCTTCTTCGATATCTCCGGAGAGGAACCCTAATTCCCCTGCCTTCTTGACCAGACTCGGTAGAAGTCCTCAAGTACCGGTTGAACTTCACCCACAACGAATTCCGTAGCTGCCTTTGCAATGAGCCGCTGCTCCTCTGTAAATTCCTCTGGAGTGAAGATCTCTGGAGGAGATATCGACTCGATCAGAAATGCACCCCCCTCAACGATCTTTGCCTCTCCCATAACGTCCCCCTCCCCTTAAAAAGACTCTTGCATCATTGGATAATCGGAGTAATGGAGTAATGGCCAAAAATCCAGAACCCAGCATTCCAGTATCCCAATATTCCATTCTTCCATTTTCAAGCAGCTCTCTCAAATACGCCGGCTGCTCCCATTCCTCCGCCAATACACATAGTGACAAGGCCGTAGCGAACATCCCTTCGCTTCATTTCGCAAAGTAAGGTGGTCGTAGCGGATGGCCCACAGCAATCGCCCCGCCGTTCACATTCAAGATGTCTAAATTCAATCCCAGTTCCCGGATAACGTACAGGGATTGTGAAGCAAAGGCCTCATTCAGTTCAATCAAACCTATCCGATCGAGTGTGAGGCCAGCCTGTTTTAGTGCCTTGGGAACCGCATAAGCAGGACCAATCCCCATGACTTCAGGTGGAACCCCGGCTACGGCAAAGGAACGGAAGGTAGCCATAGGTTTCACTCCCATCTTTTCCGCCCTCTCCCTGGACATCACGACCAAGGCAGCTGCTCCATCACTGGTCTGTGAAGAATTACCTGCGGTAACTGTTCCTTTCGCTTTAAAAACCGGCTTGAGGGAAGCCATGGCCTCTAAAGAGGCATCGAAGCGGACCCCTTCATCCGTATCAAAGACGATCTCTTTCACGATGACCGTTCCGTCTTCCGTTGTCTCTTTCACTTTCGCGGGAATAGGAACAATCTCCTCCTTAAGTTTCCCTTCCCGAATGGCTTTGGCTGCCTTCTGATGGCTCAAGAGCGCAAACCGATCTTGATCCTCTCTCGAGATTCCAAACCTCTCAGCGACATTCTCTGCAGTGAGTCCCATAGAGGTATAGGCCTGAGGATAGCGCTCTACTAAATAAGGATTGGGAGAAGGGGTCAGGCCCATGATGGGAACTTGACTCATAAACTCCACCCCTCCGGCAATGATCACATCTGCGGCTCCGACCATGATCTCATAAGCAGCTGTTGCAATGGCCTGAAGTCCTGAGGAACAGAATCGATTCACAGTTTGGCCTGGTACAGAATAAGGAAATCCTGCCCTCATGGTCACGACTCTTGCAAGATTCAATCCTTGATCCGATTCGGGGAAGGCACATCCCAAAACAATGTCATTCACCTCTTCCATCTTTAGACCCGGTACCCTTGAAAGGGCCTCTTTAATTACGATCGCTGCAATATCATCAGGCCGGGTATCCTTAAGAATTCCCCGTGGGGCCTTACCCACAGCCGTCCTTATCGCAGAAACCACAACCGCTTCCCTCATAAAACCTCCATTGTAAATTGCAAAATTAGCAGTGAAAAATTAGAAATAAACATGTTCTAGAAACCATTGCTAATTTTATAATGCTAATTGATCATTTTGCATTGATCAGTTTCTAAGGGGTCTTCCCGTCTTCAGCATATACTCGATTCTCTCTTGGGTCTTCGGTTCTCCACAGAGGCTCAGAAAGGCTTCCCTTTCCAGATCCAAGATATACTGCTCGGTCACTTCACTCCCATCCGGTAAGTTTCCTCCGGAGAAGATATAAGCCAACTTTTTTCCCACATGTTCATCGTATTGGCTGATATAGCCACCTTCTCTCATATAGAAGAGCCCCATCTGAAGGAGAGCATATCCCTTTTCTCCTACAACCTTAATATTCTTTCGCGGTTGAGGGGGTCGATAATTTTGATGAACCATTTCCAGGACTTTCCTTTTGGCATCATAAATCAGGAAGTCTCGGTTGATCGTGATTCGATCGGTCGATTTCATATAGCCCAACTTCTGCGCCTCTTTTGCGCTGGTCGCTACCTTAGCCATCGCTACCGTTTCAAACGCTCGTCGAATAAATGGGAAGAAGTCTGCGTCAACGTCTTGCGGAATAAAATCAGTGCACCGCAGCAGCATCTCTTTTGTCCCACCTCCGGCTGGAATTAAACCCACACCTACTTCGACAAGACCCATGTAGGTTTCTGCAGTAGCACACATGGAAGCACAGGAAAGGCAAATCTCACATCCCCCTGCCAGGGTGAGGCCAAAAGGAGCCGCCACCACTGGCTTCTCAAAATATTTCACAGCCATCAGGGCATCTTGGAAAGCTTTGACTACCGCTTCAATATCATCCCAGTTCTCATCCTGAATTTCAAAGAGGATCAGCATCAAATTGGCTCCTGCAGAAAAGTTCTCACTTTGGTTTCCGATCACCATCCCATCAAATTTTTCTCCCACCTCCCTAAGGGCTTGCTGTATCATCTGGATGGTATCTGCTCCGATCGTGTTCATCTTGGAATGAAATTCGAGGCAGGCCACACCATCGCCGAGATCGATTAGGCTGGCTCCAGGATTCGAGAGAATGGTCTTCTTTCGCTCCTTCAGACTCGGCAGAAGGATAATCTCCGGCTTCTCTTCGATCTCCTGATATTGCCCTGCCCCAAGGTCGAAGAAGAGGGTGCGGCCATCCCTCTTGTCATAGAAAGAGGAATATCCTTTTTTCAGGAGTTGCTCCACGAGGGACGAAATCACCTCCCCTTCCTTTTCCATCTTCTTGACCGACGATTTCAAACCGATGGCATCCCAGAGTTCAAAGGGGCCCAGTTCCCAGTTATACCCCCACCTCATCCCCCGGTCGATATTGACGATGTCATCACAGATCTCAGGGATCTTCTCTGCTGAATAGAGGAGTGTCTTTTTCAGAATCTTCCAAGCAAATTGTCCTCCTCGATCAGGGCTCAGAACTAACGTTTTGATCCGCTCTCTGACATCATCAATGTTTTTACCCATCTCCACAGAGGGAAGACTCACTTTCTTCTGCGGTCGGTAATCCAGCCTTTGAAAGTCTATGACCAGAGTGTCCTCTCTTCCCTCCTCCTTCACCTTCTTATAGAAGCCCTGCTTTGTCTTCTGCCCCAGCCACTGGTTTTTCACCATGTGTTGGATAAAAGGAGGAAGTTGGAAATTTGCTTTCTCCTTCTCATCCTTAAGGGTCTGGAAAAGATTATTCGCCACGTGGACCATCACATCCAACCCTACAAGGTCAGCCGTTCTAAAAGTCGCACTCTTTGGCTTTCCCATGGCAGGCCCTGTGATCTGATCCACTTCTTCAATCTCATATCCCTCTTCCACCATCGTTCTTATGGTAATGGAAACTGAAAAGGCTCCGATTCGATTGGCAATGAAATTAGGCGTATCTTTGGCAAAAACTACCCCTTTCCCCAAAATCCTCTCTCCCACATCCGCCATTCTCTCTACAACAGCTCTGGACGTGGATGGAGAAGGGATGAGCTCCAAAAGTCTCATATATCTTGGTGGATTAAAAAAGTGGGTACCCAGAAACCTTTCTTCGAAGTCTCTTGAAAAACCTTCGCACATCTTCTGGATGGAGATGCCAGAAGTATTTGAACTGATGACCGTTTCTTCCCTCAACAAGGGGATTAATTTCCTGAAAAGTTCCTTTTTTGCATTTAAATCCTCAATGATCGCCTCGACGATCCAATCGGCTTCCGAGACCCAGGAGAGATGATCTTCGAAGTTTCCTCTTTTTTCCCAGGATGCCAAACCGGTTTCTCACCTCCGGGCTTTGGAGCGTTAAACCCTTCTTCTTCTCGGCTTCTGTCAAATTCGACGGAACAATGTCAAGAAGGAAAGAAGGGATTCCAGCGTTTGCCAAATGGGCGGCAATTGCGCTACCCATCACCCCTGCTCCTAAAACCGCCGCCCTCCTAATCTTCCGGATCATCCTTTAACTCCTTTTAGTCTCAAAAAGGTATCGATCAGGTTCCTTGCGCAAGAATTTATTAACAGAAATCAAATTCAAAGCCATACTCAGATACTGCGACATTGTGAAAAAGCAGACTTATTCTAACAGTTTGAATAATTTTGTCAAATTTTCCACCTGCTATCAGATACCATTCCCTGTTAGCTTTATTCTCAAAAATTTGGTCGCTTTCTGAAATCCAAATCAGATCTGTTTTTATTCTTTACATATGAAGCTGAGAGTCAAAACTGCTTCCTGAACCATGATTCTCAAATCTTTTCTGGACGTACAAGATTCCTGCGGAAATCTATTTTTTCTTAACTGAATTCATTCCCTTTATTCCGGCCAATTGGTAGTCAAAAATTAATTTCCACAAGTTAGATGCCACACCTGCGCTTTCTTCCCCCTTAAGGGGGAGGCTTAGGGTCGGGGTGACGACATTTTATGTAGTGCGTTTGTATTAATAATTAATAAATGTTAAAAACCGGTATTACTATTTTGGAAAGGTGACACATGGTTAAATGTGCAATGGGGGAGGACAGACAGATGGATGATTTCTTAGAGATTATGAAGACCAGAAGAAGCATTAGACGGTACAAGGAAACGGATGTCTCAGACGAACTTCTTGAAAAAATTATGGAGGCGGGCCGCTGGTCACCTTCGGGAGACAATGCCCAGCCGTGGCGTTTTATTGTCGTCAGAGATCCTGAGATAAAAAAGGCACTAGGAAAGATCGCCACAGAGGGAAGTGGTAGAAGATTTACGGCGGAATATTTCACGGGGCGCATGCAGGAGCGATTTGAGGGATTAAAAGACCCCGAGAAGAAGGATAGGGCTTTTAAGAAACTGACATCGGGTGAGGTCTCATCATTTTTGGCAGATGCTCCAGTTATTATCGTTGTTTGCGCTAAACTGGATGTATGGGATGTCCCCTATGACTCCCTATGACTCTGCTATGGCAACCCAAAATATGCAGCTTATGGCCCATGCTCTCGGCCTTGGAACCTGTGTTGTGGTTGCGCCGGTTTCGGATATGAGAGATGATATCAGGACAATGGAGTTACTAAAGATACCTCACGGTTATAAGGTTATCGCACCTTTAGCCATTGGTTATCCCGACGAAAGCCCAAACCCAAGGCCAAGGTTGCTACTTGAGGAAATCATTTTCTATGAGGAATTCGGTAAACGGAGGGAAAAATGATTGATAACTATTATTTCCGCGATATTGTCTCTGCCCTTGAGAAGGCGCTTTACTATGAAAGGGGGAGAGGCGCTTATTTCCGGGCTACCATGATCGGTAAGGATTTTATCAATCGTAAGAGTATAGAAGGGAATACGGTAGAAGAAGTTATTGAGAGCTGTGTTAAAGTGTTACGTGAAGATAAGGTGATGAAGAATGCCAATTATAAGAAGAATGAGAACGGCACCTTGCTTACGTTTGAAATGGAGGGCTGCTTGCATCTGCCTATTGAAGCGATACTGAAGGAGGAGGGGGTCCCGGCTTATGTTTGTCCCCCAATCAATATGGTCCTTTACAAGATTAGGGAGATTACGGATCTTGCAGTTGAGATTGCGGATATCACGGTTAATCAGGATATTGGGAGATGCATTGTAAGAGTAGTTGTATTTAAACAGGAATAGTCTGAAATGTTTTAGTGCTGAGAATGCTTAGCGAGGGCATTTCCACCCGGTTGCAACGGGTTAAAGAACAAACCTAAAAATATGTTGGGATATGGAGGAAGGAATGATGAAAAAGGTGATTTCTCCGAAAAATTTGCATCGTCCGTTTGGCTATGCTCATGCCATTCAAATTGACAACACGATCTATATCTCGGGTCAGATCCCTCTGGATCAGGAAATGAATGTCATCGGTAAGAATGATATCGCTGCACAAACTGAGCTGGTCTATGAGAATCTAAAAAAAGTTGTCGAAGATGCTGGCGGGACAATGACCAATATCGTCATGTTGAACATTTACTGCACTGATATAGAAGCATTCGATAAGGAAACCAGGCACTTGCGGAAAAAATATTTTGGGAATTATTATCCGGCAATAACGGCCGTTGAGGTCAAACGACTGTATCGGCAAGACTTCATGATCGAAGTTGAGGCAGTCGCTGTCCTTGATAGTGAATAGACGGGTTGGTTGGAATAGCCTATATCAATCAAGGAGTGTTTGAGTCCAAAAAATTCTGCCGAGGTCCTGTACAAGAATATAAGATGACGACTCAAACGACAGAAAAAATATTAAACCGTGGTTTTATTCTCACTTTTTTTGCTCAAATCGCTTTGGTATCCGTTTTCTATATCCTTATCCCTACGCTCCCAATCTATCTTTCAAGATTCGGATCTAATGAGGTAGAGATTGGTATTCTTATTGGGATCTTTACTCTCTCTTCATTGGTCTTTAGACCCTATGTTGGAAGAGCGCTTCTGACAATTCCTGAAAAAACCTTTATGATCGTCGGCGCCCTCCTTTATGCCTTCACTTCTATTGCCTATCTTTTCGCTCCCCCTTTTTGGCCTTTTTTGATCGTGAGGGTCTTTCAAGGAATTGGACTCGCATTCTTTCATACTGCCTCGATTACATTGGTCGCCAATATCAGCCCAGAGGCCCATCGGGGGCAAAGCCTCAGTTACATCACTCTGGCCCCAAGCATCTCCGGTGCCTTAGCTCCTCCCCTTGGGATGTTCCTTATCAACCACTTTAGTTTCACCCTTCTCTTCTCGGTCTGCTCAGGCCTATCGTTATGCTCACTATTGATTACTATTCTACTGGGAAGGAGACAAGTCGCTCCACTGAAGGATTCTTCCATAGAGGACGGTTTCATCCTCAGCCGTAAAGCTCCATCATTCATTCCTTTTCCTTCTTCATCTGGGGAGCTTTAACTGCCTTTTTTCCACTTTATGCAATCAATCATGGGATGGCCAATCCCGGACTTTTCTTTACCACTATTGCCATTATGCTTATTTTGGGTCGTGCCTTAGGTGGAAAGATATTCGATCTCCATAGCAGAGAGAGAATAATCCTGCCCTGCCTTATCACTTCCATCATTTCGATGGTCATCCTCGCCTTTTCAAAAAATCTACCAATGTTTATTCTTGTTGCAGTGTTCTGGGGAATTGGGTACACGTTTCTTATGCCTTCTCTGATGGCTTATGCTCTTGATCGTGTGGGTTCTCCAGGTCCAGCCATGGGAACGTTCACAGCAATCTCGGATTTGGGATTGAGCTTGGGGCCAGTGATTATGGGTATCATCCTCCATTCGACCAGCTATCCAATAATGTTCCTTTGTTTAGCCCTCACTGGAGTCATCAATCTCAATTATTTCTATTTTTTCGTGAGAAAAAAGGGGTAATCGTTACCTCTAATTACCCAAGAAGAGAAAGAGATGATTCTCGGTAAAACAGCCTGTAAGATCTTAGGGCTTTAACCTATTGAAGGATTAAGAAGAACAGGAAATCTTCCTTTTAATATCTTCGAGTAATGCTCTCTTATCCACTTT
>SMTZ1_10004714_pt1 | contig 13699 bp, 8 predicted proteins | sample DeeMarSWOR136_30_FD_25667 | JGI IMG/M metagenome (IMG submission 25667) | reverse complement strand
GTGCTGCTTCAAACTGCGCCACCGCCTCGCGGAAGCGCCCTTGCGCGGTATACACCGCGCCGAGGTTGTTGCGCGCCTCTGCGTGGTCCGGCTCAAGGCGGACCGCCCTCTCCAGATGGGACTGGGCCTCGGCGAACTTCTGCTGTCTGCCGAGCGCCATCCCCAGCATGTTGAGCGCGCCCACGTGGTTGGGATCGATCTGAATCGTGCGTTGCAGCTCCGCCACCGCTGCCGCCCCGCGTCCCTTCTTCATCAGGATTCGCGCCAGGTTGAAATGCGCGTGCGTGAAGTCAGGCCTCAGCTGGATGGCCCGTTCGAATTGCGCCTGAGCTTCTTCATGGCCCAATTGCTCGTAGGTAACACCCAGGTTATTGTGTGCCCCGGCGTATGTTGGATCCGCTTCCAACGCCTGCTTGAACTCCACCATGGCTTCTGCCAGCTTGCCCATCCTCAGGAGCTCGGTGCCCATGCGGTTGTGGACGCGCGCGTAATTGGGCTGGGCCTGGCCCAATGCCTTGGCGGCTGCGACGGCCTCCGCATCACTTTGAGCAGAACGCGGAATCTCGCGCGCCGACGGCGCACGGCCGACGTTTAGATCGGTCAAGATCCGCTTCAGCGCCTCGGCGGCAACGCCGCAGGCTTCGGGAGAGGGATGGAGCTCGTCGCCGGAGCTGTAACGCAGGCGGGGATTCACCGCGCCGGCCGACTCCGCGAGGTGCCGCTGGAAGAATTCCGAGAGCCGGACTGACGGGATGTCGTACATCGCGGCCAGATGCTCGACCACGAGTTGCCCGCTGCTCTGGGGCATGAAGCAGACGTCCTCGATGCGGTCATCCAGAAACCGCGGCCAGATGGCGACCAGCGGCTGAAAACCGTGACGCTCGGCGAGCTCCCGGCATCGGCGCAATCCCTCGGCAACATTGTTGTCTCCAATTGCGTCCCGGTTCCAGCGCACGGGGTCCGCCTCCGCTCCGAAGTGAAACAGGTTCAACCGGACGCTGGCCAGGCGAAAAAGGTGGGACCTCCGAAACAACGCCTTGACGACCGCGGGACGATCAATCGTCTCCCCAAGAGGAAACGCCTCGCGGTTGAAGTTGTCGAAATCGTTCTCCACGAACACCAGAACGACTACATCCGGATCGAATCGCAGCCCCTTCACCTCCAGCAGTTCGACTTCGGCACGCGTGCAATACGCGCTTACGCCGAAGTTGAGGACCTCGGTTGATCCGTCGGGGTAGAGATCTTCGAACTGGCGCGAAATGGTTTCGGATTCGCGTAGCCCATAGCCCTCGACGACTGAATCTCCGAGCAGCAGGACCCGCCTGACGCCATCAGGCTTCTTGAGCGTGCGCTCCCTGTCGCGCTGCCCATGGGAGTTGGTCCGTTCGTAGGTCTGGATAAAGTCCGGATCGTCACTGCGGCAGTTTGCCTTCAGCTCAAAGCCCAGGATCGGATTCGTCGAGCGCTTGTAGATGCAGTCATAGGAACTGAGCTGAATTGGCTTTATGCCCGGCGCCAGACGGAGGACCCGAACGAAGACTTCGGCCGCAAGCAGCGCGAGCAGGGTGGCGCAGACCGCCACGGTCGGTTTGGCCAGTTGGCGAAGAAACGCTCGTGACCGTTGTTCTGATGACATGCTGCGGTGCTCCAGTTATCTGCGCCATAATGTCGTCGGTTTGGCTGACAGCAAGTCTGATGTCCACCGACAGGAGTGATTATATCACAAGGGATACAGCGATTCAACGTGTACTTGTGAAACAAACATCGATATAGTATCAGACCGCTGAATTTACAACGCATATGTCCTGAACAAATAGGCTGGTGTTCGTGACTGTCAAACCGGCCACCTATGAAGAACTCAAAGTCAAATAATAAAATCCCGGTTGCCATAATTTTCTTGAGGTATCATCGTTACAACATTTCAGCCAACGTTCATAGCTTAACCAACTGGATACGTCCATTGAAGCCGTTCACGGTTTTTCCGATGTGGGATATGAATCTTGTTCAGTCGGCCAGTTTCCTCTATAATTAAAATTCTGTAAAATTGTGCTATAAACGGTCTTAATCAGTCGCCTTCACAACGTCGATGACGAACTTCTGTGTCGCTGCGCCAATGTGCTCAGCCTCTATGGAAAGCACCTTCTCCCTACCCCAGCGGAGTACCGCCTCATCGAGCTTCCGCACCTGGCGATCAATGGTGACGGTGACGGCCACTTCGGACCTGCCCGACACATCAGGAATGCCCGAGAGCACACCGGTCGTTTCGTCGATCTTGAGCCACGCCGGCCCCTGAGCAAGCTTGAATTGGGGCTTCTCAATGTCGAAGTAGCCGCTTATCTGCCGACCATCCATCATCCGCGCGCTGAGGTCGCCCAGAGATCGATTGGCACGAATCTGATAACGATACTCAGTGCCGACATGGGCGTTCACCACCGGCTTGGTATAGATAACGGGTCGTGGAGCCACGACATAGTCAGATGGTCCACTTCGCTTGCCAAGTTCGTCGATCGCCACCACGCGGTAGTAAGTTTTGTTAGCGGTAGATAAGTTCACGTCACTACCAAGCACCGCCAGCTCTGTTGCCGTGGTCTCAGCGATAAAGTTCGCAGGGAACCACGGATTCCAGTCAGCCATCTCTTCTTTGCTCACACCCACGATGCCTTGGTGTCTCTGGTCGGCGATCGTGAAGCTTTTCTCGTCGCTGCCATAGACCCGGTACTTTGTCGGTAAACGGCCCACCGGATTGGCTCTCCAGCGAAGAATGCCCATACACCTCGTCTGGTCGTATTCTACGGTCACATCCAGTGGGCATGAAGGGCCGCGGGCGGTGAAGCTCCAAGTCCTGCTCCAGGGTCCCCACACGCTCTTTTCATCCAGAGCCCGCACGTGCCAGTAATACGTGCGATCCGGCGTGAGCAGGCCCGGTTGGGGTAAGGTATATTGGGCCTTGACCTTGGTTCTCTCATTGCCGGTGGTGTTGTCCTTTTCCTTAGTGGCATCGGCGGTTCGTGAGATGAGTTTATAGAAACTCATCGAGAGCGGCCACTTCATTTCGGCGCGGGCGGACAGTTCAAACTGGTAGTCGGCAATTACATCACCGTCAGGGTCATTGGAATCTGTCCACTGAAAGACGACGTCCGTGCCGTTTGTCTCGCCGCCGTCCGGCGGCCAGACAGCGCCGACCGGCGCCGATGGCGGTCTTGAAGCTGACCGCTCAACCCAGTTGTGGGTGATTCGCACCTTGCGGTCCCATGCGGACTGGTCGCTGTACGTGAAAACGTTCTTACCTACGACCATTTCCGGCATCGCCAAGGGGGCCATCTGCACGTCATTGATGATCGCCAAGCGCCGAAGCCGAGATGGCCCTTCCAACTGGCACTTGAGCCGGTACTCGTAGCAAGCCGGACCGACAATCGGAAAGAACTTATCAAAGTTGTCCTGCACAGGCCTCCAGGTCTTGCTATCCTGGCAAATGGAGAACCGTACCTCCACACCCTCCACATCGAGCCCGCCTCCCACGAAGATGTACGGGCTGCGCATCGACCAAACAATAGTGCAGGTTTTGCCCTCTTCGGCAGCCAGACCGTCCGGCCTCACCGTGATGTTTTCCACAGCCAAAGTCCCTTGACGCCATATAACCTTGGAGAAATCCGGATGATACTCCCACAAACCATTGTAGATCACGTCTTCATACGTGGGGGTTATGTGCAGCATCCCGTGATACCTGGGTGGGCGAAGCTATCCCCATCGCCAAGTGAGCGCCTCGCCGGGATGCAAGACCATGTTTATCGTGGTATCGGACTTGCCGGAGCGCTCGCCCGTGACCGGTCCCTCGAAGAAGTACATCGAGCACATTTCCTGCTCGGACCACCAGGTATCCGGAAACAGGATTCCCTTGGAATGGGTCCGCTTGATCAGGTCGTGGTCACGCACAATATCCTGTTCGCCAGCCACGGTCTGGTTGTCCCGCAGAAGGTAAACGGAGTGCATGTCGCCATCGTAGAAGTGCCATCCGCCATCGTAGAATGCCTGGGAGATACAGTGGCCGAGGGCTCGGGCTGGCGCCACTTTAAGTCCGGCCTTGCGCCACAACGTAGCCAGGCAGATAGAATCGTTGCCACAGGTGTTGTACCCATAGATATTGAAGACCTTCACGGGATCTCCCAGCTCATTGTTGTCGCCTGGGGAATGGTGCCGATACCGGATTTCCTGGAACCAGACGGCAAAGGCCTTGTCCGCGTCCATCATACCCGGCGAGACGGCAGAGGAAACGATTTCGTCGACGCTGCGGAAGTTGTTTCGACCGTTGGAGAGCCACGGGTTGACCACGTCAATGTCGCCGACGTTCTCCATCCGAACTGAGTGGTTGGATTCCCAGGTCTGGAGCAAGGCCCCTTCCCTATCTATTCCACAGCCCATGGGCGAGCGGCAATTATGGCCATCCATCGTGCCGCCCTGGAAGACCGTGTACTTGTGTGTCCCCTCGCTGATCTCCTCGACGTGCGACTTGGCGACATCGGTCGGGTGCGTATCGGTTGACCGGGGGTACCATGCATCGCCGGCAATGACGGGACTCGGTGGATGGGGAGCTTCCTCAACGGCGCAAGCCATCCCTTGCATCAGAGATGCTGAAGCGGCGAGCAGGATTAACATACACGCACAGGATTTCAATATCTTTGCCCTTCTATTATATTTTCACAAACATTGTTCCTACACGCTATACTATGATATATTACTTGAATGGTCTGTCCATTTCAATTCCCTTGGCGGCAAAGGCAGAATGCAGGGTGTGCAAATTCCGTTTTTACCCATGCGGAACGCTAATTGGATCAAACGGAAAATTATTGAAACTGAACGGTGAGTCTGGTATTGTGGGATCTTGGGTATAAAGCAAAAACAATAGGTGGCATCATTGCCACCCTACATAACAAGAAGGAGTGAACTTATGAACACTCGATTTGATTTGAACCGCCGTCAGCTTCTCCAGACCGCCGCGATAGCGGCCTGCGGACTGTCACTGTCGGGAGAAGCGACAGAACCGCCGTCACGCCCTCAAGGTAAGCCCCGAGTTGGCTGCTTGAGCTGGTGTTTTCACAGTCTGAGTCCTGCCGCGGATCCCGAGCCGGCTCTGAATGTTATTGGTGAGCTGGGTTTCGACGGCGTCGAATTGATCGTGACGGCGCAGAGAGACCTCAAGGAATTCTGGACAGACGCCCGGATCGACCGGCTCAACCAGAAGCTCCAGCGAAACAAATTGCGTGTATCGCAGTTCGTCCTTTTCCAGCCGGTGGTCGAGGACCTCTCGAGCACGGATCGAGCCCCTCGCGAGCAGGCACTCGCCTACTTCGAGGCAGGTTGTCGAATCGGCAAAGAGTTGGGCGCGCCGATCATCAATATCGTAGCTCCCTGGGCGCGCGAGCTGAAAGGGCCAACGGACTATCTGCCCCGCTACTACGAGATCGCCAAACCCAAACCAGGCCAGAAGTATCACATCAACATTGCGGAAGGATTCGATTGGGATCGGGTATGGAAAGCCTACGTGGAGACCACCAAAGCCTGCTTGTCACGGGCGAAAGCCCACGGCCTGAAGTTCTCTATCGAGCAACACACGCATTGCTTAGTCCCGGATGCAGCGTCGTTCCTGCGGCTGTGGGACCAGATTCGTGACGACGATCTGGGCTACAATCTCGACGCGGGCTGGACGCTGCTCCAGCGGGAATACCCCCCGGTCGCGATCCATAAAGTGGGCAGGCACCTAATGAACGTGCACATGCGCGATATCGACGGTTTGATGCGACAGTTCCCGGCGTTCGGTCGGGGCGTGATGGACATAGAGGCAATTGTCACGGCCCTCAAGAAGGTCGGCTTCAACGGCTTCGCTTCCATCGAGCAGGACCGGCATCCTGGCGACCCCGACATAGAAGACACCTGCCGAGAGTACCTGCGGATAATGAGGGAGTGTATATAGAAAATTATTGAAGTTGGGCATATATTGTTTCCGTTGGAAAGGAGGAAGAAACGTATGGCCATCTCTCAGATAATCTCAGGTCCCCTGGCACCTCAGCGGCGTATCTCGCGACGAACGTTACTGAAGGGCTCAGGGGCCCTGGCGATGGGAGCGGTGGCACTGCCGTTGGCTCACGGCACGGCTGTTGAGCAATCTGAAGCCAGCACGTCGAGCGGCCTACCCCACAAAGTCAAGGTCATTGACTGTCATGCACACTTGACTCATCGGAGCCGCACAACGTGGGAGGCGGACGACCGCAAGCTCATTGAGGCGGCAGACAAACTGGGAATCGACCAATTGTGCTGTTCGACCCTCACGCCGCGCCGACCGGCGACCGCCGACGGTTTTCGGGAATGTAACCAGTGGACGGCTGAAGGTATGCGCCGGTTCCCCGGCCGGGTGCTCGGCTATTGCTACGTCAATCCCGGCTACGGCCGAGAGGCATTGGAGGAAATCCGCCGCTGCGTAGGAGATCGTGGATTCATCGGCATCAAGCTCTACAACGAGTACACCTGCACGGAGCCGGTGGTCTTTCCTATTGTAGAGCTGGCGATTGAGCTGGGCGTGCCGATCCTGCAGCACGCGTTGCACTCGCACTACTTCGTTGAGGACCAGCCGCGTATGTCCGACAGTGGGCACCTCGCTGAATTGGCTCGTCGCTACCCGGAGGCCATGCTCATCTGCGCGCACATCTCCGGCGGGGGTGATTGGGAGTGGACGATCAAGGCCCTGCGCCATTCGCCGAACGTCTTGCTCGACACCAGCGGCAGCGTAACCGATGAAGGAACGGTGGAGATGGCGGTGGAAGTTGTAGGCACTGATCGGGTTGTCTTTGGCTGTGACTCGTCCATGACGGCGGGAGTGGGCAAGATTCGCGGGGCAAACCTGAGCACGCAGGACAAGCAGAAGATCCTGGGCGGGAACATCACAAGACTCTTGCGGAGGAGAAAATCATGATCGTTGACGTGAATGCTTATCTCGGCCATTTTGCGTTCCGCCGGTTGCGGTACAATACGGCCGCGTCGCTGTTCGCATTGATGGACTCTAAGAAGATCGACAAGGCGGTCGTCTCCAGCACGAGCGCCATCACCTATCGCAATGCACAGGCCGGCAATGAGGAGCTGGCGCAGGAAGTCCGTGGTCATAGTGACCGGCTGATTCCTTTTGCCGTCATCAATCCGTTCTATGCTGGCTGGCAGGATGATCTGAAAATCTGCCACGAGGAATTCGGCATGGCGGGCCTGCGCCTCTATCCAAAGTGGCACAACTATCAGCTCTCCAGCCTGTGCTGCCGGGAACTCGTGAACGCCGCGACAGAGCGAGGCATGGTCATCTCCATTCCCATTCGAGTGGAGGACAACCGCCAGCGGAGCTGGCTGCTGAACGTTCCCGATGTGCCGCTGGAGGAGATTATCGAACTGGTAAAAGCTCACCCAAAAGCACGCTTCATCCTGCTGAACGGTATTGGCTATACAAGGTGCCCGCTCGGGCGGAAGGATAACGGCCTGCCGTCCAACTATGCCCTCGAACTATCCCGCTTGAGCGCTGTGCTGGCAAACGAGCTTGGGCAGCTCATCACGAACCTGGGCGCCGAGCGTGTGATGTTCGGGACCGGGATGCCTTTCAATTATCCCGACCCAGCATTGGTGAAGCTGGAAGTATTGGACATAAGTGAAGCCGACAAGGAAAAAATCCGTTCACAGAACGCCATAACCTGGTTACGGTTGTAGCACAGGGAGAACACCGAAGGGAAAAAGCAATGCAAAGAAAGGAGGATTGTTCAATCATGCGATTCATATTGATGGTTTCTCTGGTAATATCGATGTGCGCGGCTTTGCCGACGGTTGGTGCTGACAAGCCGATGGTCGTCGAGGTTTGGCCGGGTATGGCTCCGGAGGAGACCGGCAATATCGGTGAGGAAATGGTTCGCATGTCGCCAAAGCTGGACCGCAAGCAGGTCGAGGTCACCGAGCCAACGAGACTGGTGACCAACGTCACCAAACCAACCCTCACCATCTATCGACCGTCAAAGGAGAAGGACACTGGTACTGCGGTGCTGATCTGCCCCGGGGGCGGCTACTGGGACCTCTACTGGCAACTTGAAGGTGAGGAAGTTGCTGCTTGGCTGAATTCTATTGGTGTCACCGGCATCATCCTCAAATACCGTGTGCCGCGCCGGCCCGATGAGCCCAAGGGCAAGCCGGCCCGACGCCCACTCCAGGATGCGCAACGAGCCGTCAGCCTAGTGCGGAGCAGAGCTGGCCAGTGGGGCATCCAACCACAGCAAATCGGCATGGTGGGTTTCTCGGCCGGCGGCCATCTGGCTATTGCGACAGCAACAAGCTTTGATCAGCGGACTTACGAGCCTGTTGACGTTGTGGACAAAATCAGTTGCCGACCCGATTTCGCCATTGGAGTCTATTCGGGCTACCTGAAGGCGAAGGACAAAGACCAGATAGCTCCAGGCCTGAGTATCCCGGCCGGAACGCCTCCGATCTTCCTCGCGCACGGCGGGGATGATATCATCAGCCCGCCGGAGCACAGTGTGTTGATGTACCTTGCGCTGAAGAAAGCCGGCGTCACGTCGGAGCTGCACATCTATGCGACTGCCGCCCATGACTTCGGCGTCCGCCCGAGCGACCATCCATGTTCCACGTGGACACATGCATGTGCCACATGGCTGCGGCATCAGGGATTCATAAAGCCGCTCACGCAAGTGCACTGAACGAAAACGGAAGCTTCAGAAGAGTGACACAACACAATTAAATAATCCCATTTTCCTGAGTCATAAAATACAAGAATTCTTCGAAAAGCCACCTCTTTCAGGAGCTGGAAAAACACCCTGATTTCCAGGTGACATTATGACACTAAAATGTCTCCATGAATGTCAATTCTTCGTATATCAAGTCCGAATAAATATCAATTTTTTGCGAAAATTCTGATATTTTTCGACAATTTTCTATGTGTAATCGGATTAAGTAGACGGTGAGAATGAAATGTATCAATCGTGTAATTCTTTTGTGGGTAACAGCAGGTATCATGAGGCTACCTGTAATGTTACACCTGATGATGTTTACTTTGGCAGGCGGGAAGAAATATTGGAAAAGCGAAAACAGTTGAAAGCAAAAACAATTATTGAAAGGAAAAGAATTAATTGTAAAATCATTGAAACCGGAGCTGAGATCGTCTCCTGATATAAAGGCAAATTTGTCTCATTTTTGCTGAAGATGTACAGTTCGGAGGCCGGACGGCTTTTTCTCTTCTCGATTTGACTTTGTGAGTTTATAATTTTATGTGGATAGGTTATGTCACCCATGATACCAGTGGAGAACAAGTAATGAAGAGAAAGGTTTTATCAGTTTCTTTTTGTTTGATTTTAGTAACCTTAATCGGATGCGGTGAAAAACATGAAAGACCAGCACAAATAAGATCTGATATAACAGAGGCCACTGAAAACAGAATGTCCCCAAGACAGGAACAACGAAAAGCCAATCAGGTCATTATGGCTTTCGGTAAAGGCGGGCAGATTAAAATGCTCTACGATCGCAGGCAAAGGCCCCAGTCAATCTATCTCAACAACAAAGTCCATATAGTCTTTAATGCCGGAGGGAAAATCGGGGCCTCGGCCAAGGCCCGCACCAAACCTATGGCCATCACTTATGACCGGGAAGCCCGCGTATTCTCCGAAGCAGTTACACTCGGCCCCGGGAAAAAAGACCATCACTATGGCCCTGTCATTTGGGCTGATGAAGATAACTATTTACATGTCCTTTTCGGCTGCCACAGTACCCCCGGCACACACCTAATTTCCAAACGACCCGGAGACATTGGAAGCAGCCTGGACGATTGGAGCCTGGGGCCCCAAATCGCTCCGAAAATCTCTTACCCTACTTTTTACCGTATATACGATAAAAAAGAATTGGTTTATTACCGTACAGCGGGGCACATCAGTTCCTGGACATACCGGATTACAGGTGACAAAGGAAAAACCTGGCTCGGACCTGCAAAAGATGTAACTGATATGGATATAAAGGGCAGGTTCGAATGGTCATCATACCAATGCACATTGCCAAGTCAGGACGGTCGGTTCCTCCACGTTGTTTTTATCTCCTACGACGACAACAGGTCCGAAGAACCAGAAAGGTATTACAATCCACGATACAAACATGAAGTCAGTAATGAATGGAAGTATAACCTTTATTACGTCAAGATCGATTTGCAGACGCACGATGTGACTAACTTCGACGGTGAAAGCATGGAAACACCCATCGATATCGAGCAGGCCGATGCAAAATGCAGGATTTGGGACACGAAATGGCGCGGGGCCGGCGTGCCGCCCACTATAGCTCTTGATGAAAGCGGGGACCCTGCTTTTTTACATGTGCTTTCAGAAGAAACTATCGAGGACCACCAGTACTATTATGTCAGACGGTCGGGTGGAAAATGGAAGAAGACGCCTATCGCCCGCTCCAACCATCAATGGAATAGCTGCCATTTAGCGAGAGACGGTGACGGCATACTGCACGCTTATCTGATTGTCGGCGATGGATATCTCGACACAGGCGGCTATATGGACAGTTATGGAGGAGGATCTGTTGAGGAGTGGATCTCTGCCGACAAGGGAAACACATGGAAAAAACAGCGGGACCTGACACCAGACAAATATAGATATCCGGATTGGAAATACAATAACATTCAGCCGGTTACAAAAGCCGATGGAAGCTTTGTGGAAGGTATGCTCCTCTTCTACGGCTGGAAGAATAAGGAATCTCCTGAAGCTAAAGCATTCCTTCTGCATGAGGATACTGTGCACGATTCCATCAGTACTATACCTCGGTATGATGAATAGTTTAAAAAAGCTGGTTTCCAATTCATTCTTCTGGAGTGTAGAGTGAAACTTTGGGCCATTTGGTCTTGACATCAGGTGGTAAATGTGATAAAGTCTTATAAGAAGTAGGTATAATAAGCTCTGAGTAGTTTTATAATTGACGAGTGGAGTCTGTTTTGCCGAACCAGCTCAATTCTTTGCCTCATACCGACTGGCAATAAAACTGAAACTCGGTGTTCAGAGCAGACGAAACAAGTGATAAGGAAGGAGTGTGCCATGCTTGGAAAGTGGACATCTTTAATTTCTGTTGTTTTGGTTGTAGGTCTGGTTCTACCGAACTTAGCTTATGCCGTCCACCCGACACCGGTCGCCTGGTGGAAGCTTGATGGTGATGCGCTTGATTCCTCCGGTAATGATCTTAATGGTACGCTCCACGGTAATCCACAGTGGGTACCCGGGATTTACGGCGATGCCCTGGAGTTTGACGGCGACGATTACGTAACTATAGACGGCTACAAGGGTATAGTTACTGATGGGACTAACACATCAGCTTTCACTATAACCGCCTGGATCAGGGCCGCCAGCGATGGTGAGATCATTGGCTGGGGTAGCAGCGGCGACGGTAACAGAGCGGAATTCCGTGTCGACGACGGCAGACTACGCTATGAATCCGGCGGTGGCAATGTCCAAGCCGACACTACTGTGTCTGACAATACGTGGCACCACGCCGCGGTGACAATTCCCGCGAACGCTCAATATGTTGACGTGACAATCTACCTGGACGGCAAAGATGACACTCAACCGGAGAACGACACAGACGTGGTCCATCCGCTCTCGAACTTCGATGCCATCATGGGACAGCGCTACAATCGCGAAGGAAGGTGGTACACCGGAGTGATTGATGATCTCCGCATCTATGACGTTGTATTGACGCTGGAAGAGATACAGGAAGCTATGGCAGGTATTGGACCCATTTCACCTTTGGCCTTTGAACCAGTTCCTGAAAATGAATCAACAGATGTACCAAGAGATGTGGTTCTTAGCTGGACGCCGGGAGAATATGCAGCGGCAGTCAATGGGCACAAACTCTACATCAGTGAAAACTTCAACGATGTCAACAACGGCATTGGCGGTATTATCCAGGATGCCAACAGCTACACTCCACCTCAACTGCTTGATTTTGGCAAGACCTATTACTGGCGAGTCGATGAAGTTGCCGCGCCGCCTGACTCCACAATTGTTGAAGGTGAGGTCTGGCAGTTTACAGTCGAGCCTTTTGCTTATCCCATAGCCGGTGATAATATAATTACCACTGCCAGCAGCAACGAAGAAGGCAAAGGTCCTGAGAATACAATCAACGGCTCGGGGCTCGATGAAAGTGGCTTATTGCACAGCAACGATAGCGTTGGCAATATGTGGCTAAGCAGCGCTGACGGGACTCAGCCTACCTGGATAGAATATGAGTTTGACAGGGTCTACAAGCTTCACGAGATGTGGGTGTGGAATTCCAATGACAGCCTAGAGGACTTGATCGGCTTCGGATTCAAGGAAGTTATCATTGAATACTCAGCCAATGGCACTGATTTTGCGACACTGGGAACTACTCATGAATTCGCCAAGGCACTAGGTAAGCCGGATTATGCACACGATATAACGATAGATTTTGGCGGCGTGGCGGCAAAGCACATCAGACTTATAGCCAACAGCAACTGGGGAGGCATCTTCAACCAATTCGGCCTTAGCGAGGTGCGATTCTTTAGCATACCAGTCTTTGCTAGAACACCAAATCCAGCTACCGGTGCAACGGATGTGGACGTGGATGTAATCCTTAGCTGGAAAGCGGGCAGATAGGCCGCCACACATGAGGTGTACCTGAGTACCGATGAGCAGGCCGTGATAGACGGCACTGCAAAGGTTGCTACTGAGACACAAACCACCCATGGCCCGTTGAACCTTGATTTGGGTACGACTTACTATTGGCGAGTCGATGAGGTCAACGAAGCCGAGACTCCAACAACCTGGCAAGGTGATTTCTGGAACCTCTCGACACAGGAGTATCTTGTTGTAGATGACTTCGAGTCTTACAATGACATTCCCGCCGGAGAAGAGGGTAGCAATCTGGTATACGTGGTGTGGAAAGATGGATTTGACAATCCATCTGTAAACGGCTCGACCATAGGTTATACTGAAGCATTCCAGCCATCCATGGAGACCTTGATTTTTAATGACGGCAAACAATCTGTTCCTATTTTCTATGACAACACAGTAGCCGCCCATTCAGAGGTCACAGTTAATGTCACTGATCTACAGGCCAGCCGAGATTGGTCCAAACATGGCATTAAGGCCTTAACATTACAGTTCTACGGCGATCCGAATAATTCTGTTAATGATCAGATGTACGTGAAGCTCAATGGTTCCAAGTTTACATACGATGGTGATGCCGGGAACTTGCAGCGAATAGGTTGGCAGACGTGGTATATTGATCTGGCCTCATTCAGCGTGAACCTCAGCAACATCACTGATCTAAGCATTGGCTTTGAGCGTATTGGAGCGGTTGGCGGCCAAGGAGTGGTCTTACTCGACGGTATCAGGCTGTATTCTTATGATCCTCAACTGATCACGCCGACAGACCCCGGCACAACCGGTTTGCAGGTACACTACGAATTCGAAGGTACTTTTAACGACAGTTCCGGTAATTCACGCCATAGCGTTGGAATGGGTAATCCCACTTTTATGGCGGGCAAAGGTGGCGAGGTAATTGTTTACTGTCTGGGGGCTGTGCTTCATTGTCTGGCAAATCTGTGTCATAGTTTTTCCTTTCAGTGCCAGATGGACTATTTTGGTTCGGTGAGTTAAAACTGGGC
>SMTZ1_10004712_pt1 | contig 13699 bp, 11 predicted proteins | sample DeeMarSWOR136_30_FD_25667 | JGI IMG/M metagenome (IMG submission 25667) | reverse complement strand
TAAATTAGGATGGTTTTTCAGAAAAGCTTCTATATTTTGTGCTTCAGTACTAAATGACACCGTTCTCATCCTTCAAAATCCTAATAATTTAAATTTAATAAATTTAAAGTCAAGGAAAATATATCGCTCTATATATAGATTGCGATTGTTTTATACTTATTGCTATAAAAATTTAGTTTTTTTAAATTTTTAAATTTTATTTAAGTTTGCAGACAATACTATGTATATCGATAAAATAAGAAATTTTTGTATTATAGCGCATATTGATCATGGGAAATCAACACTTGCTGACCGTATGCTTGAGATTACAAATACAGTTACCTCTCGTGAGATAGTGAATCAAGTTTTAGATACTATGGATCTCGAGCGTGAGCGTGGGATTACAATAAAATCACATGCTATTCAGATGCATTATAATTCTGATCAGGGTACGGTTTATACCTATAATTTAATTGATACTCCAGGGCATGTCGATTTTTCATATGAAGTATCGCGAAGTCTATCTGCCTGTGAGGGTGCTATATTGGTAATTGATGCGGTACAAGGTATAGAGGCACAAACCTTGAGTAATCTTTATTTAGCAATTGAAAATGATCTTGAAATTATACCAGTAATAAATAAGATTGACCTTCCCAGCGCACAAATAGATGCGGTTAAACAACAAATTATTCAAATTATCGGTTGTTCAGAGGAAGAAATTTTATTAACCAGTGCAAAAACTGGTTATGGTGTAAAAGAAATATTGGAAGCAATTATAGATAAAATTCCGGCACCACATGGTTCAATCGATAATTCACCCCAAGCACTTATTTTTGACTCTGTTTATAATCCATACCGAGGCGTGATCACTTATATTAGAGTGTTTGAAGGAATTTTTCACAAGGGTGATATTATTAAATTTTTTCAAACAAATAGACAATTTGAAATTGACGAAATAGGTATTCTCAAACTAAAACGAGAGCCGGTCCAAGTTCTCCGAGCAGGTGAAGTAGGATATCTGATTTCGGGTGCAAAAGATGTTCATGATACAAAAGTGGGTGATACAATTACCAGCGTCAGAAATTCTGCTAAGGATCCTATATACAAATATAAAGAAATACCACCTATGGTTTTTAGCGGCATCTATCCTGTTGATAGCGATGATTTTGAACATCTACGAGAATCTCTAGATAAATTATATCTCAACGATAGTTCATTGGTCTATGAACCAGAGACTTCCAAGGCATTAGGCTTTGGCTTTCGCTGTGGATTTTTGGGATTATTACACATGGAAATTGTGAGAGAAAGACTGGAACGAGAATATAAGGTGAGTATTATTAACACCTTACCAAATGTTGTATACCGGGTACATTTAACAGATAAAAAATATCTTGAAATCGATAATCCCTTTAAACTACCACCGCCAGGGAATGTGGATTTTATTGAGGAGCCATACATCTCGGCGCAAATTATTACACCTTCTGAATATATTGGAAATATCATGAAATTAGCACTCGATCGTAGAGGCATTTTTAAGGATACAAACTATCTTGATCCTTCGCGTGTGGATATGAATTTCCAATTTCCTTTAGCCGAAGTTATCTTTGATTTTTTCAACAAGCTAAAATCAATATCACGTGGGTATGCTTCCTTTGATTATGAAGTTGATTCATATCAGCGTTCGGCTCTTGTGAAGCTCGATATACTAATCAATGGAGAACCAGTTGATGCATTATCAGCCATTGTTCATAGGGATAAGGCTTATTATTGGGGAAGTAGATTGTGCAGCAAGTTAAAAGAGTTAATTCCAAGACAAATGTTCGATGTCGTCATACAAGCTGCTATAGGTATGAAGGTTATTGCTCGTACAAATATAAAAGCCTTACGGAAAAATGTGCTGGCGAAATGTTATGGCGGTGATATTACACGAAAGCGTAAATTATTGGAGAAACAGAGGGAAGGTAAAAAACGAATGAAGCAAATTGGTAGTGTGGAAATTCCACAGGAAGCATTTTTAGCACTATTAGCAATGGAGAATATGGATTAAATGGAACTTTTAATTAAGATTGCACGTTTATTAAACACCTTCTATATAACATTTTACTGGAATAAAATACGGATGGATCTTCTTTAAAGAGTGATTAACTATAATAATAGTATGGAGGAAAATTGAGTAAAACAAAAACAGCAGAGGATAAAAGAACAAGGGATTTTTTCGAAGGATTATTTGTGGCTTTAATTGCGGCATTAATAATAAGACAATTTATCGTACAGGCCTATCGTATTCCCACATCTTCTATGGAAGACACCCTGTTGGTTGGTGACTTTTTACTTGTAAATAAATACGTTTATGGCATGCGTACTCCAGATTGGATTGGTATTCCTTATACAGATCTAGGAGTCTCGATACCTTGGGTACGAATTCCTGGATTTAAAACACCCAAACAAAATGATGTGGTTATTTTTCGATATCCATTAGATCAGAGTCTTGATTACATTAAAAGATGTATCGCTGTTGAAAATCAGATCCTTGAGGTAAAAGATAAACAGGTGTTTGTCGATGGAATTAAATTTCCTAATCCTCCAAAAGCTAAATTTGTCGATTATAATCTAATTATGAGCAGGAAAGAAGGTCGCTTTGCTTTTGAGACTTTTAAAAATAATAAATATGGCAGCCGAGATAATTTTGGCCCAATTGAAATCCCTGATAACAGTTTTTTCATGATGGGTGACAATCGCGATAGAAGTTCAGATAGTAGGGTGTGGGGTTTTGTTAATTATGATCATATTGTCGGAGAAGCCCTTATTATCTATCTCTCGTGGGAGGGCGATTTTTCTTTCGCCGATTTATTTCTGTTTTTTAATAAAGTGCGTTTTGATCGTATAGCTGCTGTTATACGTTGATTAGAATGAATACCTCACAAAAACCGGGACTATATTTACATATACCATTTTGTAAGTCAAAATGTGGCTATTGTGATTTTTATTCAACAACGAATTCTGAATATAGATCTGCTTTTTTAAATGCCCTGCTTAAAGAAATTAATATACATGCTCAAAAATATTCAAAAGAAAGTATATTTGATACTGTCTATTTGGGCGGAGGAACACCGTCTTTATTAACTTCACAGGAACTGTCTGAGATATTTAATGCACTTATAAAAAATTTTTCTATCAGTCAAGATGTTGAAATTACAATTGAAATTAATCCAGACACGGTTGATCGGATTAAACTGATAAAATATATTAATTTGGGCATAAATCGTATCAGTGTTGGAGTCCAGAGTTTTAATAACAAAGAGCTAAAACTTCTAGGAAGAGCTCATACAGTTAAGCAATCATTAACATGTCTCAGATTATTACAGGATGTGGGATTTAATAATTTTAATATTGATTTAATTTATGCCTTACCTAATCAAAACATATGCTCTTGGACATATACGCTTGAAAAGGCGGTGTCATATAAACCGGCACACATTTCTACATACAATTTGACTTTTGAAAAAGGAACCCCGTATTATATGGCTCTAAAGACTGGCAAATTGAACGTTTTGTCAGAAGATAAAGAAATTATCTTATATCAACTCACACACGATTACTTATTAAGTAATGGATATATTCATTATGAGATATCTAATTATGCCAAATCACACCAGAAAATCTCCCGACACAATTACAAATACTGGGATCATGCTCCTTATATTGGTTTGGGACCTTCTGCACACTCATTTTGGTCAAAAAAACGTTGGGGAAATAGAAAGTCAATTCGTAGCTATATTTTAGAATTGAAGTTGAATAAACTACCCATCGAATTTACAGAATTTCTAATGGACAAGGATGTTTTGTTCGAATATATTTTTTTAAAGCTTCGAACTTATCAAGGAATCAACCTTGTTAATTTTAAAAAAGACTTCGGCAGAGATTTTGTACAGTTGCATAGGAATAATGTGCAACAGCTTTTAAAACAAAATTTAGCTGTCATAAATGACGGATTTTTTAGATTAAGCGACAAAGGAATGCTTCTCTGTGACGAAATTTTACCAAGTTTTGTGTCTTAAGAGTATTTGTATTCTATACCTGATGCTAAACTTTTATTTTTATTTCCCAGTAATAGCCCTGGCTCAGCAGAATGATCCAATCCATCGCCTGGCAAAGGCATTGGAAAAAAACAGTGAATATGATCAGGCACTTAGCTTATATCAAAATTTATATCAAAAAAATTCAAAAAATCCTGAAATCATCAATGGTATTAAAAGATGTTATATCGCTCTTCATAGCTATCAGGAATTGATTACTTTTTTATTGCAAGTAATACAATATGATGGTCCTAATTCTGTATGGAGGATAGATCTTGCAGAAGCATACTACCTAAATAATCAACAGGAAGAAGCTTTATCAACATGGTGGAATCAACTTGAAAAGGCGGAAGGGGATATCGTTGTATATAGACTAGTTGCTAATGCCATGATTCGCCAACGTCTTTATGATGACGCAATCAAAGTATATTTGCAAGCCATTGAACATATTAAAGACCAATATAATTTGCATCTTGACATTGGCAATCTTTATAAAATTCAGCTAGATTATGGTAATGCAACCAAACACTTTTTAGATTATTATTTACATAATCCAAAACAAAAAGCTTATTTAGAACGGCAATTATTGAGTTTAAGCGATAGAGATGATCAAAAAATTTCTGTTATTAATTCTCTGATCAATTTTTTAGATAATAATCCCGAACAAATTGCTGCGTATGAAATTCTTGCTGGTATTTATATAAAAGGACAGGATTTTGATAAAGCTTTTGCGATTTATAAAAATCTTGACTCTCATTCAGCAACAGGCGATTATTTACAGAAATTTGCTTTTGAGGCATTTAAAAATAAAGCTTACGACCATGCAATTCGTTCTTACAAATTAGTCTTGATAAAAGATCCTTCATCGCAAAATAAGAGACAAGCACAGTATAATATTGCTAAATCCTATGCAGAAATAGCTTATAAATATAAAGAAGAATCAAAACCTAATCTTGCTGCCCTGAATATGGAAAGGGCGGTTGCTATATTTGATAGCTTGATAAATTACACAGGTCAGGGAAAACAAAATATGCCAAGTTATTTAAACTTAGGCGATATCTTTTTCCATTATTATCAAGATATAGATCAAGCCATATCTAATTATAGTATATTTATTAGTCGAAGCCCTAAAAACAAGTTGCGAGATGAAGCAATTATAAAGCTAGGTGATGCATTTTTAACAAAGAATCAAATCAAAGAGGCGAAAAACTCATATTTGCTAGTTCAACATAAAGATTTGCGGAATATTGCTCAATTCAAAGTATGTGAAATCTACTTTTATCAGGGCAATTTTTCTTACGCATTGGACAACTATGATGGACTACTCAGCAAATTAGGTGTAAAAGATCCTTTGGCGAATGATATTTTAGAAAGGAAGTTTATAATAGGCGCTTATTCCCAAGATACTCTTGCCTTGGCGATATTTGCCGAAGCTGAGCTATTGTTTTTTCAAAATAAGCTTTCAGAGGCTGCAGAGAAAATGTATTCATTATATACAGCTCACTTAGCCCTAAGTCCTCTGGCTGGCAGAAATTGTGCGAAGGCATTGATCCAATTAAATAAGCTTGGTGAAGCTAAGCAATTATTAATGTCGATAAAAGACACATACCCTGTTGATGACCATATTGATGAAGTAATATTTCTTCTTGCTCAGATTGAAGAAAACTTGGGCAACTATAATTCCGCTCTAAATTTTTATAAAGAAATACTTATAAAATATCCCAATAGCCTGATAATTCAGGAGGTGCGTGAAAAAGCAAGGGTAATTAAGGACAAAATAGATAAGGAAGCAACTTGAGAGTAACTATTTCTGCATTACTTTTAATATTTATTTTTAGTTTCCCGCTATTTGCTGAGTTTATCTTAATCCCCCTGGATTTAACACAAACAGATCATTTAAAGGCTTACGGTATTGCTTTTTGGGTCTTAACCAAAGATATAAATGTTGAATGGCTTTTAAATTATCGGGGAGGTGCATTCTTATTTCAACACGATCCCATTTTTGAAAGTGAATGCCAATTGCGGGGTGTGTTATATGAAGTTATTTCAGCCAGTGACGTGAATGAGATTTATTTTACTATTGAAGAAAATAATATGGAAAAAATATTATTGGAGAAAGCACCCAAAATTGCAGTTTATACCCCTCCTAATTCACAGCCCTGGGATGATGCGGTAACTTTAGTTATGGATTATTCGGAAATCAATTATGATAAGATTTACGATACCGAAGTGCTCAGTGGAGTTCTCGAAAAATATGACTGGATACATCTACATCATGAAGATTTTACCGGTCAGTATGGAAAATTCTGGGGGAGTTTTAAAAATGAGCCATGGTACATTGAACAGCAAATCGAATACGAAGATTTGGCAAAATCACTTGGTTATCAGAAAGTAAGCCAAGAGAAAGGTGCGGTAGCTCGGGATATAAAAAAGTATGTTGAGAATGGTGGATTTCTTTTCGCTATGTGTTCAGCCACCGATGCTTTAGATATTGCGTTGGCTGCAGAAGGTGTTGATATTTGTGACACCCCTTTTGATTATGATCCACCACAGGCGGATTACCAAGAAGCACTAGATTTTTCTAAAACACTGGCATTTGAAAATTTTAAGTTATATCCCAATCCTAATATCTATGAATTCGGTGATATAGATACCCCACCAAGTCATTTACCAAGGGTTAGGGATGCAGAAACCGACTATTTCACACTTTTTGAATTTTCGGCAAAATACGATCCTGTACCAACAATGCTTACCCAGAATCATGTTAATGTTATAAAGGGCTTTATGGGACAAACGACAATGTTTAAAGAGGAAAAGATAAAACCCAATGTTGTCATTATGGCCAAAATTGAAAATACCGATGAGGTTAAATATATTCATGGTAACTTTGGTAAAGGAACTTTTACATTCTATGGAGGTCATGATCCTGAAGATTATACTCATCGCGTTGGGGATCCGCCGACAGATTTATCTTTACATCGTAATTCACCCGGTTACCGGCTTATACTAAATAATATTTTATTTCCAGCCGCAAAGAAGAAAAAATTAAAGACATAGGTACAAATATGGAAAAGTTTTATATAGATACACCTTCACAAACCATGATGATAAATATTACCAGTCAGATTAGGGAAATTATTGCAGATAAACAATTTAAAGATGGTATATGTTGTGTATTTATCCCCCATACTACTGCTGCACTTACAATAAACGAGAGCGCAGATCCGGATGTTAAATCCGATATCATAATGGAGTTAAATAAAGTTGTACCTTACAGGGATAATTACCGGCATATGGAAGGCAATTCTGCAGCTCATATAAAAGCAAGTATTATTGGTTCTTCCGAGCTGATTTTTGTCGAAAATGGTAATTTACAGCTGGGTACATGGCAGGGTATTTTCCTTTGCGAATTTGACGGACCCAGAAAACGACAGGTATGGATTAAATTACTAGTGATCAATTGATCCTTGTATATACCATATTTTCAATTTAAATTTAATTTTTATTTCTGATAAAGGAGAAAAAAGTTATGCTTGAGAACCAAGTTGATGTCATAATTAAAAAGGTAAAGGATGAAGTAATCACAGATCCAAACATGAAAGAAATACCTCTTGGTTACCTGATGACACGTAATATTCCGGACTCCGTGAAACATTTTTTTGATCAGGAAGTGGAATTGTGGATTAGAGAAGAAGAAGAAAAATTTAGCTCAAGTGATAGATTTGACTATGACATGCCGGAGGTTCGCATATTGATTGATCAAATTTTTGATAAACTCAAGCAAAATGCACGCTTTCATGTAAATAAGTTTAATCAGTTATTAGAAAGAGCGATTAAACTTGAAATGAATTATCTCATTGAGCCTCAACGGACATTAAGTCAATTCATTTTTAAAAATAATCAAGTGGTATCAACCATTGAGGTATATGATACTCTGAAATATTTCTTTAAATACGAATACTATAAAAATGCATTATCAGATTATTTTAACACAAAATATTTACATGAAATTTCACAGGGTCAGTTTCAAGAATTGATTGCCAAAATTGATGAAAATGTGTTTAAAGAGAACAAATTTGAAACTACACTGAAAACAATTAAAACAATCTCTAATTTTATCAACGAGGCTACCGATCAGGAAATAGAAAAAATAGATGTGGAGGTATTACTACATGTCTTCAGGGATAGAAATTTAGAAACCTATACCCAGTTGGTAGAGCAACTAAAAGATCAAAATGGGGAGGAAATTTCTTTTTCTGATTTAGAATTAATTTTACGAGAAGAGAATTTATCGGCTTTACAACCTAAACAGGAAGCAGAAATTACTTCCGAAGAACAACAATTAAAGATTAAAGAGCTGGAAGATATAGAAGAAAGCAAACCTAAAGTGGAAGTACATGAAATCGAAATTAGCGAAATGAAAATTGAGTCTGTGGAAGAGGGAGAAGAATATGAAGAGGAAGAGGAAGAGGAGGAAGAAGAAACAGAGGTAAAAGTTAAACCTGAAAAGATAAAGAGTACCGTTGCTGATGAAATGGCCGATTTTGTTGCAAGTCAGATAAAATCTGATGCCCCATTGCACGATTTAAATGAATTGATCACTGGACGTACACGCAAGAAAATAATTAAAAGATTATTTAAGAAAAGTGAGAGTGATTTCAGTTCATTTATTAATCGACTTAATGAACAAAGTGCGTGGAAGGATGCTTCGATAATTATCGATGAAGAATTTTATGAACGGAGCATTAATCCCTATTCTAAAGAAGCGATTGTATTTTCGGATCTCATCTACCTGCGTTTTTTCCCCAAAGATAAATATGTTGGAGAGCAGGACAGTATATAATTATTGTTTCTTTATAATCTAATCACTCTAGACAAAATAGAGAGCGATACAGATCGTTCTCTTTTTTTTAATTTATAATATATCTATTTTCTACTTCATGATTGATTACCACATCCATACTAAACTTTGTAAACATGCTTCAGGTGAAATTTACCAGTACGTTGAAAATTGTATTTATGCAGGCATAAAAGAAATTGCATTTACTGATCATATACCACTACCTAAAAATTTCGATATTTCCCACAGAATGGATTTTCATGAGATGGATGTTTATTGTAATTGGGTAGATGAAGCAAGGAACAGATATCCAGAAATTAAAATTCGATTAGGAATAGAAGCGGATTACTATGAGGGATTTGAGGATTATATATCAGAATTTATACAAAAATTCGAAATGGATCTAATCATCATGTCTATACATTTTATAAAACATTGGCCAGGTGATAATTGGATATTAAATTATAGTTTTTCGCATCGAACTCAATATGATATTTACGAAGATTATTTAACGGTACTCATAAATGGTATTCAAACAGGTCTCTTCGATGTACTGGGACATGTAGATATTATTAAAAAGCCGGGAGATTCATTAGTCAAGATGATACCCGATAAAGTGGAAAAGTTGTTATTTGAAATAAAAAAGAACAAAATGGCGATAGAAATAAACACCTCTGGTTTTCGAAAGGAGGTATCCGAGCCTTACCCCGGTTTCGATTGGTTCCCCTTTATAAAAAAATATGACCTTCCTATCACTATTGGTTCTGATGCACACACTCCGGAGCAGGTTGCATTTAAGTTCGGACTCGTTTATTCTCAAATTGAGAAATTTGGGATTGATAAGGTTGTTAGCTTTGAAAAACGAAAAATGAGATTATATTTTACCTCAGCTATTTAAAAACATAGGAATAGCATGAAATTTTATTTTTTTAATGGTGTGTGAAACGCGACAGAAAATTCTCCGCCATCTAAATTAAATACATTTCCCGTGGCCCATAATTCATCCGACGTTACTTATGCTACAATAAATTTAGCAATATCAAGAGGTTGAGTTAGTCTTTTAAAGGGGATTTGGCTCAAAGCCTGATCGATCATGGTTTCATGTCCCGGTATCTTACGCAACGCTGGTGTAAAAGTGACCCCAGCTCTAATGCAATTTACAGTTATTTCGTAAGGTGCCAATTCAAGCGCTAACTGGCGGTTATGAGATTCTAAGGCAGCTTTTGCCGCTGAAACAGCACCGTAATATGGTGTTACTCTTGCGGATCCTGAGCTTGTCATGGCATAGATTTTTGTTCCTCGTGCCAATAAATCAGCATCTAGCAGCTCTCGGGACCAATATACTAGACTATGTGCCATCACATTAAGTGTCATATCCATTTGTTTTGCCGATAAGCGCTCTTTGGGATCGCGATGAATGAAGGGGGCTAATGAACCAAATGCCAACGAATGGAAAAAAACCTTTATTAATCCGCTGCCCCGATCGAGATGTACACCCAAAATATTAAATCCAATTTTGGAAAGTTCAACCGCGGTTACTTCCCCAAAACCACTTGAGGCACCCAATATTAAAGCATAATCCTTTTTAGAATCTGGTTTTACATAGGACACGAATGAATCTCCTGATGATAATGTATAATATAGAACACGATCGTCTTATAACTTTATAAAAGTACAATTTATTTCTATATGATTATTTTAAAAATAATATCTAAAATTTGATAAATAAAGGGATAGTTTGAATATACATTTCAGGTATAGTGATATAGCATATTAAGATAAAATATCATCTGCGTGTAAGATATCAGAATGCTGCTCATTTTTAATTAATTCTGAATTCCGTCGTGCATTGGCTAATGCACTTGTAATATAACGATTGGCTATGAAAATCTTGCGTCGGTTAATTTCAGATTCATCTAATACCAAATATCCAATATAAAGATAGGCATATAATTCGACCAATTCTTTTGCCGTTACATCATGTAATTGAGAATCATTCTTCTCCATAACGTATTTTAAACAATCAAGGAAAATTTCCCTGATTTCTTTCAAATATTGAGCTAATTTATTCAATGCCCCTTTATACACCTTATTTTCTTTAGCCTCAAAATCATTTGCTAAGATATCATTGGTTACACCACCAATTGCTGCCACAATCTGCATCTGCGAAGTACCTTCATAAATATTTGTGATACGTGCGTCTCTTGCTAATCTTTCGATAGTAAAATCTTTCATATATCCTGCCCCACCATGTATTTGCAGGGCATCATAACATATTTGATTTGCTGATTCCGTTAGAATATATTTTGTTATGGGTGTTAATAGTGCGCAAATCTTTGCAGCTTCTTTAAAACGCTCGTTTTCTTTGGAATAATCTTTACCCTCTGCCTTTAGACGTTCCATGTGCTCTTCTAATTTATTACGCAGGTCAACCCATTTCGAAGCGGCATAGAATAGTGAACGATTTGTTTCCAAAGTTACACGCATATCAATAAGCATATTTGTTACTGCAGGAATATTATAAATAGGCTGTCCAAATTGTTCCCGTGCTTTGGCATAGCTTAGCGCTTCTTCATATGCCGCTTGCGAGATTCCAAGGGCTTGTGCGGAAACGCCTAAGCGTGCGCTATTCATCAGATCCATCACATATTTGATAAGTCCATATTTTCGCTTCCCGATAAGAACCGCAGGGGTATCATTAAACTGCAACTCACATGTTGGTGATCCGTGTATACCAAGTTTATTTTCTACTCTTCTGACTACTACCTTATTTCCATCCCCTCCATAGCATGCAAAGAGACTTAGTCCCCGCCCATCTTTTGTTCCAGGCTCTGATCGGGCCAAGACTAATAGAACCTCTCCACCACCATTGGTTATAAAACGCTTGACCCCCCGTAAAAACCAATTTCCATGGTCATCTTGATATGCTTGGAGTTTCACTGCCTGTAAGTCGGATCCAGCATCAGGTTCAGTTAAAGCCATTGCACCCGTGTATTTCCCGGAAGCAAATCCAGGTAAAAATTCTATTCTTTGCTCTTCTGATCCGAACTTTCTTATTGTCATGGCAATGTCTTGCAATCCAAAAATATTCATCAATGAAGCATCAGCACGTGAAACCATTTCAATCATAATCAGATAGATAGTCTTAGGGAAATTTAATCCACCATATTTTCGAGGGAATTCAACCGCCATTAATTCAGCGTCTGTCAGTTGCTTCAAATTATCTCGTAGTAGCTTAGAATAATTTACTTTCCCATCTATTACAGTATTACCTTCTTGATCGATCTGGGTAGCATTGTGCGCAATAAAATTGGCCGAAATATCTCCTACGATTTCTAAAATTTTTCTATAATTTTCTAAAGCATCGCTATAGTTTATAGGGGCGTAGTTATATATTTTTGCTTCTTGATAATTGTTTTCTGTTAAAGCCACAATCTCTTCCACATTCAGGTTTTCAAAGTGGAAGAGTAAATCAGCATTGTCCGTAAAAAAGTTTGGCATTGTTTCCTCTATCTTAATTTGTGTTTATAAACGTTGATAAGCATGGGAATTACTTCCCGTACATCGCCAACGATACCGTAATGGCAGATATCAAAAATTGGAGCCTCTGGATCAGAATTTATGGCAATAATTTTATTTGAGTCTTGCATTCCAGCACGATGCTGTATCGCTCCAGAAATTCCGCATGCGATATATAATTTAGGTCTTACTGTTACGCCTGTCTGACCTACCTGTCTTTCATGTTGTATAAAACCAGCATCTACAGCCGCTCTACTTCCAGCAACTTCGCCACCCAATACATGAGCCAATTCGTGAATCAACTTAAAATTTTTTTTAGACCCTAATCCATATCCACCTGAGACAATTATTGGTGCGGCTTTTAAATTAACTTTATTCTCTTCCTGATGACGATCGATTATTTTAATCACTGTATCTGATTCATGAGGTGAATATTTTATTTCCGTGATAATTCCTTCGTCATTTGAATCCAAAGGTAAGTTTTCCATAACCCCTTCTCGAACCGTGGCCATCTGTATAGGGGAATCGGGTGTAATGATGGTTGCTATAATATTACCTCCAAAAGCAGGCCTGATCTGCAGCAGAAGCTCAGGGTATTTATGTCGCAGATAAGTGATATCTGATATTTGTAAATCAGTACAATCTGCTGTAAGACCACTACGTGTATATGATGCGACTCGGGGTGCTAAATCTCGACCGATAAATGTCGCGCCAAAAAGTACAATTCTAGGTTTAAATTTACTTACCAGTTCATTTAATATTCGGCTATAAGGAATTGTTTTATAATCTTTTAAATCCGGATGGTCAATTAATAGGACTTCTTTAACCCCATAGCGAAATATATTTTTCGCTTCTTTTGCCATTTCATGTCCGATAACCACGGCCTTTAAGGTTCCAGTTAGTTTTTCAGCTAATTTTGAACCTTTAGAAAGTAACTCAAAACTTACCTCAGCTGGTTTACCGGAACGTTGTTCGATAAAAACCCAAACATCATTAGAGTGATTTTTCATACAAAACCTTAACCAAAGATACGATCTTCCATTAATTCATCTATCAATTGGCTTATACCCTCTTTTGTTGGCTCAATTTTAATATGCTCATTACCCCCTAAGACAACCGACTCAACTTTATATACTTTTGTTGGAGAACCCACCATACCACAACGATTTGGATCAACTTTTAATTCGTCCATCGTAAGCGTTGTAATGTATAATGATTTTGCTATGTATTCATCTTTCAAGTCATCAATGTATAGCAGTGAATTTTCAGAAACCATTTCCTCAAG
>SMTZ1_10004709_pt1 | contig 13708 bp, 10 predicted proteins | sample DeeMarSWOR136_30_FD_25667 | JGI IMG/M metagenome (IMG submission 25667) | reverse complement strand
GTATCTGGTTCTGGAAATTGGAGAATTATGTTTCGCCATATCTTACCAAATTGCATTCAACCAGTTATAATTGCATTCACTTTTGCTATTGGAGGTATAATTTTAAGTTTAGCAGGACTCGCTTTTTTAGGATTTAACGACCCAAATTTAATCGGATGGGGAAGTGATCTTGCTGAAGCAAGATTATACTTACAAACTGCCCCTTGGGCTTCTATTTATCCTGGTTTGATGATATTACTTACAGTATTGGGTTTTTTGTTGCTAGGAGATGGTCTAAGAGATGCTTTAGACCCCAGATTGAAAAACATTTAAAATCTATTTTAAGATTGATTGGTATCAAACTGCTGCTACAGATAAAGGAGCATGTTTCGGGACACATGATTGGATCGCGGAATGTATTGTTAAGTTATTATATGAGTCTAATCTCGAAAATCTATTTATTCAGAGGATCAAATCCTATCATGTCAGAAATCTTTTTGCGTCCCAATCATAGAAATTTAATGAGTTTTTTTCAATACTATATCTTTTTCCTCTATATTCTACAAAAAACTTGTTAAGATTTTCTGTCATTTTCAATGTAAATAGAGGAAATTTTCTTATTTAAATCTATAGAGTCAAAGCAAAAACAGACTTTATATTTTCTTACTTTAGTCTATTAATGATGCCTTTTATGCCAATTTTTTAAGAATTAAAGACTTAGCAACTCATGTTTGGAGATAAATTAGATTCAATTCTTTTTCTTTATCGAACGCAATCTAAATTTGCTTATATCACAATTGGGAAAAAATATACCTTAACACTTTATTAAGAAAATTCTATTTTAAAAGAAGGTAAAAAAAAATAGAAATGGTGTATTGAAATTAGTATAATCAATTTAAAAAATGAAATAGGTCTATTTTTTGATTTACTATTTAAAAAAACTAATGCAATTTCCTGTAGTTTATTAGATCAAGATGATAATGTAATATTCTCTAAAAACAGAGCTACATACTCTTACTCTTATCAGAATGAGCTTAAAAACCTATATAAGGTCATTAAATTAATCTCAAAAAATTTTAAAACACTTTTAGATTATCAATCAAAAATCCAAACAGTTATCTGTTCAAGGGTAAATAGTCTAGAAAGTGATGGATTTTTTCTTTTAATCAAATCTTTTAATCTAGATAAAACATTAGTAGCTTTTTTTCCACATACTACTTCTCATCAATGTGCTTTAAATAAATTCAAGAAGACAATTAAAACACTATCATACTTATTTGATGAATTAGAATCCCCAATTATAAGTTAAAAAATTTAAAGTAACAGAATTTTTAAAGATTAGCAAACTAAGATTTAATTTGCGAGTAATATTTTCAAAGTAAATATAAATTTTAAAAATTCTTACTAATAAATATTTATTAAAAACCTCCATTTTTAGAATTAGAAGTCAAATCTTGACATGCATCCCAAAAATACACCAGTTATCATAGGAGCTGCTCAAATCACTCAAAAAAAAGATGTGAATATACCTCTTGATCCAATTAATTTAATTGCAAAAGCATGCAATAACGCTCTTGCTAACACTTTTGTAAATGAAGTGCGTAGTATTATTGATACTATATATATGTCAACAATTTCTAGTTGGATTTATGAAAATGCTCCCGGTAAACTTAGTAATCTTCTTGGAATTAAACCCAACAAAAAATATGTTGCCCCTATAAGTGGTAATATGCCTCAATTATTAGTGAATAAGGCTGCTAAGGCAATTTTCCTAGGAGAGAGCCGAGCAATTCTAATTGCAGGAGGGGAAGCATTTTATTCTAGATATCGCGCTAAGAAAGGCCGAATTAAACTTAATTGGCCAAAACCACTACCAAAAGCAGTGAATGAAGCACGTAAAGCAATTATTTTTTATTTAAGTCAATTTGAAAACCAATATAGATTAACTAATCCCACTTATATATATGCATTAATTGAGACCTCTTTAAGAGCTGCTTCTAATAGAAGTTTGAAACAACACTTAGATTATATAGGTAAACTTTATGAAAGATTTTCAGTAATTGCATCTGAAAATCCTTATGCTTGGGAAAGAAATCAGTATAAAGCAGATAAGATAATTACCCCCAATTCTGATAATCGAATAGTTTGTCATCCATATACAAAACGAATGGTTGCTAACCTTTATGTGGACCAAGCTGCTTCATTAGTTATTGCATCTGAAGAATTAGCAAATGAACTTGGCATTGATCAAAAACTTTGGGTTTATCCAATGGGAGGTGTAGACCTTAAAAACATTTTCTATTTGTCTCAACGTCCCACATTATTTAATTCACCTGCTATAAGAGAAGGATCGCGACTAGTATTGGACCAGGCAGGCCTAAAACTCGATGATATTGACGCTTTTGATCTCTATAGTTGTTTTCCTTGTATGGTTGAAATATCAAAGAAAGAAATAGGGATTGCTGAAGAAGATCCGCGCGATTTGACTATAACTGGAGGACTTTCCTTTTTTGGGGGACCATTCAGTAGCTATTCATTGCATTCAATTGTTTCAGCAGTTGATCTCATTCAAAAGAATCCTTCGATGAAAATTATGGTGTTAGCTAATGGGGGATACAACACCGCACAATCATTTGGGATTTATGGTAAAAATCCTGCTGCTAAAGCATGGGATGAAAATGATTATGAAAAGATTCAGCAATCGATTAATACTCAATCCTTACAAGAGCTTGTAGAAGTAGCAAATGGAAATCTCACAGTAGAAGCTTACACAATTATTTATGATCGAAAGGGTTTACCTGAATTTGGTGTTGTAATAGGACAGTTAGATAATGAATTTCGTACTATAGCTTTTATCTTAACAGACTCAGAAACATTTTTGAAACTAGAACAACAAGAACTCGTAGGACAAACCTTTTTAGTTGAATACGACTCTAAATTAAAATTTAATAAGCTTATTTTCAAATAGAAGGTTTTTAGAACTTTCTGAAATTGGACTATTTTATAATCTTACATAAAAATCGTTAATAAATCTAAAAGGAAACAAATAAAAATATATAATTTATAAAAATATTAATGGAGATGGGTTAAGAATATTTTGAATTCAGTTTCCGGGTAAGAATAAATTTAATATTAGTGTAATGTTAATAAAATAATAATAAGGATAATATAATATGGGCCAAAAAAATTCATATATGGAATTTATGAATCCAATTTTTCTAAAATTGAAACGAAACGGAAAAAATATTTACGATCTACTTACAAAGCCAAAAATTGTCAAAATTTCTATTTATATTAGCTTAATTACATTTTTACCAGGTTTAATCTTAGGATTAATTATAGCGATAAATTTTGGCACTCTTGGTTATAATTTGTGGTATAATTGGATAAGTGATTTAGGTTCGTTAACATATACGCCGGCTCCTTTTATTTTAGATATGACATGTATTTTAAGCGCGATCTTTATTGTCCCATTGATCCTGAATTTAAGTCGATTATATAGTTCACATCAAAATTATAAATTAGATAATTCAAAGAAGGAATATTATATTATCTTATTTAGAAGAATTTTTGGATATATTGGGGTTGGGTGTCTTTTTGTTGGTGTTATTGGGATGTTCTTTGTTGGTGTATTTAGTTTAGATCGCTCACCATTAGGTTTACATCTTTATTTCTCTACCTCTGCATTTGGAGGATTTGCGATTGGCGCTTTTTTTACAGGATTAGCAATAGTGTTAAGGAAAAGAATATTTCCCAAAGCAGTTGGTTATTTTATGATATTTGGTCCATCTACGGCTTCGATTATTTTCTTATGCTGCCCAGCACCATTAACAAGACAGTTTCTTGAGTGGATTTTGATGTTTAGTTCACTAGGATGGTATTATGTAATTGTCTTCATCACTTTGCAAAAATTAAATACACTTCTCTTTTTCAATCCTGATTTTAAATGGTAAGGATTGCTCCTCTTCTTTTTCTTTAACTGCAGAAAAAATGGGCTCCATTAGTTTTAATAATTCATAAAAATTTCTTAAGATAAATATAAAAATAAATTGAAGGTCTTAAAATGAGTTATTCTGAGAACGAATTGATTAATAATTATCTTACTCAAGTATATAAAAAACTTCCTGAGTGGTTGAAACTAAAAAAAGAAGAAGCAAATAAAATTTTAAAAGATTTGGAAGAACAAATCTTAAATGAGGCAAGAACTATTGCGGAAAGCCAAGCGCCTTCGGATGTTGATATACAACAAGCCTTATTCCAAATTGGAACTCCAGAAAGCATTGCAAAGTTGTATAAAAATCGAGGTACACCTAAATTGTACATTACGGAAGAACTTTTTGATTTATACATTAGATCTATGCTCTTTTTCTTTATAATTGTCATTGTGATAAATTTAATTGTGTCAATCTTTCAATTTTTCTTTGAGCCATGGTGGGAAGTTCTAGGTAACATGTTTACAGGGATGTGGATTGGGTGTTTAATCATTGCTATTATAATCACTATTATATTTGTATATTTATCAATGCAGGGCTTTTTACCTGAAGATTTTGGTGTAATTCCCTCACGTTTAGCATTGTTATTCCCATTCCATATTTCAGAAAAGCGACTAAAAGAAACCAGAGAATACACAAAAACAAAGTTAGAAGAAGCTACTCAAAAAGCAAAAGAAACAATAGCAGAAGCACGCTTACGGGTTAAAGATAAAATAAGTGAAATAAAAGAAATCACTAAAGAAAAATTGGAAGTAGCAGAATTAAGAAGAGAACAAAAGCTATTAGAAGCTAAAATCAGAAGAGATGAAAAGTTAGAAAGAGTGAGACGACGTAGAGAAGAAAGAAAGGAAGAAGCTAAATTAAAAAGAGAATTGAAAAAGAAACAACCAGTATCTATTGGTGAATTAATTTTTGGTGCGATTGGAGGACTTATATTTGGATTATTCATCATTATACAACCATTTGCAGAAATACCAGGATTATTTGTTTCTGAATTCCTCGATTGGTTAAAAATATTTGGGTTATTAATCGTAATTAGTGGTCTAATTAATTTAATTAGATTAGCAGTTGGAGTAAGAAATCATACTGGTCAACAAGTTATGTTAGTACTTGAAGCCCTTTATACATTAACATATATTCCAGTATTTTTATTTCTATTAAATAATCCAGGAATATTTCCAATTTCTCTTTTTTCAGGAGGCACTATCACGATAATTCCATATGATGTAAATAATTTGGCTTACATTATTTATTTCTGGGTAATCATTGTAATAATAATTAGTATTCTAGTAGGTATGATCTTCAACTTCTATAAAGTAAATAAACTACAAAAGTTAAAAGCAGATTTTTATTAAATATTTTGAAAAATAAACAAAACATTTTTTTTTTTTCTTGTTTTAAAAGAAGTGTATTTTATTATTCTTAAATGTATATTTAGAAGAAAAATGGGATTATCTACAGATCTAAATACAAAACTAGAAGCTCTTATAACTTTTTTAAAGGAGAAAAAGATCATAGTAGCATTTTCTGGAGGTGTAGATAGTTCCCTTTTGGCCTTCCTCTCAAAGAAATACGCTAAAGATACACTCCTTATAACTGAGAGATCAATTCTTTATCCTGAAGAAGAAATTGAGGAAGCTTCCCAATTTGCTAAACGATATGGTATAGATCATATGATTATTGAAAGAAATCCTTTAAAAAACGAAACTTTTCAATCTAATCCCTCAAATAGATGTTATATATGCAAAACAGGCTTGTATGGTGAAATACTTGAAATTAAAAATTCAAAGAATTTTGATATAATATTAGATGGTTCAAATATCGATGATCTTTCGGATTATAGACCAGGGATGCAAGCTTTAAAAGAATTAAAAATTTCCACTCCTTATATTAATTTTCAAATCAATAAAGAAGAAATAAGAGAGATCTGTAGATTCTATAACCTTGATGTACAATCAAAACCATCTATGGCCTGCTTTTCGTCACGTATCCCTTATGGCCAAATCATAAGTGAAGAGAAATTATTAATGATCAGAGAAGCGGAAAAATTTCTTAAAAATACTTTTAGATTAAAACAACTAAGAGTAAGACTACACGGACAAAATCTTGCCCGGATTGAATTTTTACCATGGGAATTAACAAAAATTTTAACATCAAAAAATATTGAACTAATTAGGAACAAATTAAAAGAGCTTGGATTTACATATATAACAATTGATATCGAAGGCTTTAGGTCAGGCTCAATGAACGAAGTTCTAGATTTGAAATAATCCTTAATTATTATTTCGGACTTGTAATATATTCAATTATCTTTTTTCGCTTTTTTAACGCTTCTAAAGCTGCTTTTTCAATACTTTTTTCCAGTATATCAAATGATTCAGGTGTATCTTCTCCAATTTCTTGTTTTATCTTAGTATACGCAGATTCTCTAAATTTTGGGAGTATATCTTTTTTTTCTTTATCTCCATAAGTTATAAAAACTTGCTTTGAATCATTTACATAACCTATTTCACTGGTTTTAATGTTTTTACTCTTGAGATCACTAATAATTTTAGCTGAGATAGATTCAGAACAATATATTAAAAGAGCATCCAACGAAACTCCTAAATAATCCACTCCAACTCTTTCCAACATGTTTAAGACAATTGGGTTCACTAAATTTCTTACTTTTTCTTCAAAAATATTAACCCCACAATTAGCTTCATAGTTAATTTCATATAAATCTCCTCTTAATCCTCCATTTGTAACATCACACATAGCTCGAATTTCATTAGTGTAATTTGAGTTTAAAATAGTTTCACATGCCTCAAGAAATTTGATGTTCATAGTTTCTTTAACAACATCATGATATCCTGAATAAATTGCTGTAGTTGTGATGGTTCCACCTCCTGCTCCTTCAGTCATTAAGATTCTGTCTCCAATCTCTATATTTCTTCTCGCAAATAATCTATTGCATACTCCAACCGCACTTATTCCACCCACTAACCTATTACCAATTACCATATCACCTCCAATTCTTAATGTTGAGCCTGCGGTTATCGGAACTCTTGTTAATTCAGAGATTGTCGATACCCCTGCTATGAAATCGAACAATTTCCCGACATCAGCATCATCTCCTAGATGTGTATCAATCATTATTGAAATAGGTTTTGCACCTTTAACATATAAATCTCTTAAAGCAGCTCGAGTTACGTGAAATCCACAAATAAACGGGAAATCGCTAAGACGAGAATGAATCCCTTCCATTTTTGATGCAATTATTAAATCTTCAAGCGTGAATGGTTTATCTTTAAATCCTTTAATATCATACATTCGAATTGCTCCTGCATCATCTAATGATGAAGGTGACAAAAATGCTTTATAATCTGTTTCTGATAGCTCGGTGATTAACTTATGAACAAAAAAATCTCCGGTGCCCCTACATCCAACACCTTGCTTACCCATTGAGACATTTGCTTTGTAAATGTCAAGTAATTCTTTAATAAAAGGTTCAGATATTAAATTGATATCACTTTTTTTACATTCTTCTAAAATTGCTTTTGCTAATTTAATTGCTAAAGAATTATCAATTTCTTTAAAATCATGATATTCTTGAACAATTCTTTCAATAATTTGTTGTTCAGAATACCCCTTTTTTATCAAATTTCGAGTTAAACCTTCTAAATCACTCAAATTGCTCAATTCCTTCTAAATTAATAAAAACTATGAATTAAAGTTTATAATACATTTAAATTATTTTGAAAATTCTTATTTATAGTGTAGAGTTCCCTTATTAAATAAGAAAAATATGACTTCATTAAGGATAACAACCCCTTGTCGCATTCATCTCTCTTTAATAGACGAGAATGGATACACTGGTAGGGTTGACGGCGGTATTGGTCTTATGTTGGACCGTCCTAATGTTGTTTTTGAAGCTTCTAATAATGCTAAAGAATTCAAAATAGAAGCTCATAAGTACTATCGAGAGTCAATAGAAGTAATTAATGAAATAGCTTCTAAGGTTTTTAAAAGATATAATATTAATAATAAGAATTTTCATTTTAATCTTAAAAGATATTTTCCATCACATGTAGGTTTAGGCTCAAAAACACAATTATCTTTAGCAATAGCTACGGCAATAACTAAATTGAAAGATTTTGATCATTTAACTCACAAAGATTTAACTAAATTAGTAGAAAGAGGGGGAACTTCTGGAATTGGATGGAGAGGTTTCAAAACTGGTGGTTTCATTTTAGATGGTGGACATGATTTTGGTTACGGGAAAGAAAAAGAGACTTTTTTACCATCTTCAGCGTCCACTTCGGCTAATCCGGCTTTAACCATTTTTAGATATGATATACCAGAAAATTGGAGATTTGTACTTGTTATTCCTAATGTAAAAAAAGGTGCATATGGTGATGAAGAGATCGGTGTTTTTCAAAATTATGCCCCAATTCCTAGCAATGAAGTAAATGAAGTATCACATCAAGTGATAATGAAAATCTTGCCTGGTATTATTAAAAATGATTTAAAGTGCTTCGGGGAAGGTTTAAAAAGAATTCAGAATATAGGATTTAAAAAAATTGAAATAAAATTACAACATAATATTGTTAAAGATCTTCTCAAATTTTATGAAGATTTTGGATTAAAAGCTTATGGTATGTCCTCTTTCGGACCAAGTGTAATAGGTATTGTTGAATCTGATAAAGAAGCTGCGATACTGCTCAGAGAAGTTCAAAAGAGTCAGAAAAATAATGGGGGCCATATCTATATTTGTAAACCAAATAATACTGGCGCAAAAATTGAATATATAGATTGATGTCAATTCCCTATGTCTAATGAAAAAATTTACTTTTCATCTGAGCTAAGTAAGAGAGAAAGAGCCTGTTTTGAGACTGGTATTAAATTAGGAGCATTATACCATATTCTTAGTGGAATTCCTATTCGGAGCAATGAGAAAATAATCCAATCTATAGAAAGGGGTATAGAATCAGCAATTTCTTGTCAGCCATATGTAAAATCTGTGAAAATTAATTTAAACCGAGAAGAAATTTCTGGGAATAAAGAATCTGAATATGATTATGATGAGATAAATGGGAAAATCATCAATGCAGAATTAATTGTTGAATATGAATCAATAATTGTAGTAGCAAAAGTAGAATGGGTGAATCAATTAGAATATCCACTAATGTATATTGAAAAGATTCATAAAAAATGATGAATATATTTGTTAACTAACTCTATAGCTTTTAATGCTTCTTTATTCTTTCCAAATCTTTCAATATTTTCTATGTAATCTAATATTCTTTCATAGATTTTAATAAACCGAGTAGGATTTTTATTTTCTTTCGCAACCTTTAAACGAGTTGCTAAAATAATAGTTTCTAAAGCTAGATTATCTGCTCGATTAAATAATCTGTGAGATTCTTGAAATTTTTCTGTAAAAATAACATCTAATTTAAAGACAGGTAGAAATAATTCACCTAACTCATCAATTTTCGTTTTTTGAAATTCTTTTGAAATTTCTCCTATTAAAATCCCCCATGCTTTTTTTATATAAGGTATATCCATCGCAAGAGATTTTAAATGTTTGAAATCGTAATATTCTAACGGAAAATCAATTAATCCTATAGGAGACATAGGTTCTTTTAAGGCAGCTAAAGCGTATAAATAGATATCATCAATAAAATTGATAACAATTTTATTTTGTTCTTTTAAATTTTTATAAGTAGATGTGCTATAGAAGGGTGATATTAGTATGTGATTTCCTTCCATCACTCTAATACCCATACAAGAAGCGTTTGGCTTAATAGCTAATCCATCATCAGTTATGGAATATGTAGTAGCAATTATTTCATATAAATAATCTATCTTTAGACCAAAATATTTTGGATTAAAAGCCATAAGAAAGGATAATCTAATGTTTTTTTCCACTTTCTATTTAAAATTACAATTCAAATTTTGTTACTTTCTCTAAAGTTTCAATTTTAGGATAGATTTTACCTACTATTAATGGAGAGCCATTATAGATTTCTTCAATTTCAATAACTCCAAAATTAACTCCTCTAAACTTTTTGAAACCTGTGAAGGTTCCCTTTACTACTTGGTTCGCAAAATCAAAATTCATTCCAAAAACGGCGACTTTAGAATTTAACGGAATTTTATTTAAATCTTCTGATAAGACAGAAGGAGGGAATACTAACCTATTATGATCTGCAGCTTGAAGTTGAATACAAGGAATTATAATTGGATAACCATCTGAAGGATCAATATAGCCAATCGCACGTATACCAATAGTAGCGGTAAATATATTATATCCTATTACATTTAACCGTTTTTCATTTAGTTTAGTTTTTGCTCCTCCTTTCCCGATAATATTTTTTATAATTCCCTTTACGATACCAAATAAAGGTAAATTCCTAATAGGAGAAATAGCAAATATATTATTATAATATGCTGTATGAACCCTATAATAGGTAAAATATCGGAATAAATCTGATTTGTTGAAATATTCTAAATCTTTTCCTTCTGGTGTTGTATGATTGAAATCTACTTTAACTTGAAGAAATTTGAATGGCATTTTTGCGGTCATATATAATATTCCTTGTTTAGGGTTTTTCCTTACATATTTCTTGCTAGTTCCCTCAGTGAAAGCCCCCCATACTAATTGTTTTTTATTAATTATCCGATTCATTGCTATAAATGTAATATGAGGCCAACCCCTCTCATCTATAGTTCCTATCAATTTCAACATCATTCCAGGTTGAGTGAACTGAATTGCTTCTTCTGAAGTTTCAGAAGACCATTTGAAAGAATATTTTTTTTTACTCATTATTTAACTACTATTTCCAGTTTCTTAAATATTTATTATAATTATTTTTTTAGCATCTTGTTAGTTTTAATTTTTCACTACTTTCTTTTATATTATCATTATCTTTTTTAGTTAAACCAGACCATCTTACATTTCTAACACCTGTGGATTTAGCTATTTGGAGAAAATGCTCCATTTCTTCCTCGGACATCAATGAATAATCTTCAAGAGGCCAAACCATATTTAATCGTTCATATTTAGTAGTACATAAATTATTGAAGGCTAAAAGATCCCAACGTTCAGGAATATTTTCTAATTTATTCACTATAAATTCACCAATACCTCTAATATTTTCATCCATAGCAGTATAACTTGGGATGATGGGCGTTCTTATCCACATTTTTTTATTGCTTTTTTCTATATCTTTAGAAAGCCAAATAGCATTTTCTAAAATTAAATTATTTGGGACTCCAGTATACTCATTATGTTTTTTAGTATCAATTTCTTTAATATCTAGAAGAAATAAATCCACATATGGTAATAATTTCTCATAAATCTTTTTTGATGCATACCCACAAGTATCCAATGCTGTTGAAATACCATTATCTTTACATTTTTTGAAAAATTGGAGAACAAAATCTGATTGGACAGTTGGTTCTCCACCAGATGCCGTAATACCACCATTAGATTCAACATAATAAATTTTATCCTTATTTATTTCGTAAAATAAATCATCTAAATTCCACCATTCTCCGAACATATGTAAAGCTGTACTAGGACATTCTTCCGAACACTCTCCACAACCATTGCAGTTCTCTCTATCAATTTGTAATCCTTTTTCATTAAATGATAATGAACTCTGATCGCAAAGTTCTATACATGTTCTACATCCTATACACTTATGTTTGATCCATTCTAATTGGAGATCCTTCAAGATTGATTCGGGGTTATGACACCACTTACATCTTAAAGGACATTGTTTGAAAAACACAGTTGTTCTAATGCCTGGTCCATCTTCCGTTGACATCTTTTGAATTTCAAAGATTAATCCTTTAACTGAATTACTCATTAATATGCGTCACCAAGTTAAGAAAGCAAAATTTACATTCTATGAGATTCTCGAGCAATAATTTCGTCTTGAAGCTCTTTCCCTATTGCAGTAAAATATGCATTATAACCTGTTACTCTTACTAATAAATTTGGATAGTTTTCTGGATGTGTTTGAGCATCTTTAAGTAGTTCTACATCTAACATATTTACTTGTAAACAAGTTCCACCATTTTCAATGTATCCTTTTAAGTATGATTTAAATTTTTCTTTGTGTTCTGGATCTCTGAGAATGCTTGGATTAAAAGTTATTGTGTGACTTGCTCCATTAGGAAGATAATTTATATATTCCCCTTTGGTTGTTTTTCCACCAATTGCAATTCCAACTGAATTGGTAACGGCAGTAGGACCTTTTTTATCTACTCCATTAGTAGGGCAAATTGCATTTGATAAAAATGTCCCTGATTTTCTACCATCTGGAGTTGCAACAGTTAGACCTGCATCTGCTCCAGCCCAGTAATTCCAAGATAACATGCCTGGTCGAAATTGAAAATTAGTCGGTGTTTTATATTTCCAAGTTTCTTCAGACCAAACTTCCATTACTTTCCTAGCTATTTCATCAGCATCCTCTTCATCATTTCCATATTTTGGAGCTTTATTTTTTAATACTGATTGCATGACAATATATTCATCTCCTTCAAAATTATGGAGAATAGCATCTTTTATCTGTGAAATATTATACTTATTCTGTTCATAAACTAATTTTTTAATTGCTAATAATGAATCTACTGTTGTGGCAAAACCAACACCTTCAATTGTTATAAAACGTAGTTCTGGTCCACCATTTCTTACATCCAAACCGCTTTCTATGCAGCCTTGAACTAAAGTTGAGACATATGGAGTTGGAATGTATTTTGCACGAAGTTCTTCAGACATATTATATACATTTACGGTATATTTTATAATATGCCTGATTTGTTCTTTCCAGGCGTTCCAGAATTCTTCCCAGGTTTTAAATTTTTCAGGATCTCCAGATTTTGGACCTATTTGTTCTCCTTTCTTTGTCCAAGGTTTCTTAACATTCCCAGGCATGTTTTTCCCGTCCCATAGCGTCATTTCAATGCTCTTTGCTAAGTTAGGATTACAGTTTACGGTACCAGAACGATCATTTCCCTGCATAGTATTTTCTAAACATCCAACACATGCATAATTCCAGGCAGCTTCTTTTGAAATACCTTCCCTAAGTAATCCTGCTATAGCTCTTTCATCAAAATTTATTAGAAATGGAGCACCTTGAGATCTTGATATCATTTCAACAATTTTATTAATCAGTTTATCAGGAGAATTTCTATGTAAACGAACATTTGGTTTGGGTTCTAAAATTGGAGACCATTCATCAATGGTTTCTAAAATTGTATAAGTTAATTCATTTGTAAGATCCTCTCCATTAGGACCACAACCAGATAAAGTCATTAACTGACCAAAACCAGATGTAATCCCTTGTCTTCCAACCTTTATTTGAGCATCATAAATAGTATTACAATGAAACCAAAAGCTACCCAAAATATCCTTTGCAAAATCCTTTGTGATATTTTTCTCATCAATAACATCTTTTTTATACAATGACCATAAATATTGATCCGTTCTACCAAAAGATGTTCCTGCACCGGGATAAGATTCTTCTGAAATAGTTAACATGTGGATTAGCCAGAGTGATTGAACTCCTTGCCAAAATGTTTCTGCTGGTTCCCAAGGAACACGCTCCAAGTTTTGAATCATTTGTTCAAGTTCCTTAACTCTTTCTGGGGATAACTCCTCTCCTTTTAAGCGTTTACATTCTTCAGCATATTTTTTTGCCAATTTTTTAGGAATTTCTGTTGCTTTTATCATTGCTCTAAGT
>SMTZ1_10004708_pt1 | contig 13709 bp, 13 predicted proteins | sample DeeMarSWOR136_30_FD_25667 | JGI IMG/M metagenome (IMG submission 25667) | reverse complement strand
TCCTCCAAACAAAAGAAAAAATGTCATGATGTCTTGTGCTAAAGGTATTTCATACGTCTTCGGCATGAAAACTGTTAATTTTGTTATTTGAAATGAAATATTCATTATTTTCTCTACAAAATGAATATCATGTTTAATATTTACTTGAAAATGATATATTCAGGCATAAAACATAATAGATTACCATGAATAGACCAAAAGAATTACTATTAAAGAAATAAAGAAGTATTACAAGGATGGATGCTTGTTGAAGTACTCGAAGAAGAGGAGTTACAAAAACTATTAAAAGTTAGACTCATAATGCCCAAACCCCCAACCCATTTATACGTGGAATAGAATAAGTGATATAATGACAGAATGATTTTCTCGTACGGGTGAACTCATGGAAGAATACCCTGGAAAGTTTTTGGCAATAGTAGATGATGAAATAGTCTCATCAGGCGATGATGAATTTGAAGCCTACAAAAAAGCAAAAGAAGAACATTCCAAAAAAGAGGTTTCACTGGTCTATGTCCCTACAGAAGAGAAAATAGTGACACTCTTATGAATTTTAGGTATATAAACTTGCATTTTCACATTAATAAGCATTTTGTTCTTTTCTCCTCTATGGATGAAAAATCCGAGACTGTTATAATCGAGATTATGAATATCACGACAAAATCAACTAATTATGATAATAACAAGTATAACATCCACCAGAATCATGCTGTTCAAAATGTATTAAAAATTTGGGTTTCTGCAATACAATTTTCCACCATTTGTGCACACAACCTTTAAGTACACAGAACCCAAATGTACCGTGCAAAACCCCATATCTATCAGACCCACAGAAGAGATAGAAAGAAAACTTCGAAAATTAATGGATCTTGAAAAAACAGAAAAGTCCACCTTGATGAGAAGAATTTTGACCACTGGCATAGATGAAGAACTGAAAAAATGTGCACTAGAATTGTTTAGGGACAAAAAAGTGTCTTTAGCAAAGGCAGCAGAAATCGCAGACATATCACTCAGAGAGATGATGGATTTAATAAAAGAAGAAGGTTTCTCACTACACATAACTACTGAAGATATTAGAGAAGACCTTGAGGCGGCAATGAAATGATATGGGTTTTCAATTCTTTCCCGTTGACATCTGAACAAAGCTGGATTTTCAAGTATAAGAATTACCTGTTGGTATAACAAAACCCAAAGACTTAAAACCTAATAAAACAGAAAGTCTTATATACAACAACCCATCAAAGGGCACATGGAGGTGTCTTAGCAATGAAGAAAACGATCTGCATTGTCCTCACAATGCTTCTACTCTCAAGTAGCATCCTGATCGGCCAGGAAACCCCAGTAATACTGTTTGATGAATATCATGCTACCTGGAAACCAAGTATCCTTGCCGATGTTCTCTCAGAATTAGAAATGAACGGATACAGCGCATCTTTTTCCAAGGAAAGGATTAGTTCTTCTTTACTATCAGGACATGATATTCTCGTTCTAATGATTCCCTACAGGGGATTTTCTGATGACGAAAAGGAAGCAATTCAAAACTTTGTGGAAAATGGAGGAGGCTTAATTATCTTTGGAGAGCATGGACAATACATGGACTACAAAGGCATTACTAACCCTGTCAACAGTATTTCCACTCTGTTTGGAATAGAATTCAATTCAGATGCTGTGTCAGACCCAGAAAACTGTATTGACGAAGACGGCTGGATTCTTATGATCAGCAACTTCAAGTCACATCCTGTAACAAAAGGAGTTGAAACCATGGTGTATGTTTCTGGATGTTCTCTGAAAGTGAAATCACCTGCAACTGGATTGGCTTTCGGTAACCCCACCACTGTGGCTGACGGACAAGAAGGAAAAGATATTGTCGTTTTAGCTGCTGCAGAATATGGAAAAGGAAAAGTACTGGCTATAGGAGATACTGACTTTCTTGGTGGCCCAAATACTCCAGGATATGAAAACAGTGATTACTTATCCATTGGAGATACTATGAAATTTGTAGTAAACATGTTTGAATGGGTCACTCCTTCAAGAATAAATATTGAAGAAGCTGCCACTTCAGCCACACAAGGTTATACCCTCTTTTCTCAAAGGAATTATTCTCAGGCCAAACTACAGTTTGAGAAAGCTTTAGAAATCTATTCAGCAGCAGGTGATAGTGAAAAGGTCTCTGAAATTCGAGAAATGGTTGTCAAGTGTAATAAAGCTTTAGATGCTGCAACAGCCTATGAGGAAGGAGTAACCTCCTATGAACAGGGAGCGTATGAAAGTGCACAGACCAAGTTCGAAGAGAGCGAATCTTTGTACGATGAAATTGGAGACAGTACAGGTTCTGCAGAAGCTCAATCAATGATTGACAAATGCAGTGAAGCTTTAGATACTACAGAAGGTGTACAGCCTGAAGAATCAAAAGCAGCAGAAGAACCTGAAAAACCAGGAGCTGAAGAAGGCACTCCAATGAATTGGCTCATAATCATCGGAATTGCTGCAGGAGGAATAGTAGTTGTGGTCTTGGTTGTAAAAGTGTTTTTGAGAAAACCAGAACCTGAAAAACCTGTACTACCAGAGCCTGAAAAAATCGAGAAACCTGCGGTAGCAGACGCTTTTCAAGTACTTGGAGACCGGTATGCCAAAGGGGAGATTACAAAAGAGGAATATGAGAGGATCAAGTCGAAATTAGGAAAGACAGAAGTAAAAGAAGAAGAAAGAAAAGAGGAAATAACAGAAAAAGTGGAAGTCAAGAAAATAATCTGTCCTTTCTGTAAGAATGAAATTGAAGAAGGATGGGTTTCCTGTCCACACTGCGGCACAAGACTAGGAGATGATACAAAGATTTATTAGTATTTTTGCTTTCAGAGGTTATTGTATACTCTCAAAATTCAAAATGGCCAAACTTTTTAACCTCTGGGACTTCCCATTGCTGTGTTAACCCTGTAAAAACGAAATATAAATTCATGTAGTTCAACAAAAACAGATGACCTAAGAATGACAGACCAAGCACTTGATGTGACAACGTTAAAACAGAAAATTATTTAAGTAATAATTCAATAACGTATCTCCCGGTGCATCTGTTAACGTGATACAATGAAAAAAGAAGGCTCAAAATCAGATTCTAATAGCAGTCTTATTGAAAGTATTTCAGAAAGTAAAAGCTTCAAAAAAAGTGTAGAACTTCTTTTGGAAAATGGAGAACAGTTGACTACTGCCCATTCTCTCAGCTTCTTTTTACTCTATCCTGAAATCCAGTTAGTGGCCTTCAAAGGAGAAAAACCCACCAGTACCTTAACTGAAGAAATCCAGAAAAAATCTCTCAAAGACAAAATTAAAAGAGATGTCCAGGCTGCCTTTCCCTTCTACTTTGAGGGATACCTTTTCGGAGTCTTAGAACTCTCCTGGGATGGACCTCCTCCACCTGAAGAGCTGAACATTGTAGAAGCGCTCTGCTCGCACACGTTATCCGGGTTAGAATCTGTCAAAAAATATGAGGAACTGAAGGTAAACCTTGAAAAAGAAATTTCAGAACACCAAAACCTGGAAAAAGTCCTGCAGGAAAGCATGGAGAAGTACCGAAACATTGTTGAACAGGCCAGCGACGGGGTCGCCATTATCCAGGACACCCTCTTTAAGTACATCAACCCACAGCTGGTAGAAATGAGTGGGTACTCTCCTGAAGAGATGGTGGGCACTTCCTTTACTGACTACATCCATCCAGATGAGCTTGCCGCAGTAGTTGATCGCTACCAAAGGCGAATGGCAGGTGAAAAAGTCGAGCCCATATACGAGACTGTTGTTCTGCGCAAAGACGGCAGTCCTGTATCTGTGGAGATCAATGCAGGCCTTGCCACCTACAGGGGAGCTCCTGCTGATTTTGTGATCATCCGGGACATCAGTGAACGCAAGAGAATCGGAGAACAACTGCAGAAGTCTGAGGAAAAATTCAGAAATTTGATCGAATTAGCTCCTGACGGTATTGTCACGCTGGATTTGAAAGGTATAATTACCTCTTGTAATACTGCTACAGCAGCTTTAACTGGCTATTCTAAAGATGAAATCATCGGCAAGCACATTGCACAGCTGAAATTTTTGCAAGCAAAGGACATTCCCACATACATAAAGGCGTTTCATACTACTGTAAGAGGGGGAGCGCCTGAATTACCTGAGGTTACCTGGGTTCACAAGAACGGAACTCCCCACGTGGCTGAAATCCGTGCGAGGCTGATAAAAGAAGGAAAGAAGGCTGTGGGCTTGCTGGTAACCACGAGAGACATTACTGAGCGAAAGCAGGCAGAAGAGAAGCTCAAAGAGTCTGAAGAGAAATACAGAACTATTGTGGAGTTAGCTCCTGATGCAATTATCACTATAGATCTGAAAGGTATAATTACCTCGTGTAATACTGCTTTTTTAAAATTGACAGGGTTTTCCAGAGCAGATATTATGGGTAAGCACTTCACAAAGCTTCCCACTCTACGTGTAAGAGACATGCCCAAATACCTCAAATTGTTCAGTTCCATTCTAAGAGGGAAAGTCCCTGACCCGCTTGAGGTCACCTGGATTAACAAAGATGGGGCTCCTCGGTTGGCCGAGGGTCACGCTGGTATTGTGAAGAAAGGGGGCAAGATCAAAGGGTTTCAGGTCATGATACGTGATATTACTGAGCGCAAAAAGACGGAAGAAATGCTCCAGCAGTCAGAGGAGAAGTACAGGACATTGATCGAGGACTTGAATGTGGGTGTGTACAGAGCTGCCCCTGGTGCAGAAGGAAAGTTCATCGATGTGAACCAAGCATTTGCAGAAATGTTGGGCTACACTAAAGAGGAAATTCTAAAATTAAAGGTATCTGACATTTACGTGAACCCGCAAGATAGAATGAGGTTCAGCGAAAAGATTATTACTCAGGGCTTTGCTAAAAATGAGGAGCTGTATCTAAAAAAGAAGGACAGAACCCCTATTATCATTTCTGATACTGCTACACCAGTCTATGACAGAAATGGAACACTTCTCTACTTTGATGGAATATCAGAAGATATTACGCAGCGCAAGAAAGCAGAAGAGAGAATCAAAGCATCATTGAGAGAAAAAGAAGTTTTACTGCGGGAGATACACCACAGAGTGAAGAATAATATGCAGGTCATATCCAGCCTGCTCAGTTTACAGTCTCGATATGTTAAAGATGCTCACTTGGTTGAAGCCTTCAAGGAAAGTCAGAACCGTATAAAATCCATGGCCTTAGTCCATGAGAAGCTGTACCATTCCGGAGACCTGGCAAGCATTGATTTTCACGAGTACATCAAGAGTTTAATGAGAAATCTGTTTCAGTCTTATGAAACTGCAGGAAGAGTTGACCTCACTGTACAGGTGAAGAATGTTTCTTTAGGTGTAGATGTTGCTATCCCTTGTGGGTTAATCATCAATGAATTAGTTTCCAACAGTCTGAAACATGCTTTTCCAGAACCTCGAAGAGGAAAAATCAGTATCAGCCTCCGTCAATCTGGTGAGGATGAAATCGAGCTCGTCGTTGCAGACGATGGCGTGGGTGTACCAGAAGACATAGACCTGAAAAATATAACCTCTCTGGGGCTGCATTTAGTGACCATCCTGGCAGAAGACCAGTTGGAAGGTACTATCAGCCTGAAGAGGACTGGAGGAACTGAGTTCTGTATTACATTCAGAGCCTCATAAAAGCGGATCATTCAGAAACAATCTTCATGTTCTTTTCCAAAACATGCCTGCAAATCTACTTAACGAGATGACTCCCATCACAGGTTTTCTCACTTTTTAACCCCTCCCTGCAGGTCCCAAAAGAAATACCATATCCTTTACATTTTTCCTTCAATTCTCTCAACAATTCTTTTCTCATCTCTCCTGGCAAATACATGGCGTTCCCAACCCTTTCAGTACAGAGCAGTTTTAACCTTTTTGTCACTTCAGGAAAAACCTTCTCCATCCGCTTCACTGCATCAGGTCTCAACTTTAATGTAGATGCTGTTACATGATCTGCAAACGTTACTTCATCTAAAACGTGTAAAGGATCAGTCAACCCCGGTATGACAGGATCAATCCTCACTGATACTGGAATACCACTATCTTTCAATTTTCTTAGAGCTTCAACCCTTTTTACAGGTAGAGGAGCCCCAGGTTCCAATTTTTTCGCAATCAATCCATCCATTGTAGTAACTGTTACTGCTACACAGCACTTCGCATTTTTTAATAGATTAATGTCCCTCACCACTATATCAGACTTGGTCACAATCTGAAACCTCACATTCTCCCTCAAAAACAATTTTAAAACTCTTTTTGTCAGTTCCAATTTTTTTTCTAACCGGGGATATGGATCAGAACTATTGGCCATAGATATGACCTTTTTTTTATCAATTTTTTTCAATTCTCTCTTCAACCTTTTAATTAAATTCTCTTTAGGTCTACAAGCAAATGCATCTTTAATGTACCCTGTAATGTAACAATACACACAGCAATGATCGCAACCTGTGTACGGATTCACAGAATACTTTTCAGGACACGTGCACAATGTTGATTTCCACGGATCAAATTCTCGAATAATCATTCTACCAATGTTAGGTTCTCCTCAGTTAAAAACTGTGTCCTACTCCCAAAGGCTAAACTCTTCTCTTTCACTGGATTCTCCACTATTGATAAGATCTCTTCTGCTGGATTCTCAGTAATCTCAAAGATTTTCTCTGCTGGATGATTCTCCAATGCATGTATTAGACAGTAATCCAGTATTTCAGCCTCTACATTCTCTTTAACTTTTTTTTCGGGATAACTCCTTCTCTTTAACCGTTCAAACAGAATCTTGGGTTCGCATCTTAATACAAAAATAAAATCTGAATCAAATACTTCTGCAAAATGTGAATCAATAACAATGTTATCCATTTTTTCTAAGGTTTCCTTTAAAATGTCTAAATCCACCAGAATGCTGCCCTCATCTTCTCCTGCAGCAGCTCCTATCTCTAGAGCTCTTTTCGATACATTAACATGTTCTAGCCCTAGTATTTTACTCACCTTTTTTGCTACAGATGTCTTTCCCACACCAGGTGTTCCTGTAAGAGCAATCCTCATGGTAGTTACTGTGTACTCAGTATAATAAGTCTTACTCAAAAATTCAAAAGTTCAAGAGTACATTAAAAACTTGTACAACCTGGTCTGCAGTTAATATACAGCTGGTTTCCTCGAATAACACAGATCTTAAACAGCATACTGTTATATACACATACACAGAATAACTCTATGGCACAATCGATACGCATTGGGCTTGCTCAATTAAAGCTCCCCCATTCAACCTCTCATGGAGTAGAAAAAATCGTAGAAACCTTAAAACGAGGAGCATCTAAAAATGTTGACATCATCTGTTTTCCTGAATCTTACATCCCGGGGTTAAGAGGTCAGGATTTTAAGGTCCCTGAACCAGATCAAGCTGCTATGGAGCATGCTTTAGACAAAATCTGCACAGCTGCAGCCTCTTGTACTGTTGCAGTTATTACTGGCATGGAGTGGGAAACTGATCTCGGCCTCCATAATGTAGCTTTTGTCATTTCAGACACTGGAGACGTCTTAGGATATCAAGCAAAGAACCAAATTCCCCCAGGTGAGGACAAAATCTACGTACCTGATGGTAAGAGAAGGTTGTTCACCATTAAGGATGTCACCTTCGGTATTTCAATCTGCCATGAAGGCTGGAGATACCCAGAAACTGTGCGCTGGGCTGCTGTTCGAGGGGCACAGGTTGTATTCCATCCTCATTTCACTGGCAGTGACAAAAAAGGTACTACCCTAACTGAGTGGGGATCTTCAGATTACGAAAGGATCATGGTAACCAGGAGTGCTGAGAACACTATCTACTTTGCCAGTGTGAATTGTGCGCTTCAGTTCCAGTACTCTGCCACCAGTTTGATATCTCCTTCAGGTACATGTATTGCTTATGTTCCCTACGGGGAAGAAACCCTTTTATTCAGGAAAATTGATGCATCAAAAGCCAGTGGTTTTTTTGCCAAGAGGTATAATCCTGAACTCTATCCAGAATAGCTTTATGAATTACTGGAACAGAAAGAGAACCCAAGGTGAACCTATAATTTCAAGCACGAATTCACAAGGAAGAGGTTATTATCGATTAGGACTGTAAGGTTTATGATTTCACCAAAAGAATTTTGTTGCACTTAATATAACATTATTGGATGGAAGATGTTGTTCTTGTTTGGTCACAATTTTTCTTCAATCCATTTAATCATCGTGTCAAGAGCCAACCCGATATTCCCGACCTGGCAATGATTGTGAGCAGATGTTTCCTCTGTGAAAACTTTTTCTGTTACAGATTTGGCATTGGTCAAAGCTTTTACCTGAATTTTATGCATTTTAAATGGAATCATGTGGTCTTTTCTTCCAGTAAGGATTAAAACATCCTGTCTTACTAAATCTGAATGAAGGTTTTCCTCGTTAAGTTGTAAAAGAACATCGAATGCTTCGATAGGTACTTCTTTATCATTGATGTACATCAGATGGCTGGAAAACCATGAATACATCGGATTCTTCTTCATTTTTTTCTTCATCGCATTATTAGTATAATTTCTGAAGTATCTAAGAAACAGTTTGGCAAATTGTTGCCCAACAATGTTAGTATATTGATTAACGTCGAAGGAGACACTTGAAGCTATAATCCTTTTTATCCGCGATTCATAAGCTGCAGCTCTGAGACCAAGCCATCCTCCCATAGATATTCCAACCCACGTAACATCATTTGTGTTGAAGTAATCCAAAACAGCTTCAGCAGGTTTTTCCCATTCATAATCAAACACGAGTCCGTATTTTCTTCGAGCAGTTCCCTGCCCAGGACCTTCAAAGGCAATCACTTCATAACCATGATCTGAAAAATATTTTATGATGGAATATAATTCCTCCACTATGGAATCAAATCCTCCATGCATGACTATAGTACTTTTGTTTTTCTCTCCTGCAGGAGGTATTTTCATAGCTGGTAGAAATGTTTTGCCATAAGGGACTTCAAATCTTTCAATAGCATCGTTTTCAAAAGCTTTGTAAAAATATTTGATGAACTTATCATAATAAAGTTTTTTTTCAGGGTTATCTGGCAACACATAAAATTCAGCTGCTCTGTAGTAAAATGCTGCGTTCATGAATCTTTTTTCAGAAACTGCTGTTTCTGCAAGGTTCAACATTTCTGATTTCCAATCTCCAAAACTGTCAATCTTTTTTCCAACTTCTTTCATGTCTTCAAACCTTGCATATCCGAGGGAATGCCAACGATTTAATTGGAAATTATAGACCTGATCCTTGTGGAATTGATAGTATCCCACAGGAAATGTGAATTTACTCTTTTTTTGGCTTGTCATGGTGAAGTCCTGATTATTGTCCATATAAACTTTTGTAATTGGTCAAGGCAAAGAGCATCTGAACATGAAGATGCATAAAATAAGATTACAGAATAAAACAAGGGAGGACAGTGATTTTCAGAGTAGCTTGGGCTTTGATAGAGAATCCAATTGATCTGTAAAGCAATCTTATCAAGCAATCTTAACAAATATCATTCTTTCAACTATAAAAAGACAATATAAAAAACCACAAATGCTGAAAACAATTCCATTTCACAACTGAACCTGAATCACCTTTCTTTCATGACATATTATCGTTTACGTCATAGCTCCTGGTTACCTGGAGTTCTTTTTTGTGAAACAGGGTCTTGTAAAATTAAAAGAAAAAAAAGGAATGAGGAAAGGACATAAGAGACAATCTACAATAACCGATTATTTTTTGACCTTCAATGATTCTCTCGCTTTCTCTTTCAGTTCTCTGATCTTATCCACTGTTGGTGAGACCTTCTCAAAAAGGTCTCGGCGAGCCTGAATTCCCTCTTTTATGAAGAATGCTACAGCTTCAGACCTGCTCTTGAATGCTTCTATCTCAACGAGAGCATCTATCTGTTCCAAGTCATCGTCATGTAATCTGGTCATCACTACATTGCCTCTGCCTTCCAACCTCTCGCCCAGTCTCATGAGTACTTTCTCTCTGACTTTTTCACTCATTTCTGCATTCTCTTCTCCACAGCACATTATGATGTGCTCTTCTTCTTCCATCTCTTCTTTCTTCATACATCTCACCTTCGTTGGTAATGTGTATTCTGTATTTTGTAATATGTAATCTACTTAGACCATTATAAATGTTTCGGTAATGATGTTACTTATTACATTATCAGCAGAGGTTGTCTGAAAGGTGGTGGCATGTAAAGGTTGCTGTCAGTGAGAACATTTCGATGTTTGGATTGTCATATTCTAAAAATTGTTATTTTTTACTAAATTAAGGGGATTTGTGAGAATTTACCTGTTACAGGTGCAACAAAACAGAATGTAAAGGCTGAAAACTCACAAGTCTCAAAAGTTATAAAGGTAGTACAGACAAGAGCTTAGAAGTGAAGAGGTGATAAAATGAAAACCCCTGCTGGACCCCACCTTCGAGAGCAGCTTGACGAAATGATTGACAAGATACGCGGCAGCTGGAACAACCCCTCCCGTCTTGATACATTTCTGGACGAATGGGAAGAGAAATTTGGTGAAGAAGTACATGACATGGTTCAAGAGATAATTGCTGAGAAAATCCGTGAGGTATGGACTTTTATTGCTGAAGAAGAAGGAAGTAATACAATTAAGGATTTAATACACATCCTCTGGGGATCTTTTCGCAAGGCTGGTGGAGAATTCACTGTAGAAGAAACTGAAGACGGAGTACAGATCTACTGTACACTGTGTCCCATAGCTGAAACGTACAAAGAAATTGGGAGAGAAGAATATGGGTTGCTCTTCCACTGTATTACAGATCCCTACATTGTGGAAGGGTTCAACCCTGAAATTGAATTCAGAAGAACAAAGACATTAATGGGTGGCGATGACTGCTGTGACCATTACTACTCTATGAGAAAGGGTTAATATATTATCCACTATGGAGACATAATATAGGTGATGGCCTCGTCTATGAGTTCGGAATAGTTTTGCGGAACACCATGTCCTAGCCCTGGAATAACAATATAGTGATGGTTGAACCCTGTTTCTTTGAAGACCTCAGCCATCTCTTCCTGGTATTTCCGGTAATAATCATTTTCTCCGCCGATCATCACTCCTTTTATGTTACGCTCGGCAGCTTTTTCAACTTTTTCTTTGTTAAACCTCTCAGGTTTTCCAGGACACCCTCCAATAAATCCCTTAACTGGAATAATGTTATTCAAGACGCAATCTATGGCCATGGACCCTCCAACAGAAAACCCGCCAATTATAATCTTTTCTGTGTCTACTGGATATTTATCAATAATTTTGCTGTAGCACTCTTTGATATCTTCTCTTCCTTGGGGAATTCTCTTCCACCAGGTAAATCCTACACTGGAATCAACTTCAGATGACTGGATAAACCCGCGCAGGAACTGATGTAACATTTCTGATTTCCAGAACATCTTTGCTATCTCTATAGAACTTCCTCCACCGTGGAGGATTATGAATAAAGGGTATACTTCACCTGAATATTCTGCAGGCTCAACTACCTCGTATTTGGCCTTGGATTCAGCTTGGGCCAACTCTTTTAGTCTGTTATTTTCATTTTCAATTTTTGTGAATCGATCAGTGTATTCAAAAGGTATTTTTTCTTGGGCATGTGGGTGAATAGAATAGAAAATCCTCTGAGATAAACCCCGTTCATACGTTGTTAAAGCTTTGTCAAAATCTCCCAACTGCACATAAGTTTCTGCTAATGTAGAGGTGATTTCACAAATGTAGTCAGGATACTGGTGAAGAGCACTTTCTAAGAACTCAGCTGCTTCTTTCACCTTTCCGTGGTCTACCAAATTCTCATATACTCCTATCAATTCCATGAATTTGTCGTATTTCGTGTAATCATCTCCAGAAAATATCAGCAGGTTACCCTTAAAAGGTTTTCAACAACTTCAGGTCAGATATTGGTCAGAACTATCCCAAAAAGAAAAAAGAGGAGAGGAGAGAGGGAACGGAGAGTGTCCTGTTTTTCAATTGCCGCAGTGGCAATTGCTACTTTCTATAGTAGTTACTATAATTAGTAGTAAGAAGTATATAAAGGTTTCTGTTTACAATCGTCAAGGTGTGGGAGAGGGAATACTCAATGGGTTCACGGGTTGTTATTTTGATCTTTGTGGTTCAGTCTTTTGGGTTTGTTAGGGCTTCGTATTCTGATCTGAGCATACCGTAGCAGAGCAATCCGACCCAGGTGTTGCCGACTCGAGCATTGTCTCTGAGTAACCCTTCTTTTACAAATCCACACCGTTCAGCTAATTTAAAACTTCTCACATTGGTTTCTCTGGCTTTTGCCACTACTTTGTGGGCTTTTAAATCTTCAAATAGAAAGGTGAGCGAAACTTTCACTGCTTCTGTGGCAAACCCTTTTCTTTCATAGTCTTTGTCTAGAAACCAGCCAATCTCAAAGGAAGGTACATCCCATTTCATCGGTTCGATCCAGATCTCTCCAATGTAGGTACCAGACGCTTTCTCCCATATAGACATGACGAATCGGGTTCGGGACACCCAGTCTGCAGCCAATTCACGTACTCTGATTTCTGCCTGTTCTTTGTCTTTTATGGTAGTGGCCTCATTGACGTGTTCTTTGAGGTGGTCGCGGTTATGCTGCAGTAAAGAGAAATAGGGGTTACCGTCCCCTTTCTGGTATGGTCTTAAAATAAGTCTTTCAGTTTCTAATTTTGAAGGAGTTTCTAACAGCATTTTGTGCATGGTTCACCTCTTTTGCTGGATTTACTTTTTGTCTCAGAGTGATTATAGGAGGAGTTTTCAGTTTTTTCACAACCTTTTAAACTTTTTCTTTGAGGTCTTTCCTTTGGATAGGATAATCTCTTGAGTCTTGGATGGTTACCCTTAATTCAGAAATAACTTTGCACAGAAAAAGAAATTTGTGTAGATATCTATATTTGCATGAGAATACATTGTGGTGGAGGAGTCTTCCTGTCACTTTAATATTGAGAATTTCTTGTAAGCTTTTGATATGGGGCCATGAGAAGCTTAAATAATTTTATATGGTAATGTTTGTTTGTGTTTTTCAGGTTTTATATGAGTTTATTCCTTGAAAGTACTTCGGTAGTTGAATGAGAGAGGGTTTGATTAATACTCAAGAAAGTTTTTTGAGTATGACCTTTGAAACCCTACAATAGGAATAGACCAAATTGTTATCCAGACTCTTTCAATCCTCATTTTCTGAGTATGACCTTTGAAACGAGATCCTTGGTGGAAATTTGGAACAATCCGTGCCTTACTTTCAATCCTCATTTTCTGAGTATGACCTTTGAAACACAGCATACGGACAGAGCTCAGGTGGGGGAGTCGCCTTTCAATCCTCATTTTCTGAGTATGACCTTTGAAACTTCCTCTTTGATCCTTTTCCTGGATGCTGGGGAGCCTTTCAATCCTCATTTTCTGAGTATGACCTTTGAAACGTGTTCAACTTGGTTTACAAAGAGATAAAGGAGATGGTCTTTCAATCCTCATTTTCTGAGTATGACCTTTGAAACATCATTTACACACCCAATCAGACAAATTGAGGAAGACTTTCAATCCTCATTTTCTGAGTATGACCTTTGAAACTCGCTTCATCATCTTGTAATTCCGCTCATAATAGTACTCTTTCAATCCTCATTTTCTGAGTATGACCTTTGAAACAACCGG
>SMTZ1_10005570_pt1 | contig 13711 bp, 11 predicted proteins | sample DeeMarSWOR136_30_FD_25667 | JGI IMG/M metagenome (IMG submission 25667) | reverse complement strand
TGACAATTTAAAAATTAATTTGTATATAATACAGAAACTTAAAAAGGAGTAATATGTTAGCAAAAATTTTCAGTGCTGCTGTACTTGGTATTAATGCTTACATTGTAGAAGTTGAAGCACATTTGGAGAGTCAATTGCCCGCTTTTGCTACGGTGGGTTTACCAGATAGTGCTGTGAGGGAGTCGAGGGAACGGGTCAATGCTGCGATAAAGAATTCAAACTTACCATTTCCTCAGAAGAGAATTACAATCAATTTAGCACCAGCCGATATAAAGAAAGAGGGCTCTGCATTTGATTTACCCATTGCTATTGGTATTCTCGCAGCGTCTGGTGTGGTTTCACAGGATGGTATTGAAAAGTATGTCATTCTCGGTGAGCTTTCTCTGGATGGCAGCTTACGACCGATTCGAGGCGCTTTGCCCATTGCTGTGGAAATTAGCAAACTTGAGTCAAAGGGAATTGTTCTGCCGGTCGAAAATGCCAGTGAAGCTGCTATGGCACAAAGCATTAATGTTTATCCGGTTGCCAGTTTGACAGAGGCGGTTGAATTTTTTAACGACGAGAGAACGATTGAACCTTTTCAAGTATCTCTGCAAGAAGTTTTCTCTCGGAGCCGACAGTATCATATTGATTTTCAAGATGTCCCGGTTCTGGAAAGACCATGCTAGCCAAACGTTTCCCAACCATTTTACCGGATTTAACACTGGCAGAAGCTTTAGAGACGACCAAAATCCATTCTGTTGCTGGATTATTGCCATCCAACACACCGTTAATTGCAACACGTCCGTTTCGTTCGCCTCATCATACGATTTCGGATGCAGGTTTAATTGGCGGTGGGCAGGTGCCTCGTCCTGGCGAAGTTAGTTTAGCGCATCATGGGGTGCTATTTTTAGATGAGTTACCCGAATTTAAGAAGAATGTTTTAGAAGTGATGAGACAGCCGCTCGAAGATGGGGTTGTTACAATTTCACGTGCAGCACTCTCTTTAACATATCCAGCTCAATTCATGTTATCCGCCGCAATGAATCCGTGTCCCTGTGGATACGCCAAATGCTCCTGTACACCGCAGCAGGTTCAAAAATATTTATCCAGAATTTCTGGACCTCTGCTGGACCGAATCGATATTCATATCGAAGTCCCGACAGTAAAATACAATGAATTATCCAGTGATCGTGTTGGAGAGAACTCTGAAACGATTCGACAGCGCGTTGAACGAGCCAGGGCAATTCAATTACAGCGATTTATAAATATGAAAAATATTTTTTGTAATGCTCGAATGGAATCTAAAGATATCCGTCAATATTGTAAAATAGACCAACAGGGGGAAGATTTACTCAAAATGGCAATTACAAAATTGGGACTTTCTGCTCGAGCTTATGATAGAATTTTGAAAGTTTCACGAACAATCGCTGATCTTGAAAATAGTATTGATATTAAACCCCAATATATCAGCGAAGCGATTCAATATCGTAGTCTGGATCGCATGTCGTTCTATTAATTGATTTTAAACTAATAAACGAAAAAATCAAAGATATGGAGAGCATTTTATGAATTTCAAAACAATAAAAGTTGAAACTGAAAACGATAAAACTGTCATAACAGTTGTTGAAAAAAGAATTTATCTCGGAATCACTGATATGTTTCGTGAAGATATGCTGTTAATTTTAAACGAAGATATCAAAGAACTTATAGTCAATTTAGAACATGTTGCCGTTATGAATAGCGCTGGCTTAGGGGTTTTGATTATGGCTCAGGATACGATGAAGAAAAGAAATGGTAGAATAATATTGACAAATTTACAACCGTTAATGCAGGATATTTTTGCCCGAATGCGGTTAGATACATTATTTGAAATCTATGAAAAAAAGGAAGATGCGCTTGCAGATTGAGAGCATTGCTATAAAAATAAAAATCCCTGCAATCAAGACGGGGTTACAAAGAACCGTGTTCGACACGGTGGGTACCAGCCTGAACGCTTTTTACGTCCACTAATCCGCTTCTGGCGGAATGAGGCATGTAATACACGCTCCAGAGCGAAGTTCCCTATTTTTAGGTGTTGGCTCTTTATAATTGACCCATCTCGCTTTGCAGGGAAAATTCAACTGCCATAATTAACAAAAAATATTTCAAAAAGTCAAGAGAAAAAAATCTTTTTTTTTATTTCCTTATTTAAGAATGATAAAGTTGTTTCAATATTGTGTGTAGACTAATGTAAAAAATTCATGAAAGTATTTAGATATAAAAATATTATAATTATTATATTAATACTAAGCTGTTCTTATCCAGTGAATACAAAAAATAATAATCTCAAACGAATTCGTGATCTTGGTATTATTGTTGGAATTTTAGCAACAGGCAAATATAATGCAATTACAGATGTAAAAGGTGTTCTTGTAGGTCACAAAACTATTATTAAAGGAAATGACATAAGAACTGGTGTTACCGCAATTTTGCCTCATTCCGGCAATATTTTCCAGGAGAAAGTAGCAGCAGCGATTTATGTTGCTAATGGTTTCGGAAAATTAATTGGCTCAACTCAGATCGAAGAATTAGGTTTGATTGAAACACCTATTGTATTAACAAATACTCTAAACGTCTTTCTCGTTGCAGATGCGCTTATCGGCTATACCCTGAATCAAGAAGGTAATGAACAAGTTCAATCAATTAATCCAATAGTTGGTGAGACGAACGATGGCGAATTGAACAATATTCAAATCAGGTCTGTCACCAGAGACGATGTTTGGGAAGCGATGTCTGAGGCAAGTACCGGCCCAGTCGAAGAAGGATCAGTTGGAGCTGGAACTGGAACCACCTGTTTCGGATTTAAAGGTGGAATCGGTACAGCATCCCGTGTGCTTCCTGTATCTAAAGGTGGTTACACGGTTGGCGTATTGGTACAAACTAATTTTGGAGGTATTTTAGAAATAAATGGTGCTCCTGTTGGAAAGGAATTAAATAAATTTTACTTGAAAAACGAAGTACAAAACAGCGACGGCTCTTGCATGATCGTTGTCGCAACAGATGCTCCTCTATCTGTTCGAAATTTGAAGCGTCTGGCAAAGCGAGCTATTTTAGGATTAGCAAAAACAGGGGGATTCTGTTCCAATGGCAGTGGTGATTATGTGATTGCATTTTCCACGCATCCTTCGTGTCGTGTACTTCACAATGATAAAAATAGAACCAAAAGCGTTGAGGAATTGTATAATAAAGAGATGACCCCATTATTCTTAGCATCAGTGGAAGCAACCCAGGAAGCAATTTATAACTCACTGTTTATGGCAAAGATTATAAAAGGTTGGCAGGATCGCGAGGTCAAAGCAATTCCGATCGATCGGGTCATTGAAATTTGTAAAAAGTATAATGTCATTAAATAGGTAATTTGGTGATTAGGTAATGAGGCAACTAAGTAATTAGGTCATTAGGAAGCTTGATCTTAACTTCTTAAACTTTTACTTATGCTAATTACCTTTTTTACCGAGTTACCCAATTACTGAATTACTCAATTGCTTTCATAAAATATGTGAAAGATTATGGAACCAAACTTTCAGCCATTAGCGAAATTCATTATTTTAACGGGAATCATTTTAGTAATCGTAGGCGTTATTCTGTATTTTTTTAAAGGGATTCCATTTCTTGGTAAGTTACCCGGCGATATTCATTTTGAAAGGAAAAATTTTAGCTTTCATTTTCCGATTATGACATGTATTTTATTAAGTGTGATCTTATCAATTATTTTATATTTTGTAAGTAAACGATAAATTTAGGATACGATTATGAATCGAAATATTCTAATCCTTCTGCTTGTTATCGCCTTAGTTTTGTGGTCGAACGAATTTTTACTTGCAACAAATCGATCTCAAGTAGAGGTTATCCAGATCAAAGGCGGAACAATCAATCCGATTTCAGCAGATTTTATTATCAGTGCAATTGATGATGCAGAAGCGAATCTATCCCAATGTTTAATTATTGAATTAGATACACCAGGAGGATTGATTACAGCCACACAAGACATTGTAAAAAGAATGATGGCAGCAAATGTTCCGCTTGTTGTATTCGTCTATCCGTCTGGTGGTGGTGCCGTGTCGGCAGGTGTTTCGATTACCATTGCAGCTCATTTTGCTGTGATGGCACCGGGAACCAACATTGGTGCAGCTCACCCTGTTGGAGTGGGAAAAACAGATACAACAGACATCAGTGTCCAAAAAGCCACCAATTGGTGGGCAACTTTCAATCGATCAATCGCCGATAAACGGGGCAGGAATGCGGAATGGATTGAAAAGGCTGTTCGTGAAAGTGAGTCCATTACAGAAAATCAAGCCTTAGAAAATAATGTAATAGATTTTATTTGTCCTGATCTGGATAGTATGCTTACTTTATTGGATGGGAAAGTTGCTGCTGTAGATAGCGGTAAAGTGACGCTGAAGACCAAAAATGCTCAAGTAATATATCACGAGATGAATTGGCGATCCAAAATTCTTGATCTTATATCAAATCCCTCAATCGCATATATTTTATTGATGCTGGGCATCCTTGGGATGTACTTCGAGTTTTCAAATCCTGGTGCAATTTTACCTGGAGTTCTGGGGGGTATTTTCTTAATACTCGCCTTCTTTGCAATGCAACAGTTACCGATAAATGTTGCTGGGATTTTATTAATTCTGTTTGCCACCTTATTATTTATATTAGAAATAAAAGTAACCAGCTATGGAATATTAACTATCGGAGGAATTGTTTCCATGATCTTAGGATCTCTAATGCTATTTAAAAGTACTCCCTCAATTTCAATTCATTTACCCATTACTGTTATTATTGCTGTTACTTTAACGACTTCAGCCTTTTTTATATTTGCGATTGGAATGGCTCTACGAACCCATCGCAAAAAAGTTACTACTGGAAAAGAGGGAATTATAGGTGAAATTGGAATCGCTGTTTCCAATATTGCCCCGGAAGGACAGGTAAAAATACACGGTGAATATTGGAAAGCGCTTAGTGACAAGAAAATCAAAAAAAATGAAAGAATTATCGTTACAGATGTTGATGGACTTAAATTAATTGTAAAAAAACAAAACAATAAATCTTTTTAAGGAGGAATACCATGCCTGCATTAATATCAATGATTGTGATACTTTTATTCTTACTTATGAGCGCGATTCGTATTTTCCGTGAATACGAACGCGGTGTTGTCTTCCGATTGGGACGATTGGTGGGAACCAAAGGACCTGGTCTGGTCTTAATCATCCCCATTGTTGATAAAGTGGTTCGAGTAAGTCTTCGTACCATTGCCATGGACGTTCCACCGCAGGATGTGATTACCAAGGACAATGTCTCCGTAAAAGTGAATGCCGTTTTATATTTCAGAGTGTTAGATCCAGCCAAAGCCATCGTCGAAGTTGAGGACTACCTGTTTGCAACATCACAGTTAGCCCAGACCACGCTGCGAAGCACGCTGGGAACGGTGGAACTGGACGATTTACTCTCGGAACGTGAAAAAATAAATCGGGAGTTGCAAGCGATTACAGATCATCACACCGATCCCTGGGGAATTAAAGTCTCGTTAGTCGAAGTAAAACATGTTGATCTGCCGCAAGAAATGCAGCGAGCCATCGCCCGACAGGCTGAAGCAGAACGAGAGCGTCGCGCCAAAGTGATTCATGCTGAAGGTGAATTTCAAGCTTCTCAACGACTGGCTGATGCTGCAAAAGTCATTGCTGTTGAGCCTATGGCCATGCAGTTAAGGTTCTTACAGACCCTGACCGAAGTGTCAGCAGAAAATAATTCAACAACGATCTTCCCCGTGCCGATTGATCTGGTGATGCCATTTGTACAGAAGTATCTGGAAAAGAAGAAATAAATTAGCTCCGTTTCAACAAAATGAACAATTTAATTTTGAATTAGAGCGAGTAGCAATACTCGCTCTTTATTCAATAGTTAAATAGGAAACTTCATGAGTACTCGCAAACTTTATTTTAATCAACAAGATTTGATTGAATTCACCGCCAATATCATTCGCATTTTCACCCAAGAATCTAATCATGGCGTCATTTTAGACCAAACCGCTTTTTATCCCACTTCCGGCGGACAGATGCACGACACAGGCTCGATCAATGGAATTGAAGTCGTAAATGTGATTGAACATGATGACGAAATTCTACATCTTCTCACATCACCAGTTGATATCGGAACGGCAAAATGTCAGATCAACTGGCAGCGTCGTTTTGATTTTATGCAGCAGCATACCGGGTTTCATATTCTGGCAAGGAGCTTCTTGATCGTTACTGGCGCACGGACGTTATCTTCTCATTTAGGAGAGGATGTTTCAACCATCGATGTTGAGCTTAAAGAAATCAATGAAGAACAGATTAAAGCGGTTGAGGATTTAGCCCATCAAATTATTTTTGAAAATCGTAAAGTAAAGGCTTATTTTACTGCTCAAGCAGAAATTGATACTAATAGTTTGCGGAAACAATTGATTGAACGAGACGAAATTCGTTTAGTGGAGATCGAAGATTTTGACGTAGATCCTTGTGGTGGAACGCATGTCAGTTCCACTGGACAGGTTGGATTGATGAAGATTATCCGATGGGAAAAAATTAGAGGCTATTTGAGATTTGAATTTTATGCTGGTTGGCGTGCGATTCGGGATTATCAGGAAAAATGGCTGATCAATTCCAGATTATCTAATCTATTATCCACTGGTGAGCATGATTTCGTTAGCGCTATTGAGAAATTGCAGATTGACACAAAAGAATTGATCAAGAAAAGCAAAAAATTAAACGAGCAGAATATCATTTATGAAGCACGGGAGCTGGTACAGCAGGCTCAACAGCAAGGGAAGAAAATAATAACGGTTTTATTTGAAAAAAGGGGATTAAGTGACATTCGATACCTCGCCAAACAGGTCATTCAATTCGGTGAGGTCTGCGTGTTATTTGGCTTAAACGATGAAAAGGCGCATTTAATCTTTGCTCGTTCTGATCATTATGATTATAATTTAAATGAGTTGGTTAAGCAGGTGGCTCATTTGATCGATGGTCGAGGTGGGGGGCAACCTAATTTTGTTGAAATTGGCGGTCCTAAAAAATCCACAATTGAGGAAGCACTTCAAAGTGCGCGTGTGATAATTGAAAACAGTATTTAATTACAGAGTTTCGGAATTGAATTAAAAATTGGTGAATGAGAGCACTCTAAAAGCCGCTAATTCCGCTAATGTTATAAATTTCGCTAATTTCAATTATAATAAAATCAATTCGCTTTAATTAGCGGTCAAAAACCTTGGTAGAGTAATCTCATGAACAATTATATCACATTTTTTCACCTGTTCACCTTTATCTTTTTAACGTCAACCTAACAAATAATAAACAAGATATTATAAAAACTATGTTGACACGAATGGTTTTTTACGGAAAGCAACCAACCATATTTATCAGTTGAACCTATTTAAAATAAACCTGTCCAGGCTGTCTTACATCATTAACTGATGAAGCGATATGATTCGAAGGATCAATTAAAATCACTTGAGCGCTTCCAAAATAAATATCAAAATCTTTTCTTAAATTAATTTTATGTCCTAATTTTTTGAGATAATCAATCGCATTCGCTTCAATTCTTGTTTCCATTTCTATCACATTATCATAGTAATTGTAGTGAAACCGTGGTGCGTGAACCGCATCTTCCAGCGACATACGAAAATTAACGATATTAATAATAATCTGCGCCAGCATCGAGATGATCCGCTCAGCACCACTACCGCCTAAAACTAAATAAGGCTTTTGATTTTTAAGCAGGATTGTAGGGGTAAGAGTTGTTTGGGGACGTTTGCCCGGTTTTAATGAATTACTATTAGAGGAATCACTGGAAAAGTTGTTCATCGCATTGTTTAATAAAATACCGTATTTTGGAATGGTTACTGCTGAGCCAAAAAGACTATTCAGGGTATATGAAACTGAAATAGCGTTGCCATCTCTATCTACAATTGAAATGTGTGATGCATTATGGCTTTCTTGGTGAGTTCCTGGTATTTTTTCGTTTGAAGTAGAACGCACATTCATTGAATCAATTTGATGAAAACATTTTTGAATATGATTATCTGATAAGACAATCTGAGGATTTATCGAATCAAATTCTGGATCTCCCATGAAATATCTTTCTCGGTCTTCGAAAACCTGTTTCATGACTTCAACGACCAGATGGATATAAGGACCACTGTTAATTGAAAGTTTATTAAGATCAAATTTTTCTAATATCATTAAAAGCTCAATTAAGGAAGTTCCTCCAGAACTTGGGGGTGGAGTTGAAAGTATTTCCAGGTTTTGAAATTTCCCTCGAATTGGCTGTTTTACCATCGGCTGGTAAACTTTTAAATCTTCTAATTGAATTAATCCGTTATGACTTGTCAATTCATCAAACATACCAGTAGCAATTTCATCATGATAGAATACTTTTGGGCCGTGAATTGTTAACAGGCTGAATGTAAGAGCTAAATCATCTCGTTTAACAATTTGTCCTTGCTTCAATGGATACCAATCTGGTAAAAATATAAAGGAAGTTGCGCGATTTGATTCCAGCAGGTCATAATTTTCAGTTATTAAGTTAGCTAATGCTTCACTGACAATAAAGCCACTGGTAGCAAGATCAATAGTGGGCTGGAGTATTTGTTTGAATGTCATTGTACCATGAGACTTTAATGCCTTCTCAACACCAGCAACCATTCCAGGTACGCAAATAGAACGATAGCCATATTTCGTATAGATATTAAAAATCTCATTGTCCTGATAAAAGATGGAAGGATTAGTATTTTTTGGAGCTTGCTCGCGAAAGTCGACAATTATTGGCTGTTTATCTTGAGTCATCTGAATCAGCATGAATCCACCACCGCCCATTCCAGATGCATACGGTTGAACCACAGAAAGAGCAAACATCGCCGCTACTCCTGCGTCAATTGCATTACCACTCTGTTCTAAAATTTCCAGCGCAATTTGTGTGGCATGTGAATCAGGTGTGGCAACTAATCCTATGTCAGAGATTTGAGCTAACACTGAGTTGGATGCTAAAAAGCAAATTAATGAAAGCGATATGAAAATAAAAAAAGATCGAGAAAGTTGAGATATCAAAGTTTCCATTGCCTGTTCCTCGAAAGATTCTATTTTAGAAAAATTTCCATTATTTAAGGGAGCAGGATAAAATAAGTTGCCCAATTTAAACGTATAACTAATTGTTTTTTAGCAGCAAATAATTTCCAAGATTTTAAGTTAATTTATCCCACTCCTTAAACATCCCAAAAATCGGTTACTTTCCAATTGAAGTACTATCAAACTTTGCATCGAAAAGATCTGGATCATATTGGTAATTTAATAATGCTTCGGCAGTCAAATGTGAAATTTGTTCCAATAACTCACTCAAAGATATTCTTTTTTGCTCACTAATTTTAGTTTTAGAAATGACTTCCATGGTTACATTTGTTTCGGGAAATCTGTTTAAATAAGGCGGCTTAAATAAAAAATCAGCCATTTCAGGATTTGGATCAATAATTACAATATCTGGATAACCTGCTGTTGCGAATTCATCTTTAAATTGCTGCATGGAATATCCATAATGTGTACAATTTAAGCTTACAAAAATTTGGGCGCTTGGATCGCCGACATTTTTAAGTGCCTGGTTTACATATTTTTTAATGTACCCAACAGTTTCTTCGCTATTGTAACCACGTTCAATACTGCCTGCAAGACGCGGACAGGCCTGACACACAATTTTATCTTCGGAATAGCCAAGACTGATTAATTTATCTTTATGAGCATTTGAACCAATTGTAGTTTCTGTAGCAAAAATTATGGCAATTTTTTCAGGATTTTGATCGAATTGTTTTGCAATTAATTCTACACCAGTTTCAACGATTCCAATCACTGGAAATTTAGCCCTTTGCGAAAATGGAGTTTTATCATATAACACGGAAAGCGTATTACAAGCAATGAGTAGCAAATCAGGATGGTATTTCTTATACATAGCTTTTAAAGCGGTATTAAAAATTCGTACCTTCTCATCTTCGGATTTTAGACTATTATATCCACTCCTATTGTGAAACAGGGAATTAAAGAAAATGATGCGCGCATTTTCAAAAACGCCGCTTTCGGGAAGTCTGGCTGCGACATCGGCTGCAACCGACAGTCCACCCAATCCAGAGTCGGTTACTAATATAGTAACATCTTTATTTTTAGTGAAAAATTCAGCCACCATTTGATCAAGATCCTTTTTCTTGCTACATTGAAAAGCAAGAATTAATATAATTGTTGAATATGAGATCAATTTAATTATTGTTTTCATGTTAGATAACCTCTTATTTAAAATTAAACTGGTGATTAGTTAATTAGGAGATTAGGTAATTGGGAGATTAGGTAATTGATTGATCATTTAATTTGCTTATTTTTTTTTATGTTACTAAATTACCAAATAGCCCAATTCCCCAGTTACCAAATTACCGAATTACCTTATTACCCAATCACCAAATTACTAAAAACCAATAGCAACTCCATCCCGTCTTGAATCTGCACCTCCTACAAGTTTTTCAGTTTTAGGATCTATTAAAATCCCCTGGGCACCGCCAAAATAGTTATCAAAATCTGGATGCACTTTAATATTATGACCCATTGTTTTTAATTTTTCGATAACATCTCCAGGGATTCGACCTTCCAAGTGAAGTACTTTGTTCAAACAATGAACTCGTGGTGCTTCAATCGCATTATCCATTGACATATTAAAATCAATGACATTCATAATGATTTGTGCGAGAGCAGATATAATTCGAGTTCCCCCTGGAGTACCAAGCGCCATAAACGGTTTGCCCTTTTTTAAGATAATCGTCGGGGCAATACTGCTTGTTGGTCGCTTGTGAGGTGCGATGGAGTTTGGCATATTTGGCTGATTATCAAAATCGCTTAGATGATCATTTAGTAAGATCCCAGTTTCAGGGACCACAATCCCTGAACCAAAAAAGTTATTGATACTCTGAGTAAGCGCAACCACGTTACCGTTTTGATCAATGATAGAAAGGTGGGAAGTATTATTTGATTCATTCGAAATAAAATAAGGTGGTGAATAATCGAACTTTGCTTTTTCTTTATCAATTCGGCTTCTTAATTTTGCTGCATATTTTTTATTGATAAATGAATCAACCGGGACTTCATAAAAATCAGGATCTGCAGTGTTCAATGATTTGTCTGCATAAACCATTTTCATTGCTTCTGTGAAAATATGGATAAATTCAACCGAGTTGTGTCCCAGATTTTCTAAGGTAAATCCTTCCATGATATTCAATAATTCGATCAGGTGTGTTCCACCCCCCGATGGAGGAGCCGCAGAGACAAGTTGATAACCACGATAACTTCCAAATACAGGGTGACGTATTTTTGCTTTGTAAGATTTCAGATCCGATAATTCAAAAAGCCCATCCTGCATTTTAACCTCTTTAACAATTGCTTTTGCTATTTCACTCTCATAAAATGACTCTGCTCCGTTTTTTACAATTATTTCAAATGTATTTGCCAGGTCTACATTTTTAAGAATGCTGCCAGTTTCCAGAGGCAACATTTCAGAGAGATAAATCGCTGATGTAGCAGGGTATTTCAATATTTTTTCGAAATTATCAGTAATCATTGCATTTAATTTATCACTGACAACGATCCCTTGTCGGGCGAGGTTGATCGACGGCTCTAATATCTGTTTGAACGACATTGAGCCATATTTTTCTAACGCTAATGCAGCACACGAGACCAATCCTGGGACACCTACTGAAGTGGCACCAGTTTGAGTGAGTTCTTTAAAGCTTGATTTTGTCTGGTAATAGAATTCGGACATTGCCTTTCCTGGCGCCGTCTCCCGATAATCAATCATAACCGCTTCATCTTGATTTACCATTTTAATAATCATAAATCCACCACCGCCGATTCCTGAGGCATTTGGTTCTGCAACAGAAAGAGTAAATGCCACTGCAATAGCTGCATCAACAGCATTACCACCCTGTTTTAAAATATCAATCCCAATGGATGATGCAAGCGGGTGGGCGGAAACGACCATGGCACAATCGGTTATAACATCATTTGATTTTTGTTGAATTTTATTTGAACAAAAAGTGAGACAGAATAATAATGAGAAGAAAATTAAAATTAGATTGCAAAAACGAAAACTCAATTTAAACAAAATTTGGTTCCTCCAATAAGATTTAACAAAATTAAAGAGATGGGATTATATAGCTTGAATTTTAAAACTTTCCTTTTCATTTAGGGAATGAGATTAAATAAGGTACGCGGTATAATATTATAAAAATTTATTTTTTCGATATTGATAAAAATACAAATGGGAAACTTATTTAATCTCACTCCATTAAAGACGATAGATTATAAAATCAAATGAGTAACTTATTTCATCCCACTCCATAAATGATAGCTTTATCTAATCGATTAATATTTGCGTATTTCGAACTTCGCGGTTAAAATTTTAAGTAGTCTTGAAATATAAACAATATCTTTTGAAAAATCAACTTTAATTTTTTCTGTAAGAATTATCTATTTTTTTCTTGATTCTCATTTTTTTAATGTTATATTGTTTACTATATTATTGAGTTAATACTATTTATTCTTTTATTAGGGGAGTGAGATAAAATAAGTTATGTAGTATAGATTTATAAGTTTTTTGTTTTTTCAAGTCCAACAACATGAAAACGGGAAAGCTATACTCAATTAGGATTAATTTTTCAGTGCAAAATTATAGATACACTGATTCCATCGCTTAGAACGACGGAATCAGTATGAAATTCTAAATCCCTATAGATATCTTTAATCTCACTCCCGATACAACCTGCTAAAATGTTCTTGAATTACCATTTAACCATCCTTGTTCTCGAAATATTGTTATACTTTTTGTTCACTTTTAATGTTAAGGAAGTGGAGTCATGAAAAAAATAGTTCTACCGTCGAAGTTAAAATTAAGTCACTTTCTATTTTGGTTGAATGATCGTAAATCCTGGTGTAACTCTTCAGCCAATATTTTAATAGTTGGGAAATTTATTTTATTTCTTTTATTGCTTCCCTTGTTTTTAAATAACTGTTCCGTGGCAGTAAAACAGTTGCAAGGTTTTAAAGACCGCCATGCAATGCAAGATTATCAATGGCTTGCAGCCCAAGAGATTACTTGCGATTCATCGAGCACCGATTGCAATCAACTCCATCTCATCAAAGGCGATGCCTGTTTTCAGCTTGCAAAGAGAGGTATCGAGGAAGAGAAACATTATGAATGTGCGGCAAATGAGCTTGAAATCGGCATTAGACTAACAAAGCAGTGGGACCTCGAAGGTCTGAATCTCAATCGTGCTCAAACTTATGAAAATTATTGTGAGTCATTAAGCAATTTACAAGATTATAAAAAAGGAGAAGAGGTAACAAAAATCGGGGATCGTTTCTATGTTGCGGCAAGCGAATTCATTAGTATCGAACCCGAAAATTTCGCAGCAATATATTATGATAACAAAGCCAGGTTTCGAAAGTTAAAACCAGAATTTATTAATATTGCTGAAGAGAACAGGCAAAGCCTCTGTAATGCAATTTCTCAAATGTTAGAAAAAGTAGAAGAAACGATATCCCGGGCTGAGAGAATAGGATCTGATAGCTGGGATAGGTATAAGGAAAGCTATGATAATTTTAAGAATGATTTAACAATCATAGAT
>SMTZ1_10010992_pt1 | contig 13712 bp, 12 predicted proteins | sample DeeMarSWOR136_30_FD_25667 | JGI IMG/M metagenome (IMG submission 25667) | reverse complement strand
GCGATCTCTTCGATGGATGCGTTGCCGGCTCTTTCGCCGAGGCCGTTGACGGTGGCGTGGATGTGAGTGGCTCCGCCGGCTGTGGCGGCGATGCTTGTGGCGGTGGCAAGGCCGAAGTCGTTGTGGGTGTGGACGCCCAGGAGGAGGTCGGGGAACTCGCGGTGGATATCGCCGTACCATTCGTAGCTCTTCTCGGGCGTCAGAGTGCCAACGGTGTCGCAGGGGGTGACGCGGTCTACGCCAGCGTCGATAGCGCGCCTGATAACCTCCTTGAGGTAGGGCGGCTCGGTTCTGCTGCCATCCTCTAGGCAGATCTCTGCCGTGACTCCCCTGTCCTTGGCGTGCTCCACGACACTGGTAGTGACTTCCAGCATCTCCTCCGGGGTCTTGGTGAGCTTCTTCATTATGTGGAGCCTGCTGGTGGGGATGATTATGTTTACGCTGTCCACGCCGGCGTCGATGGCGACATCGATGTCATTCACGACGCTTCTGGTGGCGCTGCAGATCTCGGCATCGAGCCCCGCCTGGCTGATGAGCTTAACTGCCTCCTGTTCCCCAGGGGACACCGCTGCGAAGCCTGCTTCGATAACTTTTACGCCCAGGGCGTCTAGGGCCTCGGCTATCTGCAGCTTCTTGACTGGTGTCAGGCTTATCCCGGGGGTCTGTTCTCCGTCGCGGAGGGTGGTGTCTAAAAACTGTACTCTCTTCGGGTACTTACCTGATAAAACGATACCCCATTTGCCTCACGTACCACGTACCGTTCGTTTACGGGATTTAAGGTTATCTACAAGGGAAACCCTATAATTTTAATTGAAACATCATAAAGAGGTAACGCGCGTGTAATTTATTAAATCCACAAGGGAAAATCATTCTAAAGTACGTCCAAATATGTTTGTTTATAAGACTTAAATTATTAGCGTCAATTTTTTCTATATCTGTGGGTGGAATGGTCTTGAGAATCACGAGAGAACAAGCAGTCATCCTATTGTCTTGCGCGGTTGCCGTGTCAAGTATCTTAATGACACTACGCATCAGAGACCAGGTAACAGCCTACCAAGACCAAGTAGAACTTCTTCAATCAAGAAATATAAACAACAGCCTCAAGATAAACGAACTTGAACGAGAAACAGCAGAGTACAAGAGCCGCATAATCGAACTCCAGAACGAGGTAGACCGTAACGAGCGCATCGTAAGCGTATGGAGGACATACAGGGATCAGCTTGCGGAAGCGTTAGTCGAGAAAGCTAGGCTCAAAGGCTTGCTGCTGGAGCGAGACTTGGATGAAAACCTTACATCTCCAAACGTCGAGCCCCGTAAGGAGAATTTCTTGATCGGTGACACGGTTACCTTCAGGTTGGAGTCGGAGGTGCCCCACTATGGCTCATATTTCATGGTATGGGACCCTGAAGGCAGACTGGTCTGGGAGGGAGACCCCATGGACAACTGGGTAGAGATAGGGGTATATGGGGTGGACTTGCGATGGATAGTCCCATACATCGATCAGACCGCTTACCTTGAGCCAATGATTCTTGAGGAAGACATGATAACTGGTGAATGGGTTTGGTCCTACAAGTTCAGCGATTTGGTTCACGTCGAAGGAACATTCATAGTAGCAGAACAACTTGAAGAAGTAATATCGGTGATCCCATGAGATGAAAATCAAACACATCGCCATGATCTCCATCTTGTTCATTGTCGGGGTGATACTTCTCACGCTGGCGTATTATCACAGCAAGGAAAACATGTTTGGCGTGTATCTCAACAAGGACGTCTACACAGTAGGAGAGAAGGCAGTCATGACAGTCTGGAACGACAGCCCATACGCGATCACGTATGGTTACGATTACGGCAATGATTACAGGTTTCAGAGAAGGATAGGGGATGAATGGGTTGAGATCCATAAGGATGAAGAGACCAGCATCTATGAAACATATGACGCGGCTGAGGCTATAGTCCGTAGTCAAGACCGCAGAAATGAGGTGATTAACATTTCCTGGCTTGAGGAGGGTGACTATATGTTCGTCCAGACGATTAAACAGCATAAAAACCAGGTTGTGACTCACACATTCTATGAAGAGTTCACAATCATTGATAACTAGGTGCACATAAGCAGACGCGTGCGTCTAAGGTAATCAAATATTTTTCAGAAAGACCTATCATTCAAAACGAATTAATAATTTCGCGCTAGCAGACAGTTCTTTTAAGGTTAACGCCTCGTTTATGTGTGCTTGTGTCATGTTACATGTAATATCGAGAAAAAATTTCTAGGCTGGATTAATGGCTAAGTGGGGTAAATATTGGTATATTATTGTGGTTTTAGGTTGTGCGTTTCTTGGCGTCTCTCTCGGCGATGAGTTTTTTGGAGAAGGTTCCCGTGGGGTCGTGGATGTCTGGGTACTCGTACCAGTCGTGGCCCTGCCTGATTACCTCGTACCTAGGTGGGTCTCCCCCTATCTCGTCCCATAGACGTTTCCTGAGTCTCCGGCAGACTTGAGGGTGGGACGCGGCAACGTCGTCCCTCTCCTTAGGGTCTGTGGCGGTGTCGTATAGCCTCTCCTCGGTGTTGTCGATGTCTGTCATGTAGACGTGTCTCTTATCCTTGGTCCAGAGCCACGGGTAGAAGATGCAGGTAGCGTAGCCTCTGGTGGGCTCAGAGACACCCATAGCATGGTCCCAGACGTTGACACCGTCCAACCCGCTGGGAACCTTGACTCCGGCCATCTCCATGAGGGTAACAGGTACGTCATGGTGAGCTGCGTAGGCGTCGCAGGTCTCTCCACCGTGCTCCCCAGATGGGCCTTTTATCATGTAGACCAGATCCATGAGCTCGTTGTACATGTGGGCGGGCACCTTGTGCATTATCCCGTGATCCATTATGGGGTGGCCGTGGTCGCTCACCAGGGCTACGACGGTGTCGTCCCAGAGGCCCATCTCCTTGACCCTGTCCAGTAGCCTGCCTACGTATGTGTCGCAGTGGGTCACCTCGCCGGCGTACATCGCCAGTATGTACTCCAGCTCGCCCTCCATGAACTCGTTGGGGCCGCCCACCGTTGGTATGATCCTCCTACCGTCGTAGGAGTCCGTGTCGAAGTACAGGTCCAGGTACTCTTTGGGAGGGTTCCACGGCTCGTGGGGGTCGAACTCCTCCACGACTAAGTAGAAGTTCTGGTCTCCTGCGTTCCGGTCAAGCCACCTCGCGGCGGCGCCGAAGGTCCTGGGAGCGAACCAATCCTCTTCTCTCCTCCAGTCCTGGACGTTTGCGAGGCAGTAGGGGAGGCTGTGCCCCACCATGCCGTACATCTCTTCGCATGGCAGGTTCCGGAGGTCCTCTAGGTCGCCGCCGATGGGCGCCTTGAGGTGGTCCGCCTCCTGGCCTCTTATCCACTCCCAGCTGGTGAAGCCTCTGTGGAAGTTCATGGAGGGTTTGAACATGTGGTGCACGGAGGAGAAGAGGGCGGTCAGGTAGCCATGGTGTCTGAACACCTCGGCCACGGTGACCTGGTGCTCGGGTATGGGCTGCCACCCCGGTATGAGCACCACGTCGCCCTTCGCCGCCCTATAGTCCCTGCACGGGAAAGTCCTCATCCCCGTGTACATGGCCCTCCGGACGGGGAGGGTGGGCAGCGCCTCGGGGTAGGCGTTTGTGTAAAGGACGCTCTCCGCCGCTAAGGCGTCTATGCTAGGGGTGTCGATCCAGTCGTTTCCGTAGGCCCCCACGTGGTCCCTCCGGAGGCTGTCGAGAACGATGAGAATGACGTTATGCATGGATCTACGGTCGCAGAGTAACGAATAACGTTTACGTAAAAGATAACCGAAGAATGATAATTACAGTAAATACCGCTACGTAGTACGATCCGAATAAGTTATTACTTTAAGATTTAAAGTCCTTAAGAGTTGAGATGAGTAGGGCGTACACGCTACCCCTTTCGTATCAATCGTTCTACGAGGTGACATAATGGTAGAGGAGATTAGGCTTCACGGCATGGGAGGCCAGGGCGTCGTCGCCTGCGGCGAGCTCATCGCCATCGCGGCCAGCTACGAGGATAAGTTTTGCCGCGCCTTCCCCATGTACGGAAGCGCCCGCAGGGGCGCCCCGGTGCTCGCGTTCGCCCAGATCGGCCGCGAGGATGAAGCTACGCGCAGCATGATATACCATCCCGAGTACCTGCTGGTGCTGGACCCACCCATGCCCGAAGCCATGGACATAACCCAAGGCCTCCAAGACGGGGGCGTCGTCGTCTACAACACGACGAAGACACCGGCGGAGGCCAAGACACTCTTCAAGAAGGAAATCAGGAAGCTGGGCGTCGTCGACGCCACAGGCATAGCCGTGGACGTCATAGGTAGGCCGATACCTAACACGACGATCCTGGGTGCGTTCGTCAAGACCACGGGGCTGCTGAAGATGGAAAGCATCTTCAAGGCCATCGATAAGAGGTTCCCTCCGCGGCTCGCGGAGCCCAACAAGAAGACGGCCCAGGCCGGGTACGACCGGGCGCAAGTGGAGGAGTACTAGACATGATATCGGAGTTCGACAAAACCAAGATCAAGGGGCTCATACTGAACAACATAGCCCGCAAGGGCGGCAAGTACGTAGCCAACTGGAGGGTCTACAAGCCCGTTATAGACCACGAGAAATGCGTGGCCTGCGGCCTCTGCGTAACCTACTGCCCCGAGCAGGCCATAGAGCCCGGGGACGAAGGAAAGCCTGTGATAGACTACAGGTTCTGCAAGGGCTGCGGCGTCTGCGCCAACGAGTGCCCCCAGAAGGCTATAGAGATGGTGATGGAGGAGACACAATGACCCAGGACTTCGACGTGATGCCTGGGAACAAGGCCGTCGCCCACGGCGTACGCCTCGCGAGGGTCGAGGTCGTGCCTGTGTTCCCCATCACGCCCCAGACCACCATCATCGAGTACATAAGCGACTTCGTCGCCGACGGTAAGCTGGACGCCGAGTACGTCCACACGGAGGGCGAGCACAGCTGCATGGCCGTCGCGTTGGGCGCGTCTATGGCGGGTGCACGCACCTTCACGGCGACTTGCAGCCAGGGCCTCGCCTACATGCACGAGGTTGTAGCGCAGGCCACCAACTACCGGGCCCCCATAGTCATGGCTATAGCCAACAGGACCCTGGGCTGGTACTGGGCCCTGGGCCCCGACTACAGCGACATAATGCCCGAGATGAACCTGGGGTGGCTCGTGGGCTTCGTGGAGAGCAACCAGGAGTGCCTCGACCAGACCCTCATGAACTACAAGATCGCAGAGGACTACAGGGTGCTCCTGCCCACCATGATGAGCCTGGACGGCTTCTACCTAAGCTACAGCCAGGAGCGGGTCTACCTCCCCGAGATCGAGGCGGTGGACGATTGGCTGCCGCCCTACAAGGCGCCGTACCCTGTGGACCCCACCTTGAGCAAGGCGTGGCCCAGCGCCAGCCTCCCGTCGCAGCTGCACACCACCTACAGGCGGCTCCACGAGGAGGTCATGGAGGACGCCAAGAAGGTCATCGCCGAGGTGGACAAGAGCTATGGCAAGACCTTTGGCCGTAGCTACGGCGGCATGGTCGAGCGGTACAGGTGCGAAGACGCCGACAGCCTCATGGTCACCATGGGCAGCATGACCACAGCCGCCCGCAGAGCCGTAGACAGGCTCCGAGGACAGGGAGAGAAGATAGGGCTGCTGAAGCTCAGGTTCATGAGGCCCTTCCCCAAGGATGAGATCGTCGAGCTCGCCGAGCAGGTGGACAGCATAGGAGTCGTGGACAGGGTGGTCTGCCACGGCACCGGCGGAGGCATGGCGTTCATGGACGTCAAGTCCGCCCTCTACAACACCGACGTCAGGGTGCCCGTCAAGAACTACGTAACTGGTCTAGGTGGGGAGGACATACCCATAGACGACCTTTACGCCATGGGCAGGAAGATCATAGGCGACAAGGGTAAAAAGCTGGCCGAGGAGGTGGAGTTCGTGGAGCACCCCCTGCCCGGAGGCGCGCCGCCGGTCGACATAGAGACCGAGCACTGCGTTCACCCAGGCAGCGATGGCTGCGCGGGCTGTGGCGCCAGTATCATCATCAGGACCCTCCTGGACACGCTGGGCCCCAATACCGTAGTCGTGGACCCACCTAACTGCAGCGGCGTCAACTACGCAGGCGTCGTCAAGGTGCCGTGGGTGCTGGCCAACTTCGCTTCGGCTCCCGCCTACGAGACAGGCATCTACAGGGCCCTCCGCAGGAAGGGGAAGGCCGACAAGGTCTACGTGACCAGCTACAGCGGTGACGGCGGCACGGTGGACATAGGCCTCCAGAGCCTCAGCGGCGCCGCCGAGCGTGGCGAGTCCATAATATGGCTCTGCTATGACAACGAGGCCTACATGAACACCGGAATACAGCGCAGCGGCAGCACACCCATGTTCGCCGCCACCACCAGCACGCCGGTAGGCAGCGTCTGGAAAGGCAAGCCCCAGCGCCGCAAGAACATGCTCATGATCATGGCGGCCCACAGGATACCATACCTAGCGACGGCGTCGCTCGCCTATATACCGGATCTAAAACGGAAGATCAAGAAAGCCGCCGAGGTGACGCGTAACGGCGAAGGCCTGGCCTACCTGCACGTGCACCAGCCGTGCCCCACCGGCTGGTACTACGACCCGGCCAAGACGGTGGAGGTGGGGCGGCTAGCAGTGCAGACCGGCGCGTTCCCTCTGGTAGAGGTGGATCACGGCGAGTTCAAGATAAGCGTCAAGCCCCGGGAGCTGAAGCCCATCAAGGAGTACCTAGAGCCCCAGCGCAGGTTCAGACACGTCACCGACGAGCAGCTGGAGATACTGCAGACACACATCAACGGCGACTGGGAAGCCTTCCTGAAGATGGAGAAAGAGGGCAGGCTCCCCTGGTACTGATCCCCCATTTTTTTGGAAAACCTGTTATAACCAGTGGCTGGCTATAGTTGTCCTGAGACAATATGCCACATACTGTCACGATGGAGGATGTTGAAGCCCTAGCCTACGGCGGGGCGATCCTGGGAGGAGGAGGTGGGGGCTGGCCCGATACAGGGCTCAGGACAGGCAGCCTCGCGCTTGAGATAGGGAAGATAGAGCTCTGGGGCCCGGACGAGGCGGACCCCGAGTGGAGAGTCATCACGAGCGCCGCGCTGGGGGCTCCCACGGAAAGGGGGAACACCAAGCCTATGCACTACATCAGGGCGGCGCAGCTCCTCAGGGAGGTGGGCGTCGAGTTCCACGGCGTCATAGCCGCCGAGAACGGCGGCCACAACAGCTTCGGGGGCTGGCTCATAGCAGCCGCCCTCGGGCTTCCCGTGGTGGACACCCCCGGCGACGGCAGGGCCCACCCCACCGCCATGATGGGTAGCATGGGGCTCCACCGCCTCAATTATAAGAGCGTCAAGACGGGGGTCACCGAGGGAAGCGAGGTGGTGGCGTGGGGCACCCTCCAGACCACGAGCAACGTGATACGCGCACAGGCGCGGGACATGAAGGCGCTCATAGCCATGGCCAGAGACCCCGTGACAGTTAGCTACACCAAGGAGCATGGAGCACCCGGTGCATTAAGGATGGCCATAGACCTAGGCTATGAGTTTCTAGCGTCTAAGGACAAGGGGGCTGACGCCAAGGTGCGGGCGGCCACGGAGTTCCTCGGCGGCGAGCTCATATGTAAGGGGCGGGTCACCGAGGTGGCCATCGAGGCCAGGGGCGGCTTCGACGTGGGCTTCGCCACCGTCAAGCAAGGAGACGGGGAGTGGGAGCTCGGGTACGTCAACGAGTACATGACCTTGGAGAAGGACGGCGTGCGGCTGGCCACTTTCCCCGACCTCGTGATTTCGTTCGACGGGGAAGGCGACCCAGTGACAAGCGCCGGCCTAGCGAAAGGCGAGACCATCTACGTCGTAAACGTGCCCAAGGAGAATATCCTCGTAGGCGACGGCAACAGGTACAGCGAGAATTACGAGGTGGTAGAGGCAGCCCTAGGCAGGCCCATGGTCAAACACATCGAGGGCTACCTGAAAGGCTGATGCTTTAACCCGTCAGGGCCTCCGAGACCCTCCTTGTTATCGTCTCAGTGTCGCCGTCGTCGGCGAGCATCAGCCCTCTGAAGCTGGTGATGTTTATTACCAGGTGGTTTTTTTCCGCCGAGGCCCATATGGGGGGGTCGCCGGCCATCAGCTCTTTAACTACGCCGTCCACTGCCGCGGGGCTCATGTCGAGAACCAGATGCAGAGATATTCTGCCCGGCTCCTCGGGCACCGTACCCGCGTCGTAGAGCTTGGCCGACACGCCGGGGATATTGCTCCACTTCTCCGTCATCATAGCCGCCTTCAGCCTGGCCTCCGCGAACACGGCCTCGTAGTCGGTGGCTAGGTGCTCCTCGAGGGACGCGACGGCGCCAGCGATGGAGGACCTGTCCATCTTGTAGCCGCGGAACACGCTGCCGTGCATCCGCCCCGGCTCGGCCTCGAGGAAGAGCTTGCCGCCGGGGCCGCCCTCCTGGCCCACGAAGCTGTGGAGCGCCACGGCTTCCACGAGGGGCTTTCTGCCGAGGAGGATGCCTGCGGTGTTAGGGCCGCCGAAGTATTTGCACGAGTACGCGACCAGGTCTGCCCCCATTGAGGCATAGCGGGTGAGGCCGTCCTTGGGGTAGCACTGGAAAGCGGCGTCCACTATCACTGGGAGCCCGTTGCGGTGAGCTACCACGATGACTTCCTCGATGGGCACGACGCCGCAGCCTTTGGATGCCCAGCCTCCTGTGGTGCCGTGGGCCATGTAGTGGAACCCAGCGGTCTTGTCGGTTATGGCGGCCTCCAACTCCTCGGCGGTGCGTACTTGAAGTCCCTGAGCGCCCGCTGCACTATGAACTCGTTCCTCATGCCCGAGGTGTCCGGGAGCCTGCTCATCCTGTCCCTGTCGGTGCCCACCATGCAGGCGGCCGCGCCCATACTGAGAGCGGCGAAGACGCCGGGCGTGACGAACGCCGCCTCCGCGCCGGTGAGCTCACATATCCTATCGCCTGCCTTCTCCTCTAGCTCACATAGCCACGCGAAGCTCCTGTCGGCCTCGTCCATGGCTGCCCTGACGTGGTCCGATAAGATGTGGCCCCCTATCAGTGTGTAGGTGCCGTAGCAGTTGATTACCCGCTTCACTCCGAGGTGATCGTAGAAACCCATGGTTCATCTTCCGGCGTCGGTTTAAAGGGTTTTATCCTAAAAAACCCTGCAGAGCAGTGGACCAATTTTTAGCCTAAGATAGAAGATTAAAATTGATGATTGCGTTCATCGATTACACCATTTTTTAAATGGCATATTTCTGATACTGCATTCTATTGAAGGAATTTTTCAGCCACTGTAAACCATTAAATAATAAAAAAACCATATCTTTAGCTAGGCTTCGCTAAAGCATGGTTAAGTGTAGCCTGTGAGATGAAAAAAATGAAATGCATATGGCATTGGAAGTGGCATACCGAAGGAGAAGAGTACAGAAAGGTCTCCCAGATATTCGAGAAGACGTTGAAGGAGCACCCGGAAGAACTACCGAAGTTGAGTCCTGGCATCCATAAAGGGAGGGGAGTGGGCTTCAGGCTGGTTGAGGGAACCTATGAACAGATGAGAAACCTCGTGACGATATGGGCGCCCGTCGAAGAATGGAGCCTCGAAGTCTATTTCGAAGCCGAATACCTGATGGAAGGATACAGAAAATACCACACAGATCTTTCTTAACCTTTTTTCTTCTATTCTTTCACACACCATTAATCGATAAATATCTAACAAGACAAAGTAGACTCAGGTTCTGACGTTAACGTTCAATGACGGTTTACATATGAGCTAGGCTCAATGATTTGGAGCAAGAAAAACACCAGCTTCATTATTTGGTTCAGTGGGCCAGAAAACACTGGTAACCCTGTATTCAGGACAGGATACTCACGTATCAAATGGGTTTATTTTGAATTCGTATATCCCTAGAGGAAAAAGGATATACTCGATTAGTTAGAGCATGAACGCGCGCGTAAAATAATAAATATAAACTAGATCTAGTGTAACTAAGGTTTCACATCAAATTAACTAATGATGAATTGGAACCTAATCTCCTTCAAGGTTGTGAAAAAATGGAGAATATTACACAAGGAAACCATCTATCAAAACTAACCATACCTTCTTTGATCATCTCAAGAGCGATAACAGCTCTTCCCACACTCGTTACAGGCTTACTGCTAATTGATATCGGTAATACATTCAATACTCCAGTAGGAATATCTGGACAAATACGAACTGCCTCTTCCACCCTCAGTGTAATATTTGCCCTGTCGATGGGCTTCATAAGCATAAGATTTAAACACAAAACGTTGCTACTCACTGGACTAATACTTTATACATTGTCTGCAGTCACATGCGGATTAGCTCAAAACTTCACTATTATGCTCGTAGTTTATGCTATTTCAGGACTAGGTTTCGCTTTAGTCTCCCCCATGGTAGCTACACTCATTGGCGAATTATTACCTGTCGAGAGAAGAACTAGCGTTCTCGGTTATTCAGTGGCAGCGATGGCCATATTCTATGTTGGAGGTTCTTTACTTTCTTCTTACATCGCCGCGCTAGCTGGTTGGCGCTGGGTATTCATTGGGATGGTATTCCCCGTATCTGCTCTTAGCCTATTATTAGTCATTAGAGGAATTCCTTCCATAGAATCTACAAGCATGGGGAGCAGTACTAAAGATATAATGGCTGGATTCAAGGATATACTATCGAATAGGTCTGCAATTGCGTGCGTTATAGGTACTACCTTAGGAGTCTCCACTTGGAATTTCTATCTAACATTCGGAGCTTCATTTTGGAGGCAACGATATCAACTCTCTGTAGGTTTCGTTTCTGCAGCCTTTATTCTAACGGCTTTAGGTTATATCGCAGGAAGCTTGTTGACAGGTAGATTTGTCAACATCGTAGGCAGGAAACGTTTTGTGGTTATTACAGCATTATTACTGGGATTGATAACTATAGTTACGACATATCCTCCAAATTTTTGGGTTTCTTATGTTTTATCTATCATAGCCAGCTTCTGTGGTGGAGCTATGATTACTGGTTATACTAGTTTGACTCTTGAACAGGTTCCGAGGCATAGAGGATCCATGATGTCCACCAGTTCTGCTGCAACAAGTCTAGGACAGCTAGTCTGCGCTAGTTTAGGTGGTTTCCTCCTACTACAATATGGATACAACGCTCTAGGAGTTGGACTCGGTATAGCTGGTGTTCTTGCTGGAATTACTTTTCATCTATTCTCCGTAGACCCGATCTTGACACAAACTTCATGATAAAATATTGTCTTTTTTCCCCAACGATTCCGCGCACTCGAGTTCCCTACCTAGGAGAGTGAACGAGGCAGATTTGGTGCCATAATTTTATCCCCAATCCGACAATGATTTTGAGTAATCGAAACAATGTTTATTGAGTCAATACATACTAGTGACGGGATAAGATAATGGATAAAGCAGTAAGGGAAAAATTCCTAAAACATTGGAAAGGATACTTCGACGAAGCCGAGCTTCCCCTAGCGGCTTACTACACAGACGAAGACACAGTCCCAGAAAACAAACCCTCAACAACCAGCCGCTGCCTTGTCGCTGACCTCAACAAAGTGAGAAACGGCACACCACTCCGATTCGGCTCCAACTCCATAGGATGCCCCGGTGGCCAGAGATACTCTGGGTTCTCGGAGACCATCGGCGAGGGCTTCGAGTATTTCCTTTCCTATGGAATCCCCGGTGAACTCGAAGGAGAGCGCTATAAAAAGTCTCCAGAGTTGGTGCGAGAAGTGCTGCGTGATTCACCGAGATTCGTCGCACCGAGAAAGTATCTTGTCTTCAAGCGTTGGGACCAATTAAACGAGTCTGATGAACCGGAGGTGGTGATATTCTTCGCTGAGCCAGACGTCATCGCCGGGTTATTTACTTTAGCCAATTTCGATGCGAGTGGGGAAGGAGTCGTAGCCCCTTTTGGTTCAGGTTGTTCTTCGATTATCATGCATCCATACCTTGAAGGAGAAAGAGACATGCCTCGTTGTGTGTTTGGACTGTTTGATCCTTCGGCCCGTCCTTACATTGGCTCTGGCTGCTTGTCGTTCGCCGTGCCGATGAACAGGTTCATTCAAATGGTTGAGAACATGCCGGAGAGCTTTCTGATAACTAGTACTTGGGAAACCCTCAAGAAGAGACTATAACCCATAATTTTGTGGGGTTAATGACTCAATGGATGATTGAAGGAACCAAAGAAATAACCTGAATCAAACTCGTATTCAAATATCAAAATTACAGATGCATAAAACCGAAAAAAGGTTAAAAATGGAGTTAGATTTCTGGCTCAGGCATCACCCACTCAAAGTTTCTGTTCTTGACCTTGTAGAAGCGTAGCTGCATGTGTCTTAATCCCTTGTTCTTCATGTCCCAGTAGTACTCTGATCCAGACATCCCATAGATCTCCGCCAGGTAGTCGAAGAAATCGAAGACCCAGACCGCAGGCTCGGTGAGGAAGCTGTACTCGGCGGGATCCCACACCAGACCCGAGTTCGATAGCACCATCCAGGCATAATCGGCGTCAGCGGTGGCCATCAATGCGGCGTCGGCTTCAGAGTAGCCGAGACCAATGTAGTACTGGTAGAAGAAGCTGTAGATGTGTTCGTACGTCATGAAGAACAGCCCTGTTTCATCATTCCAGTCAGGTGTACCCTTGGCCCTCTCAACATGAAGCAAGCCCAGGTTAACCATGATGTCAGTGGCTGACACAACTGCGTCTCCATCCGTGGATCCGCCGGGCTTACCCAGTGCGGCTATCCATACGCTATAGTAGCCATCCCCCAGCTTCAGGACCGCCACGCCGTCCACCACGGCGTTGGCGTCGAGAACCTGGAAGCTCTCACCGGATCCCCGTTTAGCCTGCTCTATGTAGAGACGCCAGGAATCGTATAGAGGCACGAATATGGTGTGTCTGTCAGGACTATCCTGCATTGGGTTATCCGTGAATTGGGCTTTCCCGAGGATGTTTAGAACATAGTCGGGACTGGATAACATTATCTGGTTAGGGCTTTTTGCCTGAACCGGGACCACCAGCGATGAAAATATCATGGTGATTGCCAGCAGTAGTTGTTTTTTATTCATCATCTCATCTCCATAGGTGAACGTATCCTCCTTAACTCCAGTTATAAAGTTGGTAGAAAAGAGTATAGATACTTGCATCATGATATTTGGGGTATGATGCTTGCAAATAGTAATAGTAATATTATGTACGACTTTGTATATTAACTACTTTTAATGGATGCATAATATAAACATTTTTTTAAAAGATGTCAATATATACCTATGATTCATAGGTGGTGTAGCTATCTTCAATAGATTAAACGCACAATATTATTATACTAAAAATAAGGCGATGGGTCTGGAGATATACATGAAAGGAAGGTATCTCATGCTGGTCATGGTCGTAATGGCCATGACGATAACACCAGTCTTCGCTGGACCTGGAAACGGGCCTAAATACCCTAAATACGTGGCCAGTCTCGAGTACATGGATGTCAGGTACGGGCAGGTCATCTTTAACACAAACCCGGAGGACGATGGGCTCTTCGAGCTCGAGGTAGAGGTAGAGGAATGCATGGACCTCGCTGACTCCGTAGTGACTGTTAAAATGAATGGCCAAGAGATCGGTACAATAGAGATAG
>SMTZ1_10014326_pt1 | contig 13714 bp, 12 predicted proteins | sample DeeMarSWOR136_30_FD_25667 | JGI IMG/M metagenome (IMG submission 25667) | reverse complement strand
AACAACAAATTTAATATATACTACCTTTTTTGTTCTATATGGCATTCTACGATATCTTTATTTGATTTATCATAAGAATCTTATTAGTATACCGGAACAAATTTTATATAAAGACTTACCTTTGCTCATATGTGTGTTTATTTGGGCTATCACGGTTATGATAATCTTATATGTCCCTATCTTATTATAATAAGGGTGAAACACTAGTGACTTAAATTTGAGATGATAACAAAAAAAACACAGCTATTAATAAGGTTTATTCTCCCAGCCTTTGTAACCCTAGTTATATTCATATTGATTTTTATTCACCTTGATATTACAGAGATTATCGAAGGTATAAAACAGAGTGATTATATTTGGATTGCTTATGCCGTTATTGTAGCGCTTTTAGCGGATATTTTAATTGGCGCAGATAAGTGGCGAGTATTTTTGAAATTTTTAAAATGCAAAATTACTATTTGGGATTCTTTGGCTATAAGAATGGGGACATCACCTATAATTAATATCTTACCATTTAAACTCGGAGAAATAAGTAAGATAATCTGTCTTACGCAGCTACATAAATGTCCATTGCTAAAGTCGATCAGTTCGATAGTTGGAGAATATTGTCTAAATCTTCTATCTGCTGGGCTTCTTATATTTACGGGATGCATTCTTACGCAAACTAATCCATATCGGGCAAGGGAAATTACTATTCTAACGGTAATAGTTATTTTTACAGGTATTTATATATATCGTTCAAATATATTTAGAGCCTTTGTATTACGGGTAATTAAAAAGATACATCATAAGCTCTATATTGTTTTCGATAATTTATTTGGCTTGAATAAATTTATTGGTAAAAGAGAATTTCTTGTTCTATTCTTCTATTCTTTATTTTATATTTTCACGGAAATAATTAGTTTCTATTTTCTATGTAAAGCTTTTTCGATATCAATAGGTTTTGCGAAAGTTTTTTTATTCATACCGCTAATAATGATCATATGCCATTTACCCCTTACAATATTAGGATTAGGAACGAGGGAACTAAGCATTTTATTTTTTTTCTCTTCTTGCGCCTCCTCAGAAAAATTGATTGGGCTAGGGATGTCATATTCACTTGTTGAATACATCATGCCTAATTTAATAGGATTAGCATTCACATGGAAGCTATCTAGAAGATTAAGCCTATACTATGAATATACTTCTAATTAAACCGTATTGGCCTTACCCTTACAGTAAGGGGGAATTTACATACAATCGTGTGTGGCCTCCTTTATCTTTAGCTAATTGCGCAGCACTCTTAGAAAAGGAGGGATGCAAAGTAAGGATTCTTGATGCTCATGCACAACGCATAAGACCAGACAAAACAGTAAATTTTATTAAGGGATATGATAAGATATTTATTACCTCATCTTCTTTAGATAAGTGGCAATGTCCCAATATTGATATAAGCACCTTTTTAGAAACTGTACGATGTATTAAGAAATTAAGTGATGAAGTCTATGTTATGGGATATCATGGAACAGTTGAACCAGAGAAAATTTTGGATTTAACTGAGGCAAAAGCAGTGATAAGGGGAGAGCCTGAATGCACAGTTCTTGAGATTTGTAAAAAGAATGATTTAACAGAAATAGAAGGGATATCCTACAGAAATAATGAAATAGTTGTTTCAAATCCTGACAGATCCCATATTGAATTAAAGACTTTACCTTTACCTGCATATAATCTTTTAGATATAGACAAGTACTTTTACGAAATTTTAGGAAGAAATTTTGCTTTATTTGAAATAAGTAGAGGATGTACCTATCAATGTAGGTTCTGCAATAAAGTAATGTACGGGAAAAAGTTAAGGACTAAATCCCTAGAGCAAATTATTGAAGAAGTACGAATTGCGATAGAGAGATACAATGTAAAAACAGGGTATTTTATAGACTTAGAATTTTTTTCCAATAGAGAAATTTTAGACCAAATTTGCGAATTTCTTATAGAGAAGAGATATAATTTCAAATGGTGCTGTCAGACAAGACCTGATTCTTTAGATGTGGGAATTTTAAAGAAAATGAGACGAGCAGGTTGCAGATTAATTCATTTAGGTATAGAAAGTGGCCTTCAGCAATTTTTAGATTACTTAGGTAAAGATATTACTATAGATAAAATCGTAAGGTCAGTTGAGATTTGTAAGCAGGTTGATATAAAAACATTAGCTTTTTTTATATTCGGTTTGCCTAGTGAAACGGATAAGGATAGAAAAAAGATTTTTGGTTTTATTAAAGAGCTAAATACTGATTTTGTCTCTTTCCATAGATTGATTTCTTATAAAGCAAGTGAGATTTGCGAGGAGATCTTTGATTTTGATAAAGATGTGAGTATGTTTATTCGTAAGGCATTTGTTAAATATTATCTAAGACTATCTTACGTATGGAGATTGGACCCATTGGCTCTTTTGAGTGGATTAAGGCTATTTTGGGGACGTTTTAAAACCTTAAGATGAACAAAAGATATTCTATTTCTGTTATTTTACCTGCCTATAATGAAAAAGGAAATATTGAGAAACTTATTGAAGAAACTAGTGATTTTTTGTCAATACAAGATACATTAGATAGTTACGAAATCATTGTAGTTGATGATGGTAGCAGGGATAATACAGCTGAGATTATAAGGGGGCTTGTAAGTAAAAACATATACTTAAAACTGATAAGTCACTGTAAGAACTTAGGTTATGGGAAGGCTTTAATGTCGGGAGTGAAGAATGCTCAATATCCCCTAATTTTATTCATGGATGCTGATGGCCAGTTCAAAATTGATAATCTCAATGAAATGTTGAATTATATTTTAATCTACGATATAATTGTAGGGTATCGCTATAAGCGGAAGGATCCTCTTTACAGAATTGGATTAGGAAAGATTTATACTCTGTTGAGTTGCTTTTTTCTCGGATTAAATTTTAAAGACATAAATTGTGGCTTTAAATTATTTAAAAGAGAAACTATAGATCATGATTATAAGTTTGTTAGAGGTTTGTTTTACACAGAAGTTCTACTAAAGGCCAAAAATAAAGATTTTAGAATAAAAGAGATTCCTGTAAGACATTTTCCTAGGCTAAGAGGGAAACAAAGCGGGGCAAGTTTGAAGGTAATATTTACTACAATTATAGATTTGGGCAGATTGGCATTTTTTTTAGCAAAGGATAAAATAAAAAATCTTTAGTAGATAAAAGGGGAGGTAGGCAGATAAAAGACAGATGTTTGTAGATTATAAAAATTTAATTTCAATAATAGGAATGACTATCCTATTTAGTAATCTGGCTTTAGCATATGATTTAAAAGAATACTATCCTTTGGGTCAAGGAAATAGCTGGACATATTCGGCAATAGACATCACAGAGGTTAGTGAGGAGACAGTAAGAATAGAAGGTAAGGAGTTGATTGATGGCTTAGAGACTGTAAGAATGCAATATGTAGATGATGGATATTCGTGTATAGCTTATGACCATGAAGGAATAAAAGAATACAAGGATTTTGAGGAGAACTACTCCGAATTTTTTAATCCGCCATTGATAGTTTTTCCAAACATAGAAATAGGAGAAAGTAAAAGTTATTTGGTTGATTCAATAATTTATGACATTGATAGTGAAAAAATAGCGGAGAGTACCAGTACCATTCAGATATCACTGGAGTCCGTAGAGGATGTAAAGGTTCCTGCAAATATATTTACGGATTGCCTTAGGTTTTCCAAAATTTCTGAATGGAGAAAATCAGATGGTAGCTTTGGTACAGATAAGTGCGTTATTTGGCTTGCACGGGGGGTAGGAAGGATTAAGGAATTTTGTATTTATAGATATAGGATGCCCGGTTCAGAAACTACGGAAATATCTACTTCTAGTGTAATATATAAACTTATCTCAGCGGTTGTTGATGGAAAAAAAATAGGAGATTAATAATAAACCTTTGATAGATTTGCCTCTAGGAACAGTTGAAAATTTGCATATATGATTTATTAGCCCCTTTAAAAATCCTTATTCTCAAAATTGTTTCTTATTTTTTAACATTTTATCAAACTCTTTAGTGTGTATCATATTGCCTTCTTTCGTTTGTTAATTTTACACATTGTGAATGAAACAATGACCATTTTTAAATTTTTTTATTGACTTTTAACTCTAATTTTTAATTTTTTGATTTCGAATTTTTCGACGATAGATGTTTATTATCTTACCTCAAAGATATTATTAATTGTGTAAAGTTTATTATTAAAATGATAGATAGAAGAACAAGGATCCTATTTATTATTACCCATCTCGAATTAGGGGGAGCTCAGAGGCAGCTATTTTATATTCTAAAAAATTTAGATAAGGATAAATACTTTTTGTATCTCTATGCTGGTAATAGAGGTTATCTTAAGAGAGATTTTTTAAATCTTTCTCATATAAAGGTCAAATTAAGCTCTTCCTTAATAAGAGAGATAAATCCCTTCCTAGATGCGGTTACATTCCTCAGACTATTATTTTTCATAAAAAATAATAGGTTTGATATTGTTCACACCCACTCTCCAAAGGCGTCAATTTTAGGAAGGTGGGCAGCATTTTTACTAGGTGTAAAGAATATTATCTATACCGTGCATGGTTGGCCATTCCATAAATTTATGAATCCTTTTATGTATACTTTTTTTCTTTACTTAGAGAGGCTAACAGCAAAAATTACTAAAAGGATAATCGTTGTATCTAAAGCTGATTTAAAGATTGGAATTGATAAAAAAATAGCCCCTCAGGATAAATTTAATTTCATTCATTATGGAGTAGATATAGAAAAAATGGAAAGGACTTTTTTAAAGAGAAAAGATGAATTATATTCTAAAGAGTTGATAATCAATATTTCATCTCTAAAGCATCAAAAAGGTCTTTATTACTTCTTAGACACTGCAAAATTAATCATAGCTAAGAGAAATAAATTAAAGTTTTTGCTTATAGGCGATGGGCCTCTAAAAAATCATATCAAAAAAGCCATTACAAGTTACGGTCTTAAGAATTATGTTTACTTGGCAGGATGGGTAGATGATTTGTCAAGGATTTTTTCTAAGACTTCTGTGCTTGTGCTTACTTCTTTATGGGAAGGTTTGCCCTTGGTAGTTTTGGAGGCAATAATTGCAGGTATCCCTGCAGTAGTTACAAATACAGGAGGGCTTTTGGACATTGTAGAGAATTATAGGAATGGTATTATTGTTAAAACCAGAGATACAGAAAAAATTTCTAAAGCTGTTCTTCAGGTACTAGATAACTATGACCAATGGTGCAGGATGATTAAATCCTATAGAAAAAATATAAATTTATATTACTGGTCAATTGAGCGGATGATTAAAGATGTAAGTAATCTTTATGGATCCTTAAGTATAACCTGAACTTTGAATAATGAAGCTTATTTTTATCACTCGCGAAGGATATAATTTAGGAGGCGCTAGAATTAGATGTTATAACTTCGCCCGTGAATTTAGCAAATATGGTGTCAATACCCAAGTGTTTTCCTTTGCTGATAATTTAGGGGCAATATGTGGAGAAAGAGAATCCCAGATGACTTTCAGAGAAAAAATTAAATATAATATTAAAGCTTTTAATCTTCTTAATGTAAAAGACAAAAGTATTTTTTATATGCAGAGAGTAAATTATCATACTCTTACGCCATTTTTAATTTCATTATTACGAAAAAATAAATTCATACTAGATTGTGACGATTGGGATATTCGTGAAAACCCCGTTTATTACTTGGGGTTTATTCCTAGCTCTAAAATAGAGTTTTTGACAAGATTAATAGCTAAGTATGCAGATATCTGTATTGCCTCAAGTATATTTTTAAAAGACTATTTATTAAAATTCAATAAAAAAGTCTATTATGTCCCTACAGGGGTAGATACTGATACATTCAAACCCAATAAATATAAAAATATATTTTTGATGTTAGCTGGTGATGGAAGACGGTTTGAGATAATTAAAGAGGAACTAAAAAGCAATCCCTATAAAAATAGAATTAAAATTGATAACTGGCTTTATCCGGATAAAATTCCTGATTATCTAAATAGTATAGATATAGGACTTCTTCCTTTAATCCAAGATACTAAACTCAACAGAGCAAAATCTCCCACCAAGCTTTTTGAATATATGGCTATGGAAAAATGTACAGTTGCTACTAATACAGGAGAGGCCAGTTTAATTTTGGAAGATGGTAAGGACGGTTTCCTTGCCAATGATAAAAAGGATTTTATAAATAAGATAGAAATTCTTATCAATGATGTTGGTTTGCGAAAAAAAATGGGAGAAAATTCAAGAAAAAAAGTAGAAAGGGAGTATTCATTGAAAGTCTTAGGAAAAAGACTTTATGAGATTGTAGAAAAAGAATTGAATCAGGACTTTGATGCAAAAAATTATCATCTTTAATTCAAATTCCTTTATTTATGGTGCTGAAAGAGGATTAATCAATCTTGTTAGAGCTTTAAAACAAGACTACAAAATTACTGTAGTTTTACCTTCCCGAGGGCCTCTTGTTAAATATCTTAAAGCTGAAGAAATAAAAATAAAGATTTCTCCCCTACCTATTCTAATACTGACCTTTTCACCCTTGTATTACCTAAGGTACATATTATTGTCAGTTGTAAATGTGTTCTATTTCTCTTTTTATATTATTTACTATAGATTTAATATTATCTATACTAATACAGCCTTGATACTTTTTCCTTTAGTTATTTCTAAAATTGTAAACCGTCCTCATATATGGCATTTGAGAGAGTTTTTTTCTTATAATTTTGTAAATAGATTTATTAGGTGGATGGGTGAGCATTTTTCTTCCAAAATAGTTTGTATGTCGGAAAATATTAAAAATAATTTATTTACTTCTAAAAGGGATATTAAAATAATTTATGAAGCACTAGATTTTTATCAATATAAAAATTATAGGTGTCCTAAAGAAGAATTCAAAATTTTTAGAGATTCTGTAGTGATTAGTATGATTTCAAGGATTCACCCTTTGAAGGGACAGTATGAGTTTCTTAAATTCGCAGAGGACATTTTTAGAAATGAGGATATAGTGCTTCTTATTGTAGGTGATATCACTCCCAAGGCTTTTAAGAATTTTATTTACAAAAAAAAGATAAAGAATTTTGTAAGGGTGAGAAAATTAGAAAAGAAAATATATCTTTTAGGGTTTAGGGAAGACATAGATAGGATACTCTCTTTAAGCGATATATGTGTTTTCCCTTTTTTAAGAAATGAGCCATTGGGTTTAGCAATGCTTGAGGCTCTAGCTTTTGGCAAAAAAGTTCTTTTTAATCCTAATAGAGGAGCAATGGAAGTTAATTCTTTTTTCGAAAACAAAGGAGAAATTTTAAGTAAAAATAATTTAAGAAGGATTATCGGAGAGATCAAAGGGGTTTATCCAAAACAAAAAGTATTTATTCCTGTGGTATTTTCTTTTGATTTCTACAAAAAGGATATAACGTCTTTTGTCGATTATGTCGTAAAAAATAATCCATAAAATATAGAGATCTCTTTTAGACTAGAGAAGACTAATTTATAAATAGATAACGGATTTTTTTGTATAAAAGATATTCTTAATAAGCTAAAGGGACTAAGAAGTTTTATATTGACATTTAGTATACGTTTATTAAAATGCTAAAAATGAATAATTTAGTTATTTTTTTTTGTGTTTCGTTTATTCTAAGCTTTTTCTTTCTTATTCTCTTTAGAAGGGTCTGCTTAAGATTTAATCTTTGTAAAAAGAATAAAGAATCCCCCTTTATAGGGGGGTTATGCTTTTCACTGGTCTTTGTTATTTCTTACTCTCTTTATAATGCTGCCAGTTTAGTTAACCTTCTTCCCCAAATTATCTGGGTCCTTTTATTTTCTTTTTTACTCTTGGTGGTGGAATTTATTGATGATTTGAAAGAGTTTCCTCTTAAAATAAGGGTTATCATTCAGATTATTTTTATTTTTTTATTTCTTTTATATGGTAAAAAAATTCAGATTTATTTCTTACCCTCTTGGATAAATTATCTTCTTTCTTTCTTATGGATAATGGGTTTGACTAACGCATTTAATCTTTTAGATATTGGCGATGGCTTATGTGGAGGGGTATCTTTGATAGCTAGTTTAGCTTTTTTTACAGTAGCGATTATAAATGGCGATCTTTTAATGGCAGGATTATTTGTAACCCTTTCTGGGGCGGTTTTTGCCTTCGTTCTTTTTAACCTTCCTCCGGCAAGAGTCTTTATGGGCAATTCTGGAAGCCATTTTTTAGGATTTTTATTTGCTACATTAAGCATGTATGGTGATTATGCTACTTTAAAGAATCCCTTACCTCTTATTTTACCTCTGTTAATTTTGGCCTTCCCTATCATAGATACTATTTATCTTATAATTAGCCGTATTAAGAAAGGAATAGCACCCTTAAGGAAAAGTGACGACCATATATTTTTAAGGATGCTCTCTTTAGGATACAATATAAAGAAGTCATTACTAAGTATCTATCTTGTTAATTTTCTTTGGGGATTAAGTGGAATTTTTATTATTTTTGGTTTTAGTCCTTTGTTTTTAATCACTTTAGTTCTTGCCATTCTATTTACCTTAAAAATTATTATTAGGTCAGCTCCCTCCCATTAAGAGAAGGGTTTCTATCTGTTTGGTGCTCTTGGTAGATGATTCCTAAAATTACCCACCATAAAAATGCTACTTGGGGGATAAAGAAACTAAGATCTATCAAATTGTGAAAAAGAAAAGCCACCCCTCCTAATAAAATTCCTAAATCAAAATAGGGTTTTTCCTTAGAATGAAACTTTTCTATACTTTTTTTCACAAAGAAAAAGATTATTGTTAGCCAGCTTATTATCCCTAAGAGTCCCATTTCTGCCCAGATTTGTAAATAAGAATTGTGTGCTGCTCGCGTCTCTCTTAGGGTAAAATTTCCTATACCTATGCCTGTGATGGGGTGTTGGTGTATGATTGATGTGACTTCTTTCCAATATGAAATTCTTTTATAAATTGAGAAAAGAGGTTGGGTCAAATCTCTATTTTCTTGTATTCGCATATACAATAAAGCACTGAATAGAATAAGGATTACCAATATAACAAAAAGTGCTTTCTTATTTAACATTTTTCCTAAGACAAAGAATATAAAGGTGGAGATGGAAAGGGTTACCCACCCTCCTATAGACTTGGTAAAAAATAAGGTTAAGAAACTTAGAGATAAACAAAATAAGCTCAGAAAGAATAAAAAATCTTTTCTGTCTTTCTTTATTTTATGAATAATTAGCCCTAAGCAAAACATAATTATTATTACGAGATAGTTTGCAAATAGATTTGGTGATATAAAGGGAAAGGAAGCTCTTTTCCTAGATAATATCTCACTGATATTAGCGCCCTTATTTATTTTTGGACCTTTGATAAAGAGGTCTTCAGTGATTTCTTCTTTTTCGAAAAGAACTCTATTTAAGAAATGTTCAGTAGACAATTGGATCGAAGAAGGATTTCCTTCCACAATGGCTACTGAGATAATCTGCCCACATATGAAGGCATGGTCTGCAAAACCGGGAGGGCTAAAGGATTCTAGAATGTTGCTCGATATAACAAAAAGTGAATGTAGGCTCAAGAAAGAAACACAAATAGTACTTATTATCAAGATAAGGATGAGTCGTCTTTTGTTTTTTTTGTCAGTTAATTTGACAATATAGAATAAAATGATTAGAGATAAATATTTATAAAGTTGGTTTATGCTATTTAAAATGTTATGGGAGAAGGCAGTAGATATTAATAAACTTAGAATAAAAATAATGATTATTTTATCAAAATATGTTTTTTTAAATGGCTTTTTAAGGATGTAGAGAAAAGCTGAGAAAAGAAAAATACCGGTAAGAATAAAATCAAAATTCTTAAAGGTTATCCCAGAAATAAAGGGGCGCAAAAATATATATCCTAAGATACTTGCCATACTATTCTTTTAAATAAATTTTTATTTTTATATCTTATACCTTTAATAATTACATCTTTTTATTATTTTAGCTTAAAATAGAGTAAATGCAATGATAAGGAGTTGTCTGTAGGTATACAATTTGACACCTCAGGATAAATCATATATAATCTTACGAGATGGATAACCGGTCTAAATTAGCTAAACTTGCTGAGTTTTACGGCGATCCCTTTTTAGAGACCAAGTTCCCTAAATCCTGCTACATAAAGGAAATTCTTGATAATTTCAAAGAGGAAAATGAGGTTTCTTTAGGGGGTAGGCTCATTGCCAAAAGAGAGCATGGTAAATCTAGCTTTGCTCATATAAGGGATATCTCAGGAAGAATACAAATCTATGCCAAATTAGATATTTTAAAAAAGGGCTATAATCTATTCAAAGAGTTAGACATAGGGGATATCATTGGCGTACGAGGAACTCTATTCAAAACCAAAACAGCTGAACCCACTGTATTAGTGAAAGAGATTAGACTCCTTGCTAAGTCTTTAAGAGTACTTCCCGAGAAGTGGCATGGTTTAAAAGATATAGAAACCAGATACCGTCAAAGATATCTCGATTTAATCGCCAATCCTACGACCAGGGAAGTTTTTTGGGAGCGTTCTCATATAATAAGCTCAATAAGGAATTTTTTTAATCGCTCTGGATACATAGAGGTGGAGACGCCTATGCTCCATTCCATTCCAGGAGGAGCAAGCGGTTCCCCATTTGTTACCCACCATGACGCTACTGATTGTGATTTGTATTTGAGAATTGCCCCTGAGCTTTATTTGAAAAGGCTGTTAGTAGGAGGATTTGATAAAGTTTATGAGATAAATAGAAGCTTTAGAAATGAGGGTACCTCGACCCGGCATTCTTCAGAATTTACTATGCTTGAAGCATACTGTGCTTACCAAAATTATGAATATATGATGAGTTTATGCGAGGAGCTGTTTGCAATGTTAATGAAGGAGTTCCACTCTGGCTCGCTAGTTTTAAACTATCAAGGGAAAAAGATAGATTTTAGTCCCCCCTGGCCAAGAATTTCCTTTGCCGAAGTTTTTAGAAAAGAATTCGATATAGAACCCCGAGATTCACGAGATTTAGTCTTGGAAAAGATTTGTAAAAAAATGAATCTATCTTTGAAAGAACTCTCTCGTAGCCAGATTCTCAATATTACTGAAGAATTAATTGAGAAATACTATCCTGTAAATAAACCTTCATTTGTTATTGATTTTTTTAGTTGGACTTCTCCTTTGGCAAAAGCAAAGAAGGATAATCCTTACATTTTAGAGAGATTTGAGCTTTTTATTGGAGGGATTGAAGTAGCTAACAGTTATTCTGAGTTAAATGATCCTATAGAGCAAAGAAAGAGACTTGAGGAGAATCTTAAATTTGAAGAGGGGTTGCCCAAAAAAATTGATGAAGATTTCCTTTTAAGTTTAGAATATGGAATGCCACCTGCTGCAGGACTTGGAATTGGCATCGATAGATTAATAATGCTTATTTTAAATCAACCCTCTATAAGAGACGTTATCTTTTTTCCTCTCCTTAAGCCAATTTGAGCTCATTCCCGACGTTTCGTTGAGGCAAGTAGCTAGTCTTTTATTGGACTAGCGATTGGCAGATAATAAAGAATATAATTTTATATTAATGTTAAACTCTAAAACAAATAAAGAAATATTACAATTTCTAGAATGAAAACAGAGATTTTTCTTGCCACGCGGTACCTTTTTAGAGGAAAAGCACACCATGTATCTTTCATTAGCATAATCTCTTGCATAGGCGTCACGTTAGGAGTCTCTACCCTTGTTGTAGTAATTTCTGTCATGAATGGCTTTGATAAGGATCTTATGGAGAAGTTATTGAGGTTTAGTTACCATATTACTGTAGAAAGTATAGATAAGGAGATACCCCAAGATATTATAGAAAAAATAAAGAACACTGATGGTGTAAATGATGTAAGTATTTTTATACAAACTCAATTGTTTGCTAAATTTAATAAATATATTATTCCTTTGGTAGTAAAAGGTATTGATTTTAATAATCCTAATGAAAGCAGAATATTTAGAAAATACCTTTTGGAAGAAAAAGAAACGGAAGGATTTTTCATTGGCCAAGGTTTAAAAAATAAATTCTTTTTAGAAGAGAAATTAGTTTATTATCCTTTAGAGAGAAGATTAAAGTTGAATGAGGATAAAATTAAAGGTGTATTTAGAGTTGGTCTTTATGATATTGATAATAACTATGTAGTTTGCAGTTTAGATAAAGCTAAAAGTTTAAGTGATAATTATCTAGTATCTTTAGGATTAAGAGTCAAAGATCCCTTTAAAGTGGAGAGAGTAAAGAATAGTTTAAAAGAGCTTAGCAAAAGGGGTTATATTGTTAACACTTGGATAGAGACGAATCAAGTGCTTTTTTCTGCGTTAAAATTAGAAAAGATTACTATGTTTATCATCTTGAGTCTTATCATTGTTGTAGCTTCTTTCAATATTTTTGCAACGTTAACAGTAAAAGTTGTAGAGAAGACAAAGGATATTGGTATTTTAAGAGCACTCGGGTTTAGCTCACGGAAGATTCTTTCCGTGTTTAGTATTCAGGGAATAATTTTAGGTTCTATAGGAGTTTCATTTGGTGTAAGTTTAGGATTACTTATATGTGTTATGTTGAAAGAGTATCAATTTATTAAGATACCTCAACAAATTTACTATATTGAATATTTGCCAGTGTCCCTCAATGCTAAAGATATAATTCTAATTTCCCTTTTAGGAGTGATTCTAGCTTTTATATCTAGTTTATTCCCGGCAGTAAGAGCCTCCAGACTCAAACCTTGCCAAGCACTACGATATGAATAAGTTGATAGAGATCGATTCTATATGGAAGATTTATTACAACGGAGGCAAACAAACCATCGCTGTAAAAGATGTAAGTTTAACCCTTAAAGAAGCAGAATATTTAGCAATTGTTGGGCCCTCAGGAGCAGGCAAGACTACTCTTTTACATATTATGAGTGGTTTAGATAGCCCTACAAAGGGTAGGGTATTATTTGAGGGTAAAGACCTTTATACATTAGGTGATTACCAGATTTCCTTATGGAGAAATATGACTGTAGGGTTTGTTTTTCAGTTTTATCATCTTATAGAGGAATTAAATGTGTTAGAAAATGTTGCCTTGCCTTCCTTAGCGTTTAAGGGAACTAGAAAAACCTCTTTTAAAAAAGCCCAAAAGTTGCTAAAATACTTAAATATTGAGGAAAAAGTTAAATATGTTCCTTCACAGCTTTCAGGAGGTGAAAGGCAAAAAGTAGCTATAGCCAGAGCTCTTGTAAATGAACCAAGGATAATTTTCTGTGATGAACCCACGGGCAATTTGGATAAAGATTCAGCCGATAAGGTTATATCTCTATTAGAGTTTTTAAATAAGAATGAGAAAAAGACCCTAGTGATTGTAACCCACAATCCAGAAATAGTAAAGAAAGCTGACAGAGTAATAAACATTAGGGTGGGTCAAGTCACAAATAGTTAAGGGTTTAAAAGTCTCTGCCAAAGGCAGATTCGACTTCGGCTAAAAAACTTAACATTGCTATAAGGCTTAAGTTCGTAGAGGGTATTTAAAAGAAGGATATGGGATATTGTATAGAGCATGGACATAAATAACTCAATACCAACACAAGATACACATTAATTGTAATTATTTGTAGGTGCCTAAGGCACACAAGCCCGAGGAGGGGTATATGAAGGTTTATTTAGATGGTAAGT
>SMTZ1_10004706_pt1 | contig 13714 bp, 15 predicted proteins | sample DeeMarSWOR136_30_FD_25667 | JGI IMG/M metagenome (IMG submission 25667) | reverse complement strand
TCATTGGTGATAACAAGGGGTGGATAGTCCCTTGGGTTGGCCATTTTTTCTATGGATTCCAGACGCACATATGCCAATCCTCCCGGTTTTATTGACGGATCGTTGTTGCTTTCCAATATCAGATCCTGGCCGGTGAGGTCTGCATCTTTCCAGTAGACCTCATAAACCGTGTTTGAACTGTTTCTTACATCGTCACGACAGGTCTCTCTCAAACTTATTTCCTGAATACACGTGTCTCTGCTTAAACGCACCTGTATTTGAGGACAGCCAAAACCATTGTAAATTCCAAGATGAATCCGGTATTTTCCCTTAATCCCTATTGGAACGGGAACAGAAGGTAAATCAGGCCCACCTCCTTCACATAGCATAATGCCTTCAAACTTTTCGGTCTTGTATGAAAGTGATCTCCAAAGCTTTGTACTGCCATTATCAATAAATGCAACATCGGCTAATTCACCAGGATTTGTAATTAATATTTCTGCACATGTTTGTTCATCATCCTCGTTATCCTGTATCCTGGTGCAAAATAGCATACAACCCATAATCATGATCAGTGGAAAAAACAGTTGTAATTTTTGCATGTATGAATGAACTGTCCGATGCATTTTACTTAACTCTTCATGACTGATAATAATTGGTAATTTGAATGCCATTGTTCTCATAATTAGATCAATCCATGTATGCTTATTCAATCCTGACTAATCCTTCCCAGCTTACATAATGTTCCTTTATCCCGAGTTCATCCATCAGATTTCTTGTTTCAATTGTTTCGAAATGATCCGTGTCAAATCCCTCTCCCCGGTCATTATTCCATAACCATAATGGAGTAGGCCATAAACAAGCTTTGAATTCAATACTCCTGTAAAAATCCATCCGAACCCCTCTCTGCCCGTGATGAGCCACCTGGAGATAGTCGCAATTTAAATCTCCCCGGTAGGGTCCATTTAATAAAATATCACCGCCTTCTTCCGCCAGATCCCCTAAGAATAGAAATGATTTTTTTTGATCCCAAACCTTAATCACCATACTATTATTGTTATAAATATTTACGGTAATATCTTCATTTGTAACACTAAGGATCTTGAATTTTGTCTTATCAATCTGAATAATCTTCCCCGGTTTGGTTATATTAATAACCTCGATTCCTGACTCCCTGAGGTTGGCATAAAACTCTGCTGTAACTGGTTTATAAACAGTATCAAACTTCTCATAATACGCTTGCGGAAACTCAGAATGATAAATCTTTTTGATGCTGATATCACCGGGTTTCTTTAAAATTTCATTTAAGGCACCAATATGGTCATGATGGGGATGGCTGATAAACCAGGCTTCAACTTCATTCCCCAATGCTGCCAGGAAACCTCTTAAATACAGTTCTTCCTCTTTCATGCCACCATCCATCACAACAACTTTTCCGTTGTTCATAAGAAAAACATAAGAATTACCTACATAATTGTTCTGAGCAGGTAGTTGCCATAAAATGCAATCAGATGCCTTTTGAGAGAAAAATAAAGACACTGTGAGGAACAGAAAAAACAAGCATGCTATTAATCGCTTCATCATTCTATCATTTAAATATCTAATCTGAATTTTATAAACGGAATTTATCCGGTGTATGAAAAAAGTCTATTCAATGAATATAAGCAAAACACATTACTTTCTCTAATGTTAACTTTGGATGTTGTCCCAAACTTAGTGGAAATTTAGAAAGGAAGAATCAGCAATGAACGAGCTGATTCTACCGGGAGGTTCCATAAAATGTTTAATTTAACGTGAGTTCGATATAATTTCAAGATGATAGTGCCATTGACTGATCGATTATCTCCAGATTCAAGGAAGGCTTTTTAGGTAAATATGAATACGCTATCAATCCTTAAATCAGATTATTAATACATCCTTCCTGGAATATAATGATGACTTATATTGTATTCGCATAAAAATCCTTTGATTTTTTTCTGGATTCATGGACTGCAAGTTCGAATAATTTCTATATTTTTATAAACATTAACTTTATTTTATCATGATAATCTAAAGTTTAGATTTATGTATACACGATTCTTGACCCTTGAGGATGCCAAGGTCGATACCGTTTTTCTCTGGGGTGCCAGACAAACAGGTAAAAGCACATTGCTGAAAAATCTGTTCCCCGGGTACAGATATTACGATTTGTTGAAAGGGGAACAATTTGAAAGGTTGAACCGGAGACCTGAGTTATTGCGTGAAGAATTAATGATTTGCGAAGATAATGAACTGATCATTATTGATGAGGTACAAAAAGTACCTCAGTTACTGGACGAAGTACACTGGTTGATCACAAATCGTAACCTCCGGTTCATTTTGTGTGGATCGAGTGCAAGGAAAATTAGAAGATCAGGAGCAAATTTACTGGGAGGGAGAGCTGTTCGAAATGTATTGTTTCCCCTGGTCAGTGCAGAAATACCGGACTTTAACCTGGATAAGGCCATCAACAACGGAATGCTACCAAGGCATTACCAGGCAAAAAATCCTGCCAAACGCTTGCATGCATATATTGGAGATTATTTGCAGGAAGAAATACGCGCCGAAGCCCTCACCAGAAATCTTTCGGTATTCGGGCGTTTTCTGGAAATCGCTGCCATTTCATGTGGTGAAATGCTAAATTTCAACAACATAGCCTCAGAATGTGGTGTAAGTGCCCCTACGATCAAGGAGTATTTCTCAATTCTTGAAGACACATTGATCGGGTATATGATTCCTTCCTACAAGAAGGTTATTAAAAGAAGGTTAATCCAGGCCCCCAGGTTTTATTATTTCGATGTGGGAATAACAAATCACCTGTTAAACAGAAAAGACCTGGAACGGGGATCACCTGAATATGGTAAGGCTTTCGAACAATTTGTAATGCAGGAATTATATGCCTATTGCGGTTATGGTGGCCAAAGGCCGGGGCTCAGCTATTGGCGTACCGCTTCTGGATATGAAGTAGACGCTGTCCTGGGAGATGCTCAGATTGCCATAGGAATAAAATCATCTCGTGAAATCCACAGTCACCATATTAAAGGTATGAAAGCCTTCGCTGAAGAGCATCCTGATTCGAGAAGAATAGTTGTTTCCAATGAACCGAACAGGAGGATTATGGGTGATATTGAAATATTCCCTGTATTAGCATTCTTAAAACAGTTATGGACGGGGGGTCTCATTGCTGGTAATGCACACTGATTATATCGGTCATCATTAATAGTTCTATAATTGTTAAGGATAATAACCCTTTCGTTTCCAGAAACGAAGCATAAAATCCAGGTTCTCCATCAGGAGCTCCCTCCCTCCTTCACCCGGGAAATCGAGTCCGGGAATATCATAGTTATTCACCAGGTAATGCATCCAATCACCGCTGATATAGGATGAGTAGAGCAGTCTCATAGATTCAGGGTCGTTTTCATTCCTGTCTTCATGAGCACTGTACGAGGCATTGTCCGGATCCGGAACAAGATTATTAAGTCCGAAAGCCATTTGTATGCCCGACTCCCGGTGGAAGAAGATCATACCCGGAACGGGGCCGATGCTGCCTTGAGCAGAAGTTATACCCGACCTCTTCCGTAAATTGGTCTCCATTATCTTTTCCCTGCCTTTTCTTTTCTCCTGGGCCGGAGCATCTAGGGAATCGTTATGGAAAATTAGGAAATCCTGGATAAAATTCCCTGCCATTTCCTCACTCTCAACAAATGCGATGGGTTTTCCCTTATTGAATTTCAGGAAGGATGTATAAAGTTGTTCATTTTTCTTTTTCTTTAAAACCGAATCCTCTCCAAACAGCATTTTGCTGCTCTCCGAGTTTTTCTCCTTCTCGATAAGGTCGGCATTATATTCCCAACTCAACTGGGCCCCCGAGAACCACCAATCGCCTCTCCAATTTACAAATCCCGCAAAGGAAATGGATTTCTCCGCTACGAAATCTTTCGGAAGATCCATCGATTTTGAGGTGACCCGCAGGACAGTTTCAGTGGCAATATGCTGAAAGAGCAGCTTATCATTCTCTGATCCCATGAAAAGGTAATACCCTGACTTTTTCCCGCTTATCCCAAGGATCTCCTTAAAAAGGGGGTGATCACTTCCCTGGGTATAAGCCAGCCACTCCTTCCCCTGCCTGGCAAGCAACGTAGTGTAGGTGGAGAGAACATATGAATCGACGGTATCATATATATACAAATCAATACTTTCCTCGGTCTTCCCTTTATCAACTTGTTTCTTACTATCCTCGTTGATCATGTCAACAAGCTCCTTCCCCTGAAAATGCAGCAGCCAGGAATCAAGCATAATCGACCTCATCTTTTCCTTCAGTACAATAAAGTCCTCTTCATCGGGACTGACCTTATAATGTTCCTTCAGCCTAAGATTTTCAGGTGCCAGTTCATACTCCCGCTCGAAGATTTCAATGATCCTGTCCGGCAGGTCTGACCATTCAAATGCCTCAGGACTGATAATGTTTTCATCATACTGCGTCATGCTGATAAAATACCAGATCAGGAAGTGGATATCCTCAATATTGATCTCATCCGGGTAATAATCACCGGGATCAAGATCATAGAAAGGCAGGTAGGTACCGTAGAGCCCTTTGACCTGAACCGTAAATGCCTGCCAGAGTCCGGGCCCCGATATCACATCCTCGAAATAGCAGACGATAAAACATGCCAGATCCTTTATTTCTTCCCGGTTGAGCAGACCCGCAGATTCCAGGTAAGCATTCTCTTCCATGAGGCTGAATGTTTCATTACACAGCCTGAGGTAATAGAAATCGGTCTGTGCCGGTGTACTGTATGGATGGAACAACAGCCACCGGTCCATGAAGATGCGTTCTTTCTTTTTGGTCATTTCAAAAGGCTTTATTCCGGTTTTATAAAGCGTCTCATTCCCCGCAATAGCTGATTTACAGCATCTATATCGAAATATTCTGGATCAAACTCCTCCCCCAGCCATTCGATATAACTCCCATATTCTTCATGATCAGGTTGTTTGAGGATTTCAAGCATTTCAGCATAACCCCATACACCGCCACAGTCTTCCGGAGGACAATTCATCTTTCCCTTCAGGCATACCGGGAGTTGAGTGTCACCGGTTTTGGGTAATACTTTTTCCAGTACTATCTGGTGCTCCCAGCTATCTCCAAAATCGTATTCATATACAAGGGTATCCTTCTCCCTGTGCAACAGATCAGAGACTCTTAAGTCAGTATAATCCTCTGCATCCATATCGTCCCAAATCTCTTGTTGAGGTTCGGAGTAGAATGTTCCGTATTGAATAAACTGATGTAAATGAGAATTTGTCCATCCCATTACAGCCTGGATAACAGAGTGTAGATCCGAAAGGGATAAATCAGAAGGTATAAGTACTTTTCTCCAGATCTTAGGTTTGAACCCTTTTAATGAGATTTGGATCTGATAAACAGTTTTCGTCATGGTTTTATTTTGTGTTATAAATAATGAATTTGCAGCTCTGCTACCTGTAATTGGTCATCCAGTGACAGTAGTTCTCAATGATTTGGCAATTTCTGTCTTTTCTGTCCACTGTTTTCAGGTCCCACAACGGCAGAACAAAGACCTTTTTATCACTGATTCTTTTTACTTTCACAAGAATGCCCTGTAAATCATCAATTCTATCCTCCAGTTTGACCAATGTAAATTGATCGGTATAGGAAGCCCTCTTCTTTTTAAGCTTTTCATATTCCTCCTGATCAAATACACCCAGCAAATATGGTTCTTCCCAGGAGAAGTCCTCCATGCCGGTCAACAGACAAGGATATTTGATGTGCTCTGAGAGATAGTTGAAAAACCTGGACAGGTTTTCCTTAGATATTGACAGGTCATCACTGTCAAGAATTTGTAATATATACTGGTGCTGTTCTTCAGGACTGATGTATCCAAATCGCTCATTCAGCGCATTTATTTTCTCATCAACAGCCTGTTGCTGATCCCTCGGCTCTGTCAGATCAACCTCATTTTCGCTTAACCACATTAAATAATAATCGAACCCCTCATCCATACATGTTTCTATGAATTCCGCCGGCATCTGGTCCAGGGTTACACTGTCCCATGCGATTTCTATGTAAATTCCATCATCTGTATCTATGTGAGTAACCCGGCCCTGCCAGCCACTTAAATCATACTCATAATCAGGATCTTTCACACCCGGCTTTACCCTGACACTGTCACCTGATTTGATTTCTGTATTCATTAGACGAGAAGAATTCGTACATAATCAGTGATCCTTAAAAATAGGTATATATGAATAATTTTAAAGATTTCCATAGAAATTTTTAACCTGCAAAATTATCCCGCTGCGTTGGAGGATTTTCGCGTGGGTAAGGTCCATCAAGCATAACGGTCATTCGTATCCATGGCCTGCAGCCCCTAAAAGCATTTAGATTACTGCCAGTTTCTGCGTTTAATGTAAACCGAAAGATTATCCAGTGTTGAGCTTAGGACTTGAGCTTGCTGATGGAGCTCATTTAAGGCATCCACCATTTCCTGTTCATTACCTGAATATTCATGTGTGACCAGGTTACATATTTCTCTCAGGCTGAGCCATTGCTCAGCACCCTCTATGATGGACAGTTTCTCCAGGGTGTTAAGGATATGAATAAAGGGCATGTTTGGTGTGTATTCTCCAAGACCTTCAAGGATTTTGTATCAATGGGAAAGATGTTTTTCAGAGAATCCCTTGCATATTGCATACGTTGCATGTGCCTGTCACAGATCTCAAGGACCGTTTTTAATTTGTATTGATGATCTCTATTCAGCTTATTGGAATTTTTGTTCTTTCAATGATTTGCTGAAACCTGGATGTTGATTTATCGGTGGATTTAAAAACAACATCTATTTTCTGATCACCCAGGACTTTTTTAAATCCACGATAAAAGCAATTTTTTCTTTATACTAGCCATGCCTTCCGGTAAAGCCTCCAGGTAGAGGTCAACATCCCCTCCTTTTGCTTCCTGGATTACCCTCGTACCAAAAAGATAAACCCTGACATCTTTTCCAAAATGCCTGATGGCCGTTCTCTCTATTATCTCCCTTTGCCTTTTGCTTAACCTCATGTTGAATGATAATTTAGACGCTTGATCATGATTAATGCTACATATGGATAATCACCATCGCAAGCAGTTGATCAGTAAAAGTTATTGTACAAAATAGATATAATTCAACAAATTACCCGGGATTTAGATTGAGCTTCGCAATATCGGGATCATCCTGCACTTATAACTACCTTTTCCATAATATTATAAACACTATCAGCGGTTTACGAGAGTCGTGAACTGGGCTATTCAAAAGGGATATCTTGAGAAATATCCATTTTCAGATTATGGGATAAGGCTGCCGAAAAAACAGGTGGAATATCTTACAATGAATGAAATCAATAAGATTGATAAAACAGATTCTAAAGTGCCCGGGCTAAAAACGATTTCTGATATTCTCGTTTTCTGCTGCTATACTGGCCTGCCCTATACTGAAGTTGCCAACCTTGAACCCAACAGCATCATACAAGGGATTGACGGGGAACCCTGGTTGGATATCTTCCGTCAGAAGACGAAAAAAACATACCAAGTTCTTCTCCTACCTCGCGCTCTGGAAACATTGAAGAAATATGAAGAGGAGATTTTAATGGTTAAAAATTGGTCATGTACTAATTCACTTGTTTTGTTTGACTTCCAGAACATTACAACCCCCGAATGAGGCGGGATTTTAATAAAACTTAAATGGCTATTCTTTCAGCATCACTGTTCATCAAAGTTTATTAGCCTCTGAATATCCTCCTCCAAGTGGTTCGATAATCGTTTCCTTTGAGCGTGAAAGCCGGTACCGAATTAAATCTTGTTTGCCCTGCTGAATCATAATTCAATACCCTCTTCTTTGATATTCTTGTAAAGTGGAGTAAAGCTATGTTTGTTTTCCCATTCCAGGGCACTGATTATTAGCGGACTTATAATTAAACCAGTATCAAACTCCAGATCATATAAAGGATATTTAATTCTTTTCTCCTCTTTACGACAGATATGATTCTTATTAACCAGAATAAGCAGGTCAATATCAGAATCTTCCATGCTATCACCTCTGGCTGTAGAACCAAATAAAATTATTTTTGCATCAGGTTCTATCTCCTTGACTAAGCTTTTTATTCTAAATAATATGTCGTTTTTATCCAGCATAATACAAAATTAAGGTATTATGGCTTAAACCTATACAAGGATAGAATTTTCTTTTACAACTCCCATTGAAAGGGCAATTGCAGCCGATCCAACCTTCATGACCTTTCATTGTATCACTACCAAGAGAAGGGGCGGCAGAAGGGTCAGAAAAGTGGCTGTTCGTTACACCATCATTTTTGCAGATGGTAAAATAATGGGCAGGGATCTACGATTATATGACGTGGTACCACCTGCACCAGGGACCCACCCGTGCTGCCGGGAAAAACAACGGTTTTCTATTGCGTTTAATCTTCACTTTTCTGCTTTCTGTCCTCCCGCCTGTAAGTCTGGTCATCGGTCGCCTTCTCAACAAAGGAATATCTTCCGGAATTTTCGATGGCCTTAAGGACAATATCCTTCACGTTTTTATCGGCATTCTCCACTTTACTGTAAAGCTGTTTCATCATATTGTCCTGGTCCCTGATTTTGTCCTGTAAGGTTTTGATGGTCTGATCCTTTAATTTCAGTTCACTCTGGTATTCTTTCTCCAGAAGATCCTTCTCATGTTTGAATTCTGAAGTCAACCGGACGGTGATTTCCTTTTCTTTTTGCTGCACGGCCTCTTCCAGTTGTGCCGGAAACTGTTCGGCTTTTTCCCTCAGTTCCTGAAGCTCATCTTCACTGGCTTTGATATCCGCTTCCCGCTCCCGTATCTCTTTCTCAAAGGCTTCACGTCTTTCCTTCAACTCCTTTTCCTGTTTCAGCATTTTTTCGTTATAGCTGTCTTCCTCTTTCTTCCGTTTCTGGTCACGATGATAGAGATATTCCTCCTCTTCCCGCGCCCTCTCCTTACTTATGCGTTCCTTATCCTCCTTTAATTCCTGTTCTGCCTGCTTCTTTTCCTTCTCCCAAGCCTCACGCTGATCCTTCATCTCCTGTTCCATCTCATGCTTCTTTTCCTTATGTGTGTTTATCAGCACTTCCAGAGAGTCAGCTTCGGCCTTTATCTGATAGATATTTTTAAGGTTTTCCTTTTCCACCCGAATTGCCTCGCTTACTTCAGAAAGCTTCTTATGCTCTTCTATCAGAGCTTCTTCAACTTTATCGAGCGATTGGCTTAAACTGATCTTCAGACCGGAGATATCCTTCATGATCTTATCCGGCTGCTGGCTTGTTGCTTCCTCTACCATGCCGGACTTCTGTTTTTCCTGTGGTTCCTTGTCAGGGGCATCCTCTTTTTTCTCCTTTGTCTGCTCTAACAATTTTTCATAGGCTTCAAGGATCTCCTTTTTTGTATTTTTACTACTAACTCTTTCATTCATAATGCATAAAATTTGATGTTCAGAAAATTAAGGCTAAAATAACCCAAAAATTATCCAACGCAAAAGTGGATCAATGAAAAATCAAAAGGAAGAAATCACTGAAACGGCATAGAGAGTCTTCATAATCAAATTACAAGTTTATATTGATAAAAAGGTTGAGTTGACATGTACCCAAGTAAAAGGTTCTGAACAAACCGGCACCGAGACCATGTCTGGTGCCCGACCCTTTTAATCTGTAAAAGCCACTGATGTTTTGTGGTCAGTGTTTAACGGCTTCATAATTATTTTTCTTTCATTTCAGCTTCTTCTTTCTCTATAAGCTCATCAAGTTCTTTATAAACCAAAAGTTTTTTTGTAGCTAGCCCGTTTTGTACAATTAAATCCAAATCTGTTGAAATAGATTGCAAGCATGCAGCAACTGTAATTTTATGGCACTTATCAAAAAAGCTACACTCCAAACATTTATAAGGGGCTTCCCCATGAAGTATATCTTCTGCTTGCTGGCCAAAACATTCTTTTGAATCCCATTCGTTTTTCATAAAATCCCTGATTAAAGTTATAATGGTCTATATTGCTAACGTTTTAACTCACAGGTTTTTGAGATGCTCGGCAGAGCAAAACCCAGTGTAGTTTTTTGTTATGTGTTCTTATTATTGCGTCTATTGGAATTATTTTCACCTGAAGCAACAAGGATCTCATCACGAATCCGAACATACTTGATAAACTCTTAATGTCCAAATCGAATAGCCATTCGTAATACTTCTTCAGGTAATTGTTTAATCCTTTTATTGGTGAGTGGTAAAAATATTACAGCCAAGATTTTTCTATGCAATCATTTTGTCATTTCCCACAGCATTTTTTGAATTTCTTTCCACTGCCACATAAACAGGGGTCATTCCGTCCAGGTTTCTTTTCTGCAATTACGGTCTGATTATTTAAGTCTGGTAAAAATTGAACTAATGGCACAGGATTCTCATCAGATCCTATCTCGAGATGTTTTTTATCATCAGGAATTGAGTCTAAATCAATGACTCCTCCAATTATGTACCTGAGGTTCTTGGTTCCTCTTATACCAAATTTCGCAGCTTGTGCTATTTTTTCCTTATCAAAAACCACGACTGGGCACATCTTGCAGAAATGGCTGCCCGGAAGATTAGTCATAAATTCTCCTTCATCGGAATCAGTTTTAACATATAATAAAATCGTACAACTTTTTTCTGCCAAATCAGAACCGCACTCTGGGCATTTAGTCAAGTTGTATTCATCACTATAATACTTGCGTCTTGGTTTTGATAAATCTATATTTTTCATTTTATTCGTCATATTTCATTTTTACTTCACCATCAAACTTGCAACAGGCTCTCTTCACCTCGTCGGCAAGGGATGTGAATATTCATTGTTCCTATACTGCTAATCTGGAGGTATAACGATTCTTGTTTTATTATACATAACGGCGGAGTGAAGCTGCTTGCACAAGCTGGTGGAATACCTTTTTGCCTAATCACCCGATATGAGTTTGCAAAAAGCATGACAGCCAGCAAGTATGCTGCAGCGATTTATTCTAGTTCTCTATCCGATAATGATATCAATACGTTGGGATTCAGCAATATATATGGTGTTGCATGGTGTATTGTGAATATCTTAATTAGTCCTGGTTGGAATGGTTATAGGTCCTTCAGAGCATCTTCCAGGATGGGCATATCTTCCTTGATGGTTTCCCAAACAACATCAAAATCGATACCCACATAATCATGAATTAGCTTATCTCTCATACCAGACATTGCTCTCCATGGTACATTTGAATGAATCTTTCTGAATTCCTTCGAGAGATTTTTTGTTGCTTCTCCGATAATTTCGATATTTCGGATGACAGCATCCTGGATAAGCTCATCGTTTTCAAACTCTTCTCGGGTAAGATTCTCAGTATACTTCCTGATTTTAGTAATAGCCTGAAGTATGTGATCGATGTATGGTCTATCGTCTTTCAAGCTCTATAGATAGTTTGAAGATCATTCATGATATTGTTTTTAATGATCTCGTTTTTTAAGGAACCCATCGTAACTAAGTCAACTTTAATTCCTAGTTTATCAGAGAGCTCATTCTCCATATGAATGAGTTTAAGTAGAGAATAGGTTTTTTTAAAACTCACTAATATATCAATGTCACTTGTTGCAATATTTTGATTACGGGCATAAGAACCGAATATCCCAACGAATTCTGGATCGTAATTTTTCAAATAGGATACTATGATATTCTGAACTTCCTCACGCAACATAGAACAAAGTTATGTAATTTGAATAAACTTCTAGTTCACTTGTTTCGTTTGACTTCATAACCTGACTTTTAATAATAAATCGAAGCGATTTTTCTGGTAGTTGTAGATTTCATTCCATTACTCGTGTTTCAGGTATTCTAATAAAAATCTTCATCCAAAATACCCTTGATTTTATTCTTGATTCTGTAGGAGAATTGTTTTTCCGTTAACATTTTTTCCAGATTTTCGGTGACTTTTACTTCGTTCTTATGGATGCTCAGGTAACGGAATATTTCAGAAATCCATTGTCTTGTTTGATTGGTAGACTCCGTTTCATATAAATCACGAAATAATACCGGGATCAAATCCTTCAGATAATCTTTTCTTTTCACAAATCTGAATACTTCGAGTTTAAAATGAACGTCTTCAAGTGAGACCGGTGGAGGGATCTCTTTGAAAGATTCAATGAGCAGTTTGCTGGCTTTATCATTGTTCATGGACACCAGTGCGGATAAGGTTTCAAAAGCTTTGAGCCTTTTTTCATTATCCCCGGTCGAAAGCATTTCCCGATATTCTTCAACGGACCTATTTTTAAGAAACAAATTGACGACTTCAGATAAATTCGTTTCATCATTCGGATCAATACCAGATGATTCATCCATTGATGAATCTGTTCCGATGATCTCAACCATTTCAAAATCTTCACAGGAATGTTCATTTCCGTCATATTTCTTTTCCTCAATTAATTCTTTACAGCTATCATAGTTTTCGTTTTCAAGCAATTCTTCAACATATGGTTCAAATTCAGGATCATTCAGGCATATTCCATATTCAGAAGGGCCATGTAACAGGTACGGGAAGAAATAATTGCAATTGGAACAATTTCTTTCAAAGCCCAGGTTATCTTCATCATCTGCAGTTTTCATATATACACAGGTTTTGGTATCAAAAATCAGGGTATCAGTTTAATATGAGAATCTGTGATCAATCATAAAATGGCAGCCTGAACTGGGTAGCTTCATTTTTCTGTTCCTCTTGAGGAAGGTTTCCACGTTCTCTGTCATTTTCCTCCCCCATGGCATCTGCTTCCTCCTTAATGGCATCTGTTTCCTCCTGTATTTCTGCATTTGCCATTCTCATTTTCCGGATTACCCTGTAGAGTTTCGTCCTGAATCCTTCCTCGGAATCCGAGTCTTCGGTAAAAAGTTCATGATAATGCTCTTCAATAACAGCATTTATATCCTCAATAACACTGTCCGGCTTATCATCACGGCCGGCGTAATCCTCGTCCTCATCATCAATATCAATACCTGAATAATAATCCGGTTCATCCTCATCATCCGGCCAATCGTAATAGCCATATTCATCATACGCCTCCTTCCTGGTAAACCTCGGGTCACCTTCCTCCTGTAAACGAACCCAGTAATTACGCAGCCAGGTCTTCCTTTCTTCAGGTGTCGGGATACTCACTTCCCCCATGTTCATCAATTCATAAACCTTTACCCATTTTTCATTAACCCAGACAGCCAATCCGGGATTCAGCACATAATACCCCCTGTACAATCTTTTAAACAATTTCTTATTATAAGGATTACTGCTCCCGGTCTCATGTTTGGACAGATTTGCCGACAGATAGGTACGTTTTTTCCTGTATTCCGGCAGCAGTATTTCAGGATAATCTTCCACGGCTTTCTCCAGATCCCCGGCCTGCACACCCCTCGGCGCCAGGAAAAAATCATAATCTTTATATACAATGACCTGCTGTAGTGCAATAAAAAAGTTCAGCAGGAAATATTCGATCTTATGGCTGTCAATCTTTATCAGGCAATCGTCCACCGAGATCTTGATATGATCCGTAAGCAGGTAAGTGCATATTTTGTCGAGCTTGCAGAGGTATCCGGGGCTGGACCATGCATGGTACAGGGCGATCCTGAAAGGGTTTCTTCCCAGGTTATCGGTCAGGGTGGGATTTGCTTCACA
>SMTZ1_10004703_pt1 | contig 13717 bp, 13 predicted proteins | sample DeeMarSWOR136_30_FD_25667 | JGI IMG/M metagenome (IMG submission 25667) | reverse complement strand
CGTTGATACTTGTGAATGGCCGGGAAATCAGCGTCTTAAATGGGTTAGAGACGAAATTAAAGGACGGGGACGAAATATCTCTTATTCCCGTGGTCCACGGCGGCTAAATAGTTAATCTTTCCCGAAACCAGAGTTATGAAAATTGGTGGCGGTTCAGTTGGGCTGGGTGTATTAGATTTTGATTTCTTGATCTAGTTTGGTGATGGGGAGTATTGTATAGTAAAACTTAATACTTAATATTGCTATGGGATTTGCGGTGTCCACACTGGGAAAAGCGGTATTCGTAACTCCACTATACCTCTCCGTAGCTTGGACACTCATGATTAGTTATCAACTTTTCACAGAAACAGCGGTCACTACTCTTTTAACACAAATCAACACCTTAATTCCATCAATAGGCTTTTGGCTGTCCTCCCGAGTAGAGATGATTGTTTTTGTATATGCATTCGCTTGGGTTTTCGTTTTGTCATCTGTAATACCCTCTCTTCTTCTAGGAAAAGAACGAGGCGTTCTCGTTCAATTCTTTGTGTGTTTGACTTTAACTTTCTTGGCGTTTGTACTATTAGATATCATGGAAATTTATGCGGGAGCTTCACTGGCTCAGTTGCTAAGTTTTTCTTTTATATTCAGCAATCCAGTTCTAGCTACATTCTATCTTTCTCTGCCTTACGTCGTAATGATCGGGTTGGATGTAAAAACAAGGCGACGAAACAAAGCGAAGAAAAAATCAGATGAACTCACGGAGACGTATGTGGACTCTGAAGACTGGGTAGAGCAAAACTGTCAAGAGGCACAATGAGCATATCACCTGTTATGCCAAGCAACATAATAACTTTGACAACCGATTTCGGGTTGAAAGACCCTTATCCGGCGGAAATGAAAGCTGCAATTTTAGGCATATGCCCAAACGCCATCATAGTCGACATAACACATGAAATAGCAAAGTTCAACATACGAATGGGCGCTCATGTGTTGGCTTCCGCAGTGCCCTACTTTCCGAAGGACTCAGTCCATGTGGCAGTTGTCGACCCTGGCGTTGGCACTCGAAGGCGTTCAATAATTGTGCAGACTAGGCAAAGCTTTTTTGTTGGACCGGATAACGGAATCTTAGTTTTGGCAGCGGAGAAACAAGGCATAGTGCGAGTTCACGAACTGACTAATCCGCGGTTAATGTTGCCCAAAGTCTCCAACACGTTCCACGGTAGAGACATTTTTGCACCTGCAGCAGCTCACTTATTGAAAGGGGTAAAACCAGCCGAGTTTGGACCTGAAATTCGCGAAGCTGCAAAGCCTGAATTCACAAACGTTACACGAAGAAACGGTACTCTAGTTGGTGAAGTCTTACGCGTGGACGGCTTTGGGAACATAATTACGAACATAAACGAGAAAGAAGTGGTGCAGAGCAATGTAAAAAGCAAGATAAGTGTGGAATTGCCCGGTTGCAAGCTGAAACTGAAGTTGTGCAACGCGTATGGAGAAGCTGAACCTCAAGAACCCTTAGTCCTAATTGGAAGCCACGGTTTTCTAGAAATATCCATAAACCAAGGCAACGCAGCCGAGAATTTCGGAATCAAACCCGGAGACCCAATCAAATTAATACTTCAGGGAAAGTCATGAACGTGGCTTCTTTAACGGGTTAATTGGCATCTTTCTCGAGAGGAGTAAGCCTTCATTATTTTTCCGCACGCGATAGTCTGTTTTTCTAAATTCATAAATTCTTTAAGCGCAATCCGTATACGTTATTGAAGGTTTGACTTTACATTGCTGCTCCAAGAGATCCAAGATTGGTTGTATACCTTTGCGACTCAGTATGGATATATAGGCATTTTCCTCATAAGCTTGCTCGGTGCTATGGCAATTTTCATACCAATTCCTTACACTGTCGTCATCTTCATCCTCGGTGCATCCTCAAATTTTGACCCCCTGTGGATAGCCATTGCAGCTGGTGCAGGTGCTGCTGTTGGCGAGTTTTCAGGTTATTTAATCGGTTTCGGAGGAAGAAGGGTGATCGGCTATAAATACAGGAAAAAGATGGATTTCTTGACGAAACTCTTCAAAAAATATGGCGCGATAGCCATTTTTGTTTTTGCTCTAACTCCTTTGCCAGATGACTTACTATTCATTCCATTAGGCGTTATGCGCTATAGCTTGCTTCGTGCTTTTATTCCAGCAGTGCTGGGTAAATTCTTTTCCAACCTTATAATAGCTTATAGTGGACGTTTGTCTCTGGATATTGTTAAAACCCTCTTCGGTGTGGAAGGCGAAGGAACGTCTCTTTTGGTTGGCACCATCATTGGAATAGTTCTGCTGGTTATTGTGTTCATAATAATGTTCAAGTTGGATTGGGAAAAGTACTTCGCGAAATACGTGGACGAGCCAAAGAGCAGCGACAAAACCGCTGGAGATACCGTAGCCGCTAAAAACGCGGACTAAATTACGGTTGAATCAAAGCATTAACTTTAAAATTGTTGGTTGCCCCTTTACGTGTAGGCGCAGAACTTGAGGGTAATCGCTGACTTACATATTCATAGCCGTTATAGCCGGGCAACAAGTCAGCGAATGGGCATCGAAGAAATTGCTCGTTTCGCAAAAATTAAGGGCTTGAACCTCGTAGGCACAGGCGACTTCACTCATCCAGAATGGCTCAAGGAAATACAGGAAACCTTGGTTCCAGAATCAGACACTGACCTTTACAGAGTTGCCGGCAACGCGGATTCGACATTGCGGTTCATCTTGACGACGGAAGTATGCACAATCTTCAATTTCGAAAAAAACGTCAAAAAGGTTCACCATGTTATCATGACTCCCATAGTGGAAACCGCTTTTCAAATTAATGAGGCGCTTAGGCGCTACGGCGATTTAAGCGCAGACGGCAGACCCCTCCTGAACATGACCGCTCCGCAGTTAGTCGAAGAGGTAATGGCGACTTCAAGTGAGAACATGGTTTTTCCAGCTCATGTTTGGACGCCGTGGTTCAGCGTTTTCGGCGCTTTCAGCGGCTTTGACAGCATCGAAGAATGCTACCAAGACATGACTAAGTACATACACGCACTGGAAACGGGGCTTTCATCTGACCCTCTGATGAACTGGCGCCTGAGCAAGCTTGACCGATTCGCGTTAGTTTCGAACAGCGACTGTCACAGTTTTTGGCCTTGGCGTATCGGCAGAGAAGCCAACGTGTTTGAGCTCGAAAGAGTAAGTTACCGGGAAGTTGTGAATGCTTTTCGCTGTAAAGACCCTGAGCGTCTCAAGTTTACTATCGAGACTGACCCTGCTTATGGAAAATATCATTGGACTGGTCATCGTAGTTGCAGCGTGTCCCTCTCACCGAAAGAAGCACAAAAATTTGGCAATATCTGTCCAGTGTGTAGTAGAAAACTTACAAAGGGCGTTGAACAACGCGTAGATGAACTTGCTGACCGCCCTGCAAACTTTAGGCCTAAAAATGCGCCGGGGTTCATGCGGCTATTGCCTCTCTCGGAGATAGTCGCAACGGTGTTGGGGGCTGGCTCTCCCTCAACTCAAGCGGTGTGGAAAAACTATAATTCGCTCATTGCTAGATTCGGTGATGAATACACGGTACTGATAGACGCGTCTAAGGATGCTCTGACCGAGGTTGTGGAAGCGGATGTTGCTGATGCTGTGCTTAGGGTTAGAAAAGGTTCGGTTCGTGTGGTTCCAGGATACGACGGCGTATATGGGAAGCTTGATTTGGGTGTGGGCGCTTCAACAGAGGCGCCTCATCGTGGAAGGGTTCAACAGTTGAATCTTGCAGATTTCTGGTGACTATGCAGTTTCATGATGTTTTTTGTGTTTCTATTTTTAACGGTTTGACAGAAGTACTTTAAGCGTAATATACGCGATAGTGTTGCTATGATCGCTGTGGATAAACTACCCAGAGAAGACAAAATCTTCAAAATCATAGACAGTTTTCTGAAGCAAGTCTTCGTAGAAGACGCCACACTTTTCATATACAAATATCTAGAGCAACGCTACTCCCTTCGTCAATACGATTTTTCAGAAAAAATAGCCATCTTCGCAAAAGGTCTAGAAGACTGCCTAAGCTCAGCTGCCTTCGCAATTGAAACCAAAATCTTAGAAAAATCTATTCTGCATACGGTTCATTCAGGTCAATCGGACATCAAAGAAAACCTGAAAGATACGATTTTGCCAGCTAAATGAAAATCGCCATTTAAAGAGCATAAAAACCTACTTTTCTCAACCAAGTTTCCTAAGGTGCCTTCCTTTTCGTTTCTTTGAATGAGAACAAAACGTTTTATTCTCTTTCATTCATTACTCATATCTCAATCTGCTGCAGAAGGTAGAGGAGTCTTGGAAGAAATTCTAGCTAACATGACTGGCGTCGCTGTCCAGAAATTCGGAGCTGAATACGCCGAAACACGCGCGCAAAAACTTTACAAAACAATGCTTACCCTGAAAGAAGGCCGAGTTGAAGCTGCCAAACAAGGCATCGAAAACGGGATGGCACTGCGTGTACTTGTGAATGGTGCTTGGGGTTTCGCTTCAGTGGGTTCTCTAAACGCTGAGACCATGAAGAGCGCCGTTTCCGACGCTTGTAAGATGGCGAAAACGGCAAGTTCGCGGCTGAAAACGCCAATAAAGCTTGCGGAAACCAAAATTGTGGAAGACCGCGTTCAGATAAAACCTAAGAAAAATCCATCAACAATCCTCATGGAAGACAAGATAAACACCGCGTTGGCGTTGAATAAAGCTACGTTAGACTATGACAAGCGAGTTAAAAGTTGTACTGTAGACTATCTGGACCTAACTGGAACCAACTATTTCGCAAACAGTGAAGGCACACACATAGAACAAGACCAGCTCTATGTTTGGTCAAGAATAACCGCCGCAGCTGCAAGCCAAGGTTTTTTCACTTTCAGCAGGGAAGAAATAGGTTCCACAGCGGGCTACGAAGTATTTGATGCGGAAACCCCTGAAATGATAGGTGAAAAAGTGGCAAAACGCGCAGTCGAACAGCTAGACGCTAAACCACCGAAAGGCGGCAAATCTCAGGTGGTGTTGGGATCCAACGTCGTCGGTGTTTTCGTTCATGAGGCTTTTGGGCATCTTGCTGAAGCTGACTTGGCACTATCTGGGGGCGTGTTGCCGAATAACCTTGGAAAGAAAATCGGTTCAGATGTCGTCACCTTTTATGATGATGGGACAGTAAACGGCGCCTTCGGCTCTTTCAAATATGACGACGAAGGGGTTCCAACTCAGAAAACGCTCCTCATAAAGGACGGCGTAGTCACAGGATTAATGCATAACCGCGAGACTGCACAAAAATTCAATGCTCAACCTACGGGCAATGCAAGAGCCGAGAACTTCCGAGTAGAACCTATCATTCGCATGCGCAACACGTTCATGGCTCCAAGAGATCATTCTCTCGTCGAGTTGGTTGAAGACATACGTTCAGGCTATTACTTTAAAAGTTTCAGAGGTGGACAAGCCAACTTGGACGGGACTTTCCAAGTAGGCATCCAAGAAGCCTACGAGATAGTAAATGGTGAAATAGGAGACCCGGTTCGCAACGCTTCCATAAGTGGCAGCACCCTTGAAACGCTCTTAAAGGTTGATGCTGTTGGAAAAGACTTTGAGCTATGGCCAGGGCGGTGCGGAAAAGGCCAAACCGCCTTCATATGCGACGGCGGACCGCACATAAGAGTCAGAGAGGTGATTGTTGGTGGTAGTGCTTGAAAAAGACGAAATGTTACGTTTGGCAGAAAACGCCGTGGGCATAGCCCTTAAAAAAGGTGCTGAGGAAGCCGAAGCTTACGTCTATGAGGGGCAAGCCACGAACGTGGGCATGGAACGAGGTCAAATTACCAAAAGTAACAAGACAATCGACCGCGGCTTAGGCATCAGAGCCACAGTTAACAAGGCTGTAGGTTTTGCGTACACAAACATCATAGAGGGGCAAACCGCCATAGAAGACACTATACTCAGGGCTTTGAGCGCCGCAAGGGCAAGCAAGCCCGACCAAGACTGGAATGGGTTTCCCGAAAAGAAGCCTTATGTAACCGCTGAAAAAACCTATGACCGCAAAATCCTTGAACTTCGCTCTGAAGGTCTGGTGAACATCGCTTCCGAGATGTTAGACGCCGCTTTGAGCGTGAACAAGCGTGTTTTTCCAATTGAAGGGAGTGCTGGCGCCGCGTATCTATCAAGTGCCATAGCCAATTCAAATGGAGTTGCAGGCTTTGATAGAGGAACAATAATGGAGTGTAGCTTGGCGGCGGTAGCCAAACAAGGAAACACAGTGACACCAGTCTGCTTCGAATTTAACGCTGGAAGAGCCTATGAAGTTGATGCCGCATGGGTTGGAAAAGAAGCAGCGCGGTTGGCAGTTGCGGCCCTAAAAACTAAGCGTATCAAAACGGCAACAACCAAACTGATATTGACTCAGTTTGCACTACAGGAGTTGCTTCATTTCACTTTGATTAACGCAGTAAAAGCCGATAATGTTCAGAGAAATCAGTCTCCTTTCCAAGGCAGAATCGGCGAAAAAGTTGCGTCAGAAAACATCACCATTCACGATGACGGCTTGTTGCCGAGTGGTCTTCACACTTGGGCTTTTGACGGCGAAGGATTTCCTCATCAGAAAACAACTCTTATACATAAAGGTGTCCTGAGTAGCTTCTTATACGACACCTACGCCGCAAAAAAAGAAGGCAAAGACAGCACTGGAAACGCCTCAAGAGCTGGATACCTGTCAACGCCCAAAATAGAAGCCACAAACTTTCATATTATGCCTGGAAATCATACGGAAGACCAACTTATGAAAGAAGTGGATAATGGCTTGATAATCTACTATCTGCAAGGCGCCCATAGTAGCAACCCTGTTAGCGGCGAATTTTCGGTTGTCGCAACACCCGCATGGAAAATCAGGAAGGGCGAAATAGCACACGCAACACGCGGAGTGATGCTGGCGGGCAATATCTTCGAAGTGCTGAAAAAAGTGAGCGTGATAGCCAACAATGATAGACAAATTGGTCAGCTGGTCGCACCTTGGATTCTCGTCGAAAACGTTAGAGTAATCGGAAAATGAAAAAACATCTCGATAGTTAACCCTGTCCCCTCTTCGCTTCAACCCCTAAATAAGGAGACTATAGTCTTTCCCAAGCAGCAGGGTACAAACGACTTCAGCGTTTTTATGCCCAAAAACTTTTGGAGTATTCGCCTAATACGGCTTTGTATATCTGCTTTGTCTGCTGCGCAATTTTTTCCCAGCCGTATTTCTCTTGAACTTTTCTGTACGCGTTTTCTCTGATGTATTTCTTGTAGTTTTCATCTAGCAGTATCTTTGTTATCCCCCATGCTAGAGAGTCTGGGTTATTTGGGTAAGCTTTGAATCCAGTTGCGTTGTGGTCAACGATTTCGGACAAGCCTCCAGTGTCGGATACCACGACGGGGCTTTTCGCAGCCATTGCTTCCAGAGCAACTATGCCAAACGGTTCAAACAGGGATGGTACAATGGATATATCAGTACACTTCTGGAGTCTAAGCAAGGTCTCGTCCTCCACGAACCCCATGAAGAGCACTTTGTGTTCTAACCCCATGCTTCTAACTATGTTCAGCAGTTGCTCTTTCATGTAGCCGCTGCCCACGATTATGAATTTGGCGTTAACTTTCTCCAAAACTTTGGGCACAGCATTGATTAGTACGTGAATGCCTTTTTCGTAAACTATTCTTCCAACATAGAGAACAATTTTCTCTTCAGGCAACGCGAACTTGGCTCGGAAGGACTCCAAGTTTTTTTCGATTTCGTCGTAAACTTTTATGTTCACACCGTTACGAATCATTACCAACTTGTCTGCAGGAAGCCCGAAAGCCCATTTGACATGGGAAACCATGTAATCGCTACAGCAGATTACCTTCCAAGCCTCGTACGTAAGCCAAGCTTCGGTCTCATGAATCATCTTTTCTGTGTCGGTGTGAAGCCCGTCTCTCCGTCCAATCTCAGTAGAGTGCATGGTAACAAAAAGTGGTTTCCTAAAAACATGTTTCAACCCTATGCCTGCTGTTGCAACCAGCCAATCATGCGCATGAAAAATATCAATTTTATTCCCCAGCTTATTCACGATAGCAGCGGCTTCCCGTTGCATATTCAAGTTCATCAAATAAACCCATGTGGCAAAATCTGGCGCAGGGTTTTTGTACGAATCTACTCGGTAAACTTCCACGCCATCAATGACTTCGCGCGCCTGTGCACCAGGGAAATCACAGGTCACCACATAAACTTTTACACCATTTTTCGCTAAACTTTTGGATAGGAAGAAAACATGAGGCGATATTCCTCCTATAACTCTCGGCGGAAACTCCCAAGTTAACATCATAACGCTTAACTTGTTTTTCATTTGCTGTTTACGCCTCCAGCCACAGTTTTGTACAGCCCTAATACCTCCTTTATCCAAGAGTCTGTGCTGGGTGAAACAACTTTTACTTTTTCTTCAGGAACATTGTGTATTCTAATAATCTCGTCTCGCATCCATTCTGACTTAACGCTAACTTTTTTGGCTTCGTGAAAGCCCAACCACTCGATACTTTTGATGGACATGTTATAAGGCGTGTTCGAGTTTGGAGAACGGTGATCCTCTAAGCTCTCCACAGAATAAACAAATGGTATGTTGAGCGCGTTTTTCAGAGTAACCGCTGCTGGTATGAAGTGCCAATCATGGACATTTATGAGGTCGATTTGCCTATCTGCTTGGTAGTAAATGTTTGCTGCGGCTCTCTCCACTTCCTGATTCAAAGTCAAATCCCACGTTAAAACGCCTATGTGAATTCGAACCGGATTTGCCACCCTCACAACTTTTACTCCACTCTCTTCTTCAACAGTACCAGTCAAAGACTCATGGTACGTGACGATGTAAGTCTTAACTTTATTCTTAACCAGTTGAGTTGACAAAGCGTTTATGTAATCCGCGAGTTGCCCCACCACTCGTGGCGGATACTCCCACGAAAAAATTATGACGCGCATCGCCTTTCACTACGTGAATAGAGAACAGACTTTAATTATTCCTCTTGCATTAAGATAATACCGTTTTTTTCCTTCATTATCAAAGAAGCTCTCGGCGAACCCTTCCGACTTGTACTTGTCAAGGATGCCTTCAATCTCTGCTTGATCTCTCTGCAGAATCCGCGCCACTTCTTCGCCTCTTCTAGCCAAATCAGCCGCAGTCGCGCATAAGTTGTGCAGCGTCTGTAAAACCTTTTCTGGAAACGGAAGTTCTTCTCTCATTTCGTGTGGACCTCATCTGCAATTGACTATTGTAGACTTCTCTTATAAACGCATGCGCATCCGACTTCGTTCAGAAAAGCTTGGCTGCCGCCTGCACCTGCGCGCTCAGTTTCTTGAATCTTTTTTTAGCCGCGTCGAGAACTGCTTTCCTGAGTGCTTCTCCCTTCAGATTTGAGGCTCTAATTCCTTTGAGTTTTTGTGCCAAAGCCTTGTCTTGCAATGAGTGCTCTATCCAACTGTTAAAATCTCCTCGGCGATTATGAAACTCCACAGCTTTCACATCAACCGTCTGAAGCTCCTTTATGAATCCCTTTAAACTCCACGACATCACACCCGTGAAGTTTTTTTTGCCCGCTTTCGTACAGAATAAGAAGGGTTCATTCGCGGTTAACGTTGCAAGTCTAAGCCTATTTTCAAAGTCAAATAGTGACGTTTGAGCTGCCACGAAAGCGTCCACAGGCGACTGGAAAGGACTGAAATACGCATGAACTTCTCCTGGCGCTCCGCCTGCAGTGAACATGTAATAGAGATGATCACTAGTTTGGAAATAACGCCATAGCTCAAGAAGCTCTTCATCCTCCGCCTCTTTGACAAGGTGCTCAAGTCTCTGTAAACTTGTGTAGTAAGCCCATTGCATGGCATTACCGAGCCAACCGCTTGAGTCTCTTTCAAGGTCAGCCCAAGAAACAGTTCCGCCCGCTTCGGGGACATCAATCTCGCCTGTCGGCGCATGTTTATCAACGACTTCTGAAGGGGTAGCCATGTTCAAGTGTTCCCATTTCAGGATTTCTCCGGGCAGGTTCCTCAGAAAGCTGTGTATACCTGTTTCGGGCCAGTGGTGTTCTCCGAAAGTTTCATAATCTGGGAAAATGTTGATACATTGACCTTGAGTGTCGACTAGCCACCTTGCGTACTTGTCTGCTGTAAGTGGCCACTCGCTCCACCATCTAGCTGAAAACCTGAAGCCTATGTCGTCAGTCAACTTGTAGTTACGCAATAGCACTTTGATGTTCTTGCAGTCTTTTGGAGTGTAAAGGTAGTTGGGCGATTTTTCGCCTAGGATTTTTTCCACGCCCTCCATGAAAATACCTTTGTACCCTAAATCTTCAACAATCCCAGCAATGGTGTTGTTGTAGAGCAACTCAGTGTTCTCAAAAACGTTGGGCCCAAAACCCACCAAACTCTTCAACGTTTGCCGATGCATCTTCACCTGTTCAATAAACTCGTCTTTCTCAGGGTAAAGACTGGAGACTGAGTGATAATACGTTTGGTTCAGGAATTCAACGCAACCTGTCTCCGCGAGTTGCTTGAAAGTTTCAAGAAGGTCTTTTTCGAACATTTCACATTGTTCCAAGAAAACACCTGACACGCTGAACGACACCTTAACGCGTTTCTTCTCCTTTCTATGCTCATCAATCAGGTCGAGCAGTATCTGATTCGAGGGAAAATAGCATTTCTTGGCCGCTCGCTTGAAGATCTCCCTGTCCACATCATTATCAAAATAGTAATCAAACAGTTCTTCTCTTTTCAAACGCCTGAAAACCCTGTTCTCCCAAAACAGATTCCTCTTCAACCTATGTGGCTGATGAACCTCAAACACAAGCACAACATCAGTCAACTCTCACTCGCCTCTATTAACCACTATCAGACACCATATTTATTTCTAATTTGCCATCTACTCTGTCTCTAAGCCAGTAGTCAGTCCAATTATAACTTGTTGTTCATCACCTCAGAACATAAAACTTATCTCTCAACATTAATTGCTAAAGGCTAGTTAAGACCCCAGCTAATGCCATTCATTGATTCACCATTTATCTGAAGAAGTTTTTCCCCATCCAGCAGTTCAGATTTCATTTTCCTTTAACTAGCTTCGTTGTATAAGGGAGGTCATAGTCTTTTCCGAGCATAAGAGCTAAGGCTGACCAAAAGAAACGACTAATGATTCGAAATAACTTAAAACAGCCAAAAATTACTAATTATGGATGTTGTCAATTTGCTTTTCACTGTACTCTAAGCTTCAGCAAAGTTGCATGAAAACAAGAAGAAGGAAGGAAAAGTTGGGGTTTAGATTTGTTTGGTTTTAACCGCGTTTTCCAATGCTGCGACGCCTGGAAGTTTCTTTCCCATGAGGAACTCGATTAATGCTCCGCCAGCAGTGCTTATGTACGAGATTTTGCTGAATAATCCGAACTGGTTCAGCGCTGATATGGTGTGTCCTCCTCCAGCAAGCGAAAAGGCTTCAGAATCGGCGATTGCCTCGAAAATCCCTTTTGTTCCCACGGCGAATTCTGGGTTTTCGTAGACGCCCATTGGTCCGCTGAGAACAATCGACTTTGCTGACCTGCAAAGTTTTCCGCATTTCTCAATCGTTTTGGCTCCAACATCAAATATTGAGTAGTCAGTAGGCAACTCGTCCACAGAGATTTCTTTACGCTTTCCGTTCACGTCCAGCGCCAAGTCTTCGGGAACAGCAATACCCTTCGGATATTGCTGCATCAACTCCTTTATTCCTGGGATCAGCCCAGTGAGCCCTTTTTTCTCTAGGAAAGCCATGTTATTTTCGCCGAGTTTGTAGCCTTTTGCGGCTAGAAAAACCTGAGATGTCACACCACCAGTAAGCACCACATCCGCTATGTGGTTGTTTAGAACATATTTTGAAATTTCAAGTGAATCGTCTGCTTTAGCTCCACCCATGACGAACAGACATGGTTTTTTCGGCTTGTCCAAAGCCTTACTGAGAGATTTCAGTTCGCGTTCCATTATGCGACCCGCAGCACTTGGGAGTTTCGTGGTGAAACCCACCATCGACACGTGGGCTCTGTGGGCTGCCGCGAAGGCATCGTTAATGAACAAGTCTACCAATGGCGCAAGGTTCTGGACAAGCTCGGTTTTTGCATGTTCTTCAGGTGTTCCTTTTTTGGTTTCTCCGTCGAAACCCCTGACGTTGTCTAATACTAGGATTTCGCAATTTTGCAAGTTTCTGATGGCTTTTTTTGCTTTTTTGCCGTAAACGTCGTCAATGAATTGGACTGGGCGCCTCAAGATTTTGCCTAGGATTTCAGCGTGCTGTTTCATGGATATGAAGTCTGGATCGCCTTTTCTGCCCTGATGCGCTAGAATCACGACTTTAGCGCCTTTTTCAGCCAGTTCAGTTATTGTTGACTCTGCATGTGCTCGGATACGTACGTCGCTTGCGACTTTTTTTGTTTCTGGATCAACTTCTGAGTTGAAGTCGACTCGAACTAGAACAACCTTGCCTCTTACTTTAAAATCGTCTAACGTTAAGTACTTTGCCATATTTTCTCACTCTCTATTGTCAAAAAGAAAAGGGTGGGGAAAGAGTTTTTAAAGTTTCAGCAACTAAAGCTATTAGAATCCTGCTTTTTTGCCGATCATTTCAATTAGTTCAACCATTCTGCAGGAGAAGCCCCATTCATTATCGTACCAGGCCAGCACTTTCACAAAGTTACCTTTGTCGCCTATGACCATTGTTGATTCGGCATCGAAAACTGCTGAATATGTGCTGTGAAGTACATCAGATGAAACAATCGGGTCCTCTGTGTATTCAAGTATGCCTTTCAGCGGTCCTTCTGCAGCTTGCTTGAAGGCAGCGTTTATTTCTTCTTTGGAAGCTTCCTTTTCCAATATTGCTACCAAGTCTACGATTGAAACGTCTGGTGTTGGCACTCGTAAGGCAATACCGTTCAGTTTTCCAGCACATTGTGGCAGGACTAAACCGACTGCTTTTGCTGCGCCTGTGCTTGTTGGGATAATGTTGACTGCGGCTGCTCTTGCTCTGCGCAGGTCTTTATGCACGAGATCCTGTACTTTCTGGTCGTTTGTGTATGAGTGAGTGGTTGTCATAAGTCCTGTTTTCAGTCCGAAGTTGTCATTTAGCACTTTTGCTGTTGGCGCTAAACAGTTGGTTGTGCACGAAGCGTTTGACAGAATGTTGTGTTTTTCGTGGTCATATAGTTGGTCGTTTACTCCTAAAACGATAGTTATGTCTGGGTCTCCTGCTGGTGCTGAAATAAGCACTTTTTTTGCTCCTGCTTGCAGGTGCATTGAAGCTTTTGCTCTATCTCTGAACAACCCTGTAGACTCAACTGCTAAGTAGACACCTAGGTCTTTCCACGGAAGCTGTGCTGGGTCCCTTTGCGACAGAACTTTCAGCTCTTTTCCACAGACGATCAAGCTGCCATCCTTAACTTCTACACTGCCACTGAATCTTCCATGTACCGAGTCATATTTCAGCAGATGCGCTAAGACATTGGCGTCTGCTAGGTCGTTAACTGCTACGAAGTCTATGTTCGCTTTGCGTTCAATTGCTGCTCTGTAAAGAAGTCTTCCAATCCTCCCGAATCCGTTAATTCCTACTTTTATCGCCATTATAAATCACCTATATTTTGCGAGAATATCACTTCTTTCTTAATTAATTTTCCGACGTGAAAACGC
>SMTZ1_10004702_pt1 | contig 13718 bp, 14 predicted proteins | sample DeeMarSWOR136_30_FD_25667 | JGI IMG/M metagenome (IMG submission 25667) | reverse complement strand
GGAGAAACGATCGAGATTCACCTGCTACAGCGCCAGGGCGGGCTTGTCGTTAATCTGCAGATAAATGTTGAGATGCCTCCCTGTCAAAAGTGTTGGCATGGATGTTCTCTGTTTCCTAAAAGCCCTTTTTCCGGCCATGGCCATTTTTCTCCCTTCGAGCGTTACACCCTCAGGGCCGGTGGCAAGAGGATATCTTCGGAATGCGGTCCTTGTCTCTTTCTGAAAGAGCATTCTCCCAAAAAAGATTCCTCAGGACCATACTCTGGTTTGATCTTTGAGGGTTGACGCCCGGTAATCCCTGGCAGAATTTCTCGTTCCGACATCCCACCTGGGTTTGTTAAACCCTCAAGGATCAAACCAGCTCCTCCGAAGACAATGGAGATGCTCTTGAAGAGAGAGATTTGGACCGCAAAGGTCATTCTAGGTGGAATCTTTTTATGAGATATCCCCTTTCGAAAAAGGTCATGGCCTCCTTCACCATATTCAGGATTTGTTCGTCGTGCTAACACTTTTGAGCGATAACAAAATGTTACAATCATATCAGTATCCTCAGCGCCTCCTTGATGAGGGCCTCCAAACCAGCCTCTTGCACGACCCTTCTAGCTCTGTCGACGGCGGCCCTTGCTGATTTTGCCGGATAACCCAAGTTAATGAGGGCTGAGACGGCATCCTCATGGGTTCTTCTGTCCTCATCAGGCAATGCCGGGGTAAGGTAAGGCTCCCGGTCGCCCCTCATCTGCAACGCCTTATCACGCAGTTCCAGAGCGATTCTCTCTGCTGTTTTTTTGCCCACGCCGGGGATGGACTGCATGCGAGCGGCATCGCCTCCGGCCATGGCTTCCAGGAGTTCCTCCGGGCCGATGCCGGACAAAATATTGATGGCCAGCTTGGGCCCTATTCCGGAGACCGATATGAGCATCATGAAAATCTCTTTTTCGAGAGGCCTGTGAAACCCGAACAGGAGAAGCGCGTCTTCCCGGACGTGGGTGTAGATGTGAAGGCTTACCCTTTCGTCTTCCTCGGGTAGGGCGTAGAAGGTGGAAAGGGGAACAATGACTTCATAGCCGATGCCGGCATTGTCAATCACCACAGCATGAGGTGTTTTTCTCTGTAAATTGCCTTTTAGGTGCGCGATCATCTTCTAGTGATCGTACCTTGTCCAGTTGAGGTGGCATATGGCTGTGGCCAAGGCATCCGATGCATCAAGGTCGGGCTGGATTCTCAGGTTCAAGATCACTTGGGTCATGGCACGGACTTGCTCCTTGGAGGCTCTGCCGTACCCCACGACCGATTTCTTGATTTCCAAAGGGGTATATTCGAAGATTTTGATGCCGCACTGAACGGCTGCAATCAGCACGGCGCCCCTCGCATGGCCGATTTTCAAGGCGCTCTTCACGTTCTTGGCAAAGAAAACATCTTCAAGGGCCATCTCCTGAGGGCGGAAATGGGTCATGATCTCGATCACGGACCGAAAGATCTCGTGAATTCTTTCGTAGAAAGGGCTTTCCGGGGAGGTTCTGATGGTGCCTGCATGGATGAAAAACAGCTCATGCCCTTTTTTCTCAACCAGCCCGAATCCGGTCACTTTCGAGCCGGGATCGACACCCAGCACAAGCATTAGCCTATGGCCTCGATGACCTCATCCGGAATATCAAAGTTGGCATACACATGACTGATATCGTCATTGTCCTCAAGGGCCTCCATGAGATTGAGCATCTGCTCAGCCTTTTTGCCCTCCAGTTTGACTGTGTTTTGCGGGAGCATGCTGACCTCCGCAAGATTATAGGTGAGGGCCGCATCATCAAAGGATTTTCTCACCTTTTCAAAATCGGCCGACTCCATAATGACTTCAAACTGGTCCTCCGTCTGCCGCACATCTTCCGCGCCGGCATCCAAGGCAATCTCAAGGAGCTGCTCTTCTGTCACCTTATCCGCGTCAAAGACAATCAACCCCTTTTTCACGAAGATCCAAGAGACACAGCCGGGTTCACCGAGAGCGCCGCCGTGGCGGTCGAAGATATGCTTCAGGTCAGCGACCGTTCTGTTTTTGTTGTCCGTAAAGCAATCGATGAGCACGGCCACCCCGCCGGGGCCATACGCTTCATAGCTCACCTCTTCAAAGGAACTTCCTTCGAGTTCTCCCGTGCCCTTTTTGATCGCCCGCTCGATGTTATCTTTGGGCATATTCTCCGCTTTCGCAGCCTGGATGGCCTGTCTCAAGCGGGGATTTCCCATGGGGTCTCCGCCACCCATCCGGGCTGCCACGGTGATTTCTTTGATCAGCTTTGAAAACACTTTGCCTCTTTTGGCATCTGCTGCCCCCTTCTTGTGCCTTATAGAAGCCCATTTAGAATGACCGGACATAGCCTACCTCCTCGTATCGCCATAACTCGTTTCCATGCAGAAAGGGAATTGGAAACTTGAGCTAGTCACGTCCCAGAAATAAATTGAAGAAGTGCTCGCTTGCTCAGGGGGCCGTCGGGGGGTGGTCGTACAGCCCGCAACCATACCTACCATGCCCTTGGAACGGCCCCATATTCTTAATATCTGTCACCGGACAGCCCCAGGAGATAGACTATCAAAGACCCTATATCTCCTGGGCCTGCACGGTGCCCCTATTGATTTGATGGGGGCGTCCAACAGGCTCCGAGGAAATTTGGGTTGCGGGTCTGGTAGACCACCCCCCGACGGCCCCTTGAAAGTCCAATTTAGACCATTCCCTCTTTGGGAATTATTAAGGTATTTCTGGGACACGAAACCCGTACCCACCGTTGCAGATTTTTATTCCTGGGTGGGCACTCCCTAATCCTGATACCCCCATTGGACCAACATCCTCAATTGGGAGTTTACGAAAAATGCCAGAATGCCTCGACCTTTACTCAGGGAATGTCGCGGCTATTCATTTTCTGTCTTTGGACCCAGAAAATGCAATCCAAGGAGATAGAATTCTCTGCTGGCCTTGCGAACCGCAGAGGGCCGAATAATTCGGGTTTGGTCAAAATGCAAAGAAAATAAGTCCCTGAAGGTTTTGGTCTCCTCGCTTTCAAAAGCCTTGCAAAGGAAGTGGCCGCCCTTTTTCAGTAGCACCAAGGCAATGTTCAAAGCGCTTTGGGCCAGTTCCAGAGAACGGCTTGCGTCGGCGACCCGGATTCCCGTGGTTTTTGGGGCGAGATCGCTGATCACCGCATCGCAAAGACCGATCTCCTTCTTAAGCCACGCTGCATCCAAACGCAAGACATCCGCCTTGATAAACCGGAAGTTGGGCGCAGAAAGACGATCAGGCTCTCTAAGGTCCACCCCCACCACTTTGCCGCGAGGTCCGATTTTCTTAAGGCTGTACTGAGACCACGAACCGGGATGGCAACCAAGATCAAGAAGGTGGTCTCCCCGTCGAATGAGCTTGTACCTTCTATCCATTTCTTGGAGCTTAAAGACGGATCTGGCAGGCCAGTTCTCTTTCCTGGCCCGGCGGGTGTAATGATCTTCCCACTGCCCACGCTTCATGTTACGCCTGTGTGGCTTAAGACCGCATGTTATCGTTTTTTTAGCATATCCCCATAGCCTTTGCAAAAGAATAATATCACGGGTAGAATGGGGCGAAAATAGGCAAAATCAGGAGGTGCCGTGAAAGGGAAAGGAGAGTTTCTTTTTAGACCTATTGGTATACTGCACACCCCTTATAGGAGCAAAAGCGGCGTCCCGATTCAAGGCGTCTTCGATCCCGGGTCCAGGGGCCGGGCGGAGATTTTCGAGGCTTACGAACCGGGGCTCAAGGATGTTGAGGGTTTCTCACATCTTATCCTTCTCTATGTCTTTGATCAGTCCCAAGGCTATGACCTGGTGTGTCGGCCCTATATGGAAGAGACACTTCATGGTGTGTTTGCCATGAGAGCCCCCCGGCGGCCGAACCCCATCGGGATTTCTGTGGTGCACCTGGAAAAGAGGGAGAGAAACGTTCTCTATCTTGGCGAAATGGATATGCTCGATGAGACACCCCTTTTGGATATCAAGCCTTTCGTTCCCAAGTTTGATCACCGGTGTGAGGTTCGGGTGGGTTGGATGGAAGGGACCTTTCGAGATGACAAGCACAGAAAACTATCCGATGACCGGTTTTGAAAAGGGCCTCCAGGGGGCACTTTCGAACCCGGTCGGAAACCCGCTCTGAGCCAAAAAGGGTATGATTTTTCAAATCATTTTTTCTTGACACCCCCAGACAATTTGTCTATAGTCCAGGCGCCGAATAAGACCGCCATTGATGCATTCTTGGGAAATCCAAGCACATCATCTATCGCTGCCCACCATTCCCGTGAGAGAAAAGATTGCATGCTCCTTTGTTTGAGCCTCTCCCCATGCTGGGTAAGCGATAGCGAATATCAAGACAGACTCTGACCATCTTCTTGAGGGCAGAATTGTCGGCCTCTTTGCCGGTGCGGACCAGGTGGCGATGACTCATCGCCCTTTTCATGATCAAAGGTTGTTCACCCCAAAAGAAGACATGAAGCTGGAACATCTCCTGTCCCAAAAAGGGGCTGATATTGTGGATCGATGGTCGAACCTCATCTTAGAGACCTATCCCCATGATGCCCAGAGGTTCTTGAAAAAGCAGAAGGATCCATTTGCAAATCCTGTGGGAACCACTCTGAAAAAGGAGATCCAAAAGCTTTACGGGTTGCTTCTGGGGGAGATAGACCCACAAAAACTGACCCCCATCCTCGATGGGATTGTCAGGATCCGGGCGGTCCAAGACTTCAATCCCTCCCAGGCGGTCCTCTTTGTTTTTCTTCTGAAAAAAGTTGTCAGAGAAGAACTCGAAAAGGAGATCCAAGACCACCGGCTTGCTGATGAGCTGCAGAGGTTTGAGTCAAAACTGGATGAGGTCGCTCTTCTTGCTTTTGATATCTATGTGAAGTGCAAAGAGAAGCTCTACGAAATCCGGGCCATGGAAGCCAAGAATCAGGTTTCAAGACTCTTGAAAAGAGCGGGCTTGATCTGTGAGGCCCCGACTTGGAGTTCAGGCCCAAAGGAGAATACAAACACAGAGTCCAATTCATGATGAGATGAGGTAGTCGTCTATGAATTTTATCGCCAGCATCTTGTTTTCAGGAATTGCCATCAGCATACTTGTTCTCATTCCATGGATCGGCGTGGGGGCATTGGATCTGCGCGTCCTTTTCGGGATTGTCGTCCCCTATTTGGCGGTGGCCACTTTTTTTGTGGGGATTGTTGTGCGCGTTCTGGATTGGGCACGATCACCCGTTCCCTTTCGCATTCCCACCACCGCGGGCCAGCAGTGGAGCCTGCCCTGGATCAAACCAAACCGCATAGACAACCCCAAAGGTACGGGCGGGGTGGTAATGAGGATGATCTTCGAAGTCCTACTTTTTCGTTCTCTTTTCAGGAATACGCGATTGGAGTTCCGGGGCGGGCCGAAGATTTCCTATGAATGGGAGAAATGGCTTTGGCTCGGGGCGCTTGTTTTTCACTATTCTTTTTTGGTCGTCTTTGTCAGGCACTTCCGGTTCTTTATAGAACCGGTCCCGGTATTCGTGACGCTCCTTGAGAAACTCGACGGCTTTTTGCAGATGGGCATTCTGCCTGTGAACGGCCTGGGCGTTCCAAGTGTCTACCTCACCGATATGCTTCTCATGCTGGCACTCACCTATCTTTTTCTTCGAAGAATTTACATCCCCCAGATGCGGTACCTCTCCCTTCCTGCGGACTATTTTCCGCTCTTTCTCATTCTCACCCTGGGGTTAACCGGCATTTTGATGCGGTATCTAATCAGGGTGGATGTGACTGCGGTGAAGGAGTTGGCCATTGGGCTGGTGACCTTTAGCCCCAAAGCGCCTGAAGGGATCGGGGTGATCTTCTACATCCATCTTTTTATGCTGAGCGTGCTGATCGCCTATTTCCCTTTCAGCAAACTCATGCACCTCGCAGGGATCTTTCTGAGCCCCTCGAGGAATTTGTCCAACAACAGCCGGTTTGTCCGGCACATCAATCCCTGGAACTATCCGGTTAAAGTACATACCTATGAAGAATACGAAGAGGAGTTCAGGGACAAAATGGTCGAGGCCGAGTTACCGGTGGAGAAAATGCCGGAAGGCGCGGCTGAAGAACAGGCTGGATCACCAGAGGAAGGAGCAAAGGAGTAGCTATGTCTGACGAAGCCCCCAAACCAGAAGAGCTTGCTAAGATCGATCACCGTCCCCCGATTTGGACAGGCTGGATGCATGAGCCGACGCAGATCCGAAGGGGCATCGCTTGCTATGGTGCGAATCCGAAGAACCTAGAGTATGTGGATTTTCCAAACCCTAGGGAATGGTCTCCTTTTGATGAGGACTGGAAGTTGCCGGGGAATTGGAAGGAAATCATTATTGAAGGGTTGAGAGAACGTCTTGAAAAGTTCCGGTCTCTGAAGATCTTCATGGACATCTGCGTGCGGTGTGGCGCCTGTGCGGACAAATGCCATTTTTTCATCGGCGGCGGTGATCCCAAGAACATGCCGGTTCTCAGGGCGGAGTTGCTCAGATCCATCTATCGAAAGGAGAACACCATTGCCGGCAAGATCCTGGGTCAATTTGCCGGCGCAAGGGCATTGACCTATGATGTGCTCAGGGAGTGGTGGTCCTACTTTTTCCAGTGTACGGAGTGTCGCCGGTGCTCCTTGTTTTGCCCCTATGGGATCGACACGGCGGAGATCACCATCATCGGCAGGGAGCTGTTGAATTTGCTGGGTTTGAACACGGACTGGATCGCCGCGCCTGTGGCAAACTGTTACAGAACAGGGAACCACCTGGGCATTCAACCTCACGCTTACAAAGACATGATCGACTTCTTTGTGGACGACATCGAAGAGATCACAGGGGTGCGTTTGGAACCGAGCTTTAATCGAAAGGGCGCCGAAATCCTCTTCATCACCCCCTCCGGGGATGTGTTTGCTGATCCCGGGACGTACACGTGTATGGGGTATCTCATCTTGTTTCACTATCTCGAGAATCTCGGCCTCGACTTGACATGGAGCACCTTTGCCTCCGAGGGCGGGAATTTCGGATATTTCACCTCCCACGAGATGGCCAAAAGGCTCAATGCCAAAATGTATGCGGAAGCGAAACGGCTCGGGGTGAAGTGGATCCTGGGCGGGGAGTGCGGCCATATGTGGCGGGGTATCAATCAGTACATGGATACCTTTAACGGCCCGGCGGATTTCTTGGAGGAACCCGTTTCTCCCATTACGGGAACGAAGTTCGACAATGCGAGAAGCACCAAGATGGTTCACATTACTGAGTTCACGGCGGATCTGATCAAGAACAACAAGCTCAAGCTGGACCCCAGCCGGAACGATAACCTGAAAGTCACGTTCCACGACTCCTGCAACCCGGCCAGGGGGATGGGCCTTTTGGAAGAGCCGCGGTATATCATCAAGAACACGTGCAATCATTTCTATGAAATGCCGGAGAATACCATCCGAGAGCAGACCTTTTGTTGCGGCAGCGGGGCCGGTCTGAATGCCGGTGAAGATATGGAGCTCAGAATGCGGGGCGGCTTACCCCGGGCAAACGCGGTCAAGCATGTCCACGAGACACAAGGGGTGAACATGCTGGCCTGCGTCTGCGCCATCGACAGGGCCGTTCTGCCTGCGCTGATGGAATACTGGGTGCCGGAGGTCGACGTGACAGGCGTTCATGAGCTGGTGGCCAATGCCCTCATTCTGGATGGCGAGAAGGAAAGAACCACGAACTTGCGTGGGGAGCCTCTCCCGGGCATGGAGGACATGGAGGAAGAAGAGGATGTATGACGGCGGTAAAATCATCGTTGGACTCATCATTGGTTTAGGGCTATTGCTATTCCCCTTCTATTACAATGCGGGGAAGGCTGCCAAAGCACCGGACCCCCAGCTCACGCCAAAGGCGAAGGAGGCCAAGGTCTGTGTGGAAGAGACCGAGTATATGAGGCGTTCCCATATGAGCCTTCTCGACACCTGGCGGCACGAGGTGGTCCGGGACGGGAAAAGGTACTATACGGCGAGCAACGGCAAGGTTTACTACAAAAGCCTTCAGGTAACCTGTATGGATTGCCACTCCAATAAATCCAAGTTCTGCGACCAATGTCACAATTACTTGGATGTGGATCCCTACTGCTGGGATTGCCATATCGAGCCTAAGGAGAACAAATGATGGGCATGGATAGAAGGAAATTTCTGAAGATTGCCGGCCTTTCTGCGATGATGGGTTTGGGAGGAAAGGCGGCTTTTGAACTGCTCGCTCCGGGGGAACTGGAGGCTTCCCTCAAGGAGCTTCCACTCACGGAGGGGAAGAAATGGGGCATGGTGGTGGATATGACCAAGATGAATGAGGCGATCATGGATCGATGCATCGAGGCCTGCCATACGCTGCATAATGTCCCCAACCTGGGAAACCCGAAAGAGGAAATTAAGTGGATCTGGAAGGAGACCTATGAGCACACCTTTCCGGGTCAACATCATGAATATGTGAGCGAGGAGTACCATGGCCGGAATTTTCTTCTCCTGTGCAATCACTGCACCAATCCCCCGTGCTGCCGGGTTTGCCCCACCAAGGCCACGTGGAAAAGAGACGATGGCGTGGTCATGATGGACCAGCATCGGTGCATCGGGTGCCGATTCTGCATGGCGGCATGCCCTTACGGGGTGCGGAGTTTCAACTGGGGCGATCCCCGAAAGGCGCCTGCGGCTTTGAATCCGGGCTTTCCCACCAACATGGACTACCCAACCCGGTCAAAAGGGGTGGTGGAGAAGTGTAACTTCTGTGCGGAAAGAATTGCCAAAGGGCAACTTCCGGCATGCGTGGAGGCTGCCAACAGCGTGAAGCCCCACACATTGGTGTTCGGCGATTTGGATGATCCTACCTCCGAACCGAGAAAGAGCCTTAGGGAACATTACACTATTCGGCGAAAACCTGAACTGGGCTCCGGGCCCAACGTCTATTACATCATATGAGGTACGTATGCTTGACAAGGCGATAAAAGGAAGTCCGCAGTACTGGAGCTGGGTTATTTTCCTGCTGGCCCTTATGGGTGTGGGCTTTGGTTGCTATCTCTATCAGTGGTTCGAGGGTCTGCGCATAACGGGGATGAGCAGGGATGTGTCCTGGGGGTTTTATATCGGTCAGCTCACCTATTTCGTGGGGGTGGCCGCCTCCGGCGTGATGGTCGTTCTGCCTTACTATCTTCACGATTACAAGGCCTTTGGCAGAATAACGATCCTGGGGGAATTCCTGGCCGTGGCATCTATCGTCATGTGCGGCCTTTTCGTGATGGTGGATCTAGGCAATCTGCCCAGGATGCTGAACATTATGATCTACCCCAATCCCACCTCGATTCTGTTTTGGGATATGATCGTGCTCAACGTCTACATGCTCCTCAACCTCGTCATCGGTTGGAACGTGCTCAGTGCGGAGCGGAAGGGCGTAGGCTACCAGAAGTGGGTCAAGGTGCTGATCTATATTTCCATCCCCTGGGCCTTCAGTATCCATACCGTGACGGCGTTTCTTTACGCCGGCCTGCCCGGGCGGCACTACTGGTTGACGGCCATCATGGCTGCCCGCTTTTTGTCTTCGGCTTTTTGCTCAGGACCGGCACTCCTGATTTTATTGGCCCTCATCGTCAGGAGGTTCACAAGCTTCGATCCCGGCAAGGAGCAGATCCGAACCCTGGGCGGGATTGTGGCCTATGCCATGATCATCAATGTATTCTTTTTCTTGCTTGAAATGTTCACGGCCTTTTACAGCCAGATCCCGGGCCACATGCACAGCATCGTATACCTATTTAGAGGCTTGGATGGCTACGACAGGCTGGTTCCCTGGATGTGGACCGCCGCCTTCTTTGCCCTGGTCGCGCTGGTGCTCCTGATCGTGCCCGCAACCCGCCGAAGGCAGGACATCCTGGCCGTGGCCTGTGCATCGGTGATCATCTCCACCTGGATCGACAAGGGGTTCGGATTGGTGATCGGTGGTTTTGTGCCCAATCCCTTTGAGCGGGTCTTTGAGTACTGGCCCACGGTACCGGAGATTTTCATATCCGTCGGGGTCTGGGCCACCGGGTTCTTTATCCTGACGGTTCTCTACAAGATCGTCGTGTCCATCAAGGAGGAGGTCGCTGTTTCATAGGAAAAGAGGTGATATCCAGAAAAGGGCTCCCTCAAATAAAGGGAGCCCTTTTGTCTTCCAGGCCAAAAAAGCTTGACAATCCAAATTTGACTTTGTTAAAGAATGCAGACGCTTTTTTCAGGAAGCGTGGAAACCTATAATGGTTGTAATTATAAGACGTTAGATTTACAAAATCATATAGGAGGGTTAATCAGATGGCCTATGAAGTAACGGTTGATGTCGACAAGTGTGAAGGATGTGAAGAATGCGTGGAAGTCTGTCCTGTTGACGTTTATGAAATTCAGGACGGGAAATCCGTACCGGTCAATGCCGAGGAGTGTCTTGGCTGCGAAAGTTGCGTGGAAGTGTGTGATCAAGAGGCCATAACGGTCACGGAAATCTAAGTTCTTTCTTTTTTGCGGAGATTGGCCCAGGTCTGCGTTTTGCCTCTGGAGGGCCGGCACGCTTGGGGCATAAGATCTTTGCTTTTATCAGCAAGAAAAGGCCGCTCTTTTTTGAAGAGCGGCCTTGTTTGTTTCATAATGCTTCGAATCAGTCCTAGAGACGGCTTCTAGTCCTTCTTCTGATGGCAATCATTGCATTTCTTGTATGGGGCGTTTTTGTCCTGGTGTTCTTTATGGCAATCCTTGCAGTTGTTGTGATAGGCGGTCTGAAGTTTTTGGATTTTGCCTTCCTTCTTTTGGGGATCATGGCAGGCACTGCATTTCTTGACCGGCTGACCTTCTTTCCACACGTTCTTGTCCCCCTCGTATTCATGGTGGCAATCCGTGCACGCGGCCCCATAGTCGGTGGAATGCTTTTTGTGGGATAGCTTTACAGGCCCCTTCTTGTCTGACTTATAGCCTTCATTTTCGATGAGGATGTCCTCCGGTACGTCTGCTGCCGTCAGCGCCCCGACTGCCAGAAAAACGAGACCGGCGAAGACGATGAGAATCAGGGTAAGTCTGCCTTTTTTCATAGCTGTTTTTGCCTCCTTCCTGAACACCATGCTTTTGAGTGTGCTCTCCGCCCAAATCTACAGTCCCAGACTATAGATAATGGCCTGAAATCTTGTCAAGCCATAAAATGGCTGTTCCTGTTTCCACAGGAAAGATCCCTTCGCGCATCCGGGGAGCAGAGCCCAGCGGGGCGCCCCCGCAACCGGGATAGTGGACACCCCAAAAGGTTCATAATCCGACGTTACGTCTTGTCATAGTGGCTGAAATGCATGGTAAAAGTACCCCTCCCCTGGGAAAGGGAGCGCAGGGCAGTGGAATAACCGAACATTTTGGAAAGGGGAACGCTGGCTGTGAGCACCTGAATCGGTCCTTTGGCGGTAATCTGCTCTATCTTACCCTGCCGACTGTTCAGGTCACCGATGACGTCTCCCATGAATTCCTCAGGGATCAGGATCTCGGCTTTCATGATGGGCTCGAGAAGGACAGGATCGGCCTGGGAGCAAGCGGTTTCAAAGGCCCTGGACGACGCAACCCGGAAGGCCATGGCATCAGAGTACATTTCATGGATTTGCACATCCAGGAGCGCCGTTTCCACGTCAATGGCCGGGTATCCCATGAGGACGCCGCTGCCTGCCGTCTCTTCGATGCCTTCCCGGATGGCGCCGAGAAACTCTTCCGAGAGATTGGGATTCTCACATCGGTCATAAAACCGGTTGCCGCTGCCGCGCGGCAGAGGCGTGACTTCGATCGTCACAGCAGCGAAGTGCTGCTGCCCGGCCAATTCTCTCTGGAAGATCTCCTGGTGCTGGGCTTTTTTGGAGATGGTCTCCCTGTAAACCACCTGCGGCTTGCCGTGGTTGGTATCCACAAAGAATTCTCTCTTGAGGCGGCCCAGGAGAATTTCCAAATGAAGCTCCCCCATGCCCGAAATCACGGTTTGCCCGGTTTCCTCATCGACTTTAGACTTAAAGGTAGGATCTTCGTCTGAGAGCTTTTCAAGGGCTTCAAAGAGTTTTTCCTGGTCTTGAACCCTTTTGGGCTCTACGGCCATGGAGATGACCGGCGCATCGAATTGCATGGGCTCCAGCAATATGGGATGGTTTTCGTTGCATAGGGTGTCCCCGGTGCTGGTCAGCTTCAAACCCATAACCGCCAGAATGTCCCCGGCAGAAGCTCGATCAACCCGCTCTCTTTTATTGGAGTGCATTTTGAGAAGGCGGGCCAATTTTTCTTTCACTTTTTTTCCGGGGTTGTACATGGCATCGCCCACTTTTGCCGATCCGGAATAGACCCTGATGTAGGTCATTTTCCGGCCTTGATCCATCTGGACTTTGAAGGCGAGAGCTGAAAAAGGGCCCTTCTCGTTGGCTGGGCGAGACTCCTCTTTGCCCGAAGCAGGGACGTGTCCCACGATGGGCGGGACGTCGATGGGTGAGGGCAGGCACTCGACGATGTTATCCAAGAGGGGTTGAATGCCTTTGTTGCGCAAAGCCGCACCGCATAGCACAGGAACCAATTCCAGTTTCACCGTGGCAGCACGGACAGCCCGCTTCAGTTCCTGAGGATCAATCTCCTCTTCGGAGAGGTATTTCTCCATGATGGTGTCGTCTTTATCGGCCAAGGTTTCCAGAAGCAGGTCCCGGTATTTCAAAGCCTGATCCACCAACTCGGGAGGGATGGCGACCTCCTGAAACGCAGCCCCTAGGGTTTCCGCTTCCCATATGACGGCTTTCATCTTGACGAGGTCAATAACCCCGGAAAAGCTGTCTTCAGCACCCCATGGTAACTGAAGGATCAAGGGCGTGGCACCGAGGCGTTCCTTGATCATCTCAACGGCTCGGAAGAAATCCGCCCCAGTGCGATCCATTTTGTTGATGAAGGCGATCTTTGGGACTTTGTACCGGTCGGCCTGGTGCCACACCGTCTCCGACTGGGGCTCCACGCCTCCCACAGCGCAGAACACACCAATGGCCCCATCCAGGACCCTTAGGGATCGTTCCACCTCAATGGTAAAATCCACATGACCGGGCGTGTCTATGATATTGATGGTATGGTCTCGCCAGACGCAGGAGGTCACTGCAGAGGTGATGGTGATTCCTCTTTCCTTTTCTTCCAGCATCCAGTCCATGGTCGCTTCGCCGTTATGGACCTCACCCATCTTGTGGACACGGCCTGTATAATAGAGGATTCGTTCAGTAATCGTGGTTTTTCCCGCATCAATATGGGCTATGATGCCGATGTTGCGCGTTTTTAGAAGTTTTTGGGATGGTGTCGCCATAACCGGGTTCCAGGGACGTCAAAGGACTTCTAAGGCATGCTGCCGGTATTATTCAAAGACTGGATATGGCCTTTTTCTTCGGCAATCCCTCGTCTTTGTGAAAAGATGCCCTGCTCTTGTATAGGATGCACGAAGGCTGTGCCAGGCTTACACGAGCCGTCAATCTAAGGTATCTTCCATGACCTGTCAAGGACATAACGGAAGCCCTGAACCACCATCAAGGCATCATCTGCGGCGTTGCCTTCGATCGCTCCTCCCTGCGGCGTATTGCTCCATACGCCTCAGTCGTCGCTCCTCGGCGCCTTGCATCTAATACCTTGCTGGTGATCAGGAGGACCGCATAACCTGCTGGTTTCA
>SMTZ1_10004700_pt1 | contig 13719 bp, 7 predicted proteins | sample DeeMarSWOR136_30_FD_25667 | JGI IMG/M metagenome (IMG submission 25667) | reverse complement strand
CTATAGCTGAATACAACCCACAAAACAATAATGCAAAACATTTTAATATTAAACATGTCTTCACCTCGTGTTAAAATATTACTATGTGAATATCCAGTGACTTTTACATACTAATGTTTCTCAATCTGATTTTTTATTAGAACTTGCACTTCTTTCTTTGAAGACTCCATGGGAATCATATTACCCTTAATCCTCTTATTATCAAGATATATCTCGATTGGATGAGTTAACATCTCACTGGTTTTCAAGATCCTAATATGATAAATTGTACCACGGAATAAGCGTTTCATATGCACCTCTTTCCAATCATCGGGAAAACAAGGATCTACTACCAGCCCATCATAATCCGCGCGGATACCAAGCAAATTGTCAAACGTTACTTTTAATAACCAGGTGGCTGATCCTGTATACCATGTCCAACTACCTCGACCATGATAAGGTGATTCAGGGCCATCAATATTGCCAGGTGTAACAAACGGTTCCGCCTGATATAAATCAGGATCTTGTCCATTGTATATAGGGCATAGTTTTCTATATACCCGATAAGCCATCTCAGAATTTCCCAATTTACTTGCTGCCCAAATAGTCCATGTAGCTGCATGGGTATATATCCCACCGTTTTCACGGACTCCTGGTGCATATCGAGATAAATAGCCGATGCAGGGATCAGGTTTTGAATAAGCTGGTGTTAACAATAATAGACCGGCATCATCTTCCAGGTATTTTTCTATGATTTTTAGTAGAGTTTTCTTTCGTTTTCCGTTAGCTACATCAGCAATAATGGCCCAATTTTGAGGATTCAAGAAAATTTTGCCTTCTTTATTGGATTTGCTACCGATAAGTTCCCCATTGTCTTTACTGGCACGCCAGTACCATTCACCATCCCACCCGTATTCATTTAACACTTTCTTTAAATCTTTTGCGCGCATTTGATAATAGTCTGCTATAGTCGACTGTTCTATTACCCGGAGTGGTATCTGCACTTCCTGGAGAATATAGTATAAAAAATGTCCCAGCCAAATGGATTCTCCCTTTCCCTCAACACCCACAGCGTTCAATCCATCATTCCAATCGCCATGCAATATTAAGGGTAATCCCCTTTTACTGAATCTATTGAGAGTTAAATTAATAGCAGCAAGACAGTGATTTAGCAGTGTTGCAGGGGAATCTGAGTCTAAATATTTCACCTTTTCATCAAAAATAGACCAATCTGCAGTTTCTTTTAGGTATTGGATAACAACAAACGGCAACCATAAAAGATCGTCACTCACAGAAGTATCGTGTCCTTGATCGGTAAAATTATGCCACCAATGCAAGACATGCCCATCTTTAAATTGATGTTGGGCATGAAGCAGAATTTGTCTTTTTGTTAATTCAGGCTCCATGTACAAGAAAATCTGACTATCCTGCAGTTGATCGCGAAATCCATAGGCACCACTTTGTTGATAATAAGCCGCTCTCCCCCATAATCTGCCGGATATAGCTTGATATTTAAGCCAAATATTGGTCATTAAATTTAATGCTTTGTCTGGAGTTTCAACTGTGCTTTGATCAAAGATATCGTCCCAGGATCTGAGAATATGTTGAAAAGATTTTTCAATTTGCTTTGAAGAGCTATATTTATCAATTTGTTTATAAATATTATTACTTTTATTCTCCACACCCAACAAAAAATTAATTGTTTTTTCCTCTCCGGATTTAAGAACTATAACTTTTTTAACACTTGCTATCGCATCACTCCATTTACCAAACGATCCATCAAGGCCACCAGTTTTTAAAGCACGTGGATGCGCGAGCGTTCCATTTCTTCCTATGAAAGATTGTTTATCGCATGTAAATCCGTCTATAGAGGGAATGCAGGCAAAATAGGCTATGAAAGGCCACTCTGAGTTCCAATGACCTCTCTTTCCCGGTACTTCCCACATTCTCTTTTTTGCCAATATGGCGTACTTTTGTGAATCAAATGATGTATCAATAAAGGATTTATGGAATTCACGATGATTATCAGGTGCAAAACCTAAGCACCATTCCAGATATGTGTAAATTCCTATTTTCTTATCCGTATCATGATGATTTCGAATTTTCAACGTCCAGATTTCTAAATTCGCGTCGAAGGGAATAAATATTCGCAGGCGTGCTTCAATTTGTTTAAATACTGTATGAAATTTTGTGTACCCTATACCATGACAGCATTCAAATCTCTCGACTGTTTTCGCTACGGGTAAAAATGTGGGGCTCCAAACTTCACCGTTATCTTCGTCACGAAGATAGATGTATTTTCCGAAGCAATCTTGAATTAGATCTTGTGACCAGCGTGTAATGCGATTTAAATTGGAATTGCCAAGCCAACTAAATCCTCCGTTGACTTGAGAAATAACAAGGCCATAATTTCCATTCGAGATTACATTTACCCAAGGTTTAGGGGTATGAGGATTTTTTATGATAAATTCTTTTCCATGTGCACTAAAATAGCCATAGCGGGTTTCGAATCTTTTCATTATCTTGAATAGTTAAAAATCTATACCTATTGAAAAGTGATGCACATTGGTTAATTTTCCCCAGTCTGCAAAAGCATAATCCAATTTTAAACTTGCAGATTTAGATAGATAATATATAAATCCCGCCCCAGCCGTTAATCCTTTTTCAGAATCCTGCTCAAAAAAAGCTTGATAGCCTGCACGCAGAAAGAATCTCTGCTTAAATCCATATTCAGCGCCCAGGCTCACACTTTCTGTATTATCATTAGGATGTCTTGCTTCCAGCGTAACCACGATTTGATTTAGCTCCTGTTTCAGTACTTCAATTCCTAATCCAAAACGAAATAGTAATGGCAAATCCCATTTATCAGTCTGTAAATTGGCAAAAACATTTTCATTATCACCCCATTCATCACTGGTAAAGTCATAATTTACAAAGATATCTTTTCCCATATATTGGAGCTTTGGGCCAAAGTTTGACATACTGATACCCAATACCAACCAATCAAAATCGGTTCTAAATATTAATCCAACATCAAAGGCTACAGTTGATGCTGTCATATGCCATATTTTTTGATATATATATTTTGCTGTAAATCCAATACAGAATAAGTCTGTTAGTCTTCGAGCATAACTTAATCCCATACCCAGATCTACTGCGCAGAAATATTCCCCGGTACCCTCGGGTTCAAACTCAGTGCGAACCTTCATATCAGGCATGGAAAGAGCAGTAAAGCTTATACCAAAAGTACCAACATTTCCTGCACGAATTGCAACAGATGCAAAGTTATATTGAGTATCCGCCAGCCAATTTGTATGTACAAATGTAACAGAACCACTGTTTTTGATATTTGCCAAGCCAGCAGGATTCCAGTACATTGAAGTAGCGTCATTACTAATAGCGGAAAATGCTCCACCCATACCAATCGCTCGGGCTCCGACCTGGATTTTTAAAAATTGAGCTGCAGTAGTACCTGTTTTTGTCAATCCACCGAACATGTCGGCAAACGATAAGTTAAACAGGATACCCATCATTAGAAGGGGAATAATTTTGTTCATAATATGCCAACTAATTCATTTAATTATGGCGAATCTTCCTATCTTCTCACCAATATCAGGTGCATCAATATGAAAAATATACATACCTGGTGCCACATCAAGACCATCTTTACTCTTTAAATCCCAGGATTCCGATCCATCTAAAATGGTCGATGAATGCTCTATTGTCTGCACATGGTCACCACTGATGGTAAATATGCGAATCGTGCATTCCGTAGGCAAATGAATGAAAAAAAGCCTACGTTCCCCGCGACCAGTTGCCAGTAATCGTGAGGGTTCCCATCGTGCTGCAGCAACATACGGATTCGGAACCACCGCAATTTGATCCAGATTATTTTTTGCCATTTCCTGATTAACTCTTGCTGCTTTTGTTGTGAAACGGTAGGAGTCACCACTGCGAAAAGGTGTCTTGATCTGAATACGTAGAATATCATCATCATCTGGTAAAATCGCTTCTTCATCTCCCAAGGGATTTAAGAACACGATACGCCATATTTCCCTTGGAATTGTGCCATCCCTTATTATGATTCTGAGGTATTCCTCAAGGCCGGGTGCAGTACCAACTGAGATGCTGCTATCCCTGGTAGCAGGATCTGGTTCCTCTAAAGTAAAGAGCATTTTTTTATTGTCGTAGATGTCCCACACCGAAAAATTAACAGGAAAGCGTGGGATAAACCACCAGCTCGTATCGGGATCACCGAAACGAACTTCATAGCTAGCAGGATATCCTTCGCGTCGGCTCGGAAAGTGATAGCGATGTTCTACCCTTATTGGTATATTTGCATTACCTGCAATCCAACCGGAATTATGGCCATCCCATTCAATACTATCGGTAAAGACAAACAAACGCATGCCATCGAAAAGTGGATTGAAATCCTCTCCCCGCACATAGTATGATTCTTTTATTAATGTATTTTCCTGATCATCATTGCCGATTTCCATTAGATCATATACAATTGTATCAGGATGTGTAGTATCATCGAAGCTTACTTTAAAAGTCAGATTATCTTGCACAGCAAGGGGATCTAGAATATCAATCCATAAATTTCCTGTTGCAAATCCGCTTATGTGTTCAATTTCATTCTGCAATCCTGCGCTTTCATACCCTGCGGCCGGTGCCTGGGGTGTCACCTCGACGGTATTTACATCCAATTTAACATTACCGTTGATATCTCTAACAATAATCCTGCTACATTCTGAAGGATACATGTTCAGGTCTTCATCACCCCGATCATACGATACAACAGCATAGTAGTATGTTTTTCCATTGATAACATCTGTATCCGTCCAGGAATGCTGCAATCCTTTATTATCCCCCATATATATTTTAACACCCTGATAGTCTATGGGAAAAAATCCCTGCACATCATTACGGATATCAAACTGAGCAACAGGCTGCAATAATGTTTTTTCGCCAAAGGCGTTGGTAATAATTCTCGGATCAAGGAAACCAGGATCAGTACTTTTATATATTTTATAACCTTCAAAATCATAAGGGGGATCTGAAAATTGATCATAGCTTTCTTCTGCTTTATCATCCCAATAGAGAGTTACACGCTTATCCCCTGTGGTAGCCCATACATTTGGCTTATCGGGTGGACGAGCAAAGTTATAATTATTATCATAGATTCTTTGTACCGTTTGCTTGTTGCGGATAATATCGGATTTATTTTCTCCAAATATTAAACACACTGAAAATCTTTCGGTTAATGAAGTTTTTAGAGGAAATAAACCTGATCCATATAAAAAAGCAATATTTCCGTTTTGCAATTGTGTATCAAAATGGCTCGTTGATACCCTATCCCAAATTTCTTTGTCTCTGAAAAACGCTGGGCCGGTACCTATATAAAAAACGTCGAAAGCAGTTAAACCTATTTGATCTGATTCATCTTTATCCGTGGCATCAAAGTGCGGTTCACCTGTGGTAGGGATACCATCCCCCTCACCATTATCAGCAGTGCCAGGAAGACCATCAGCACCAACATCGTCCTTTTCTGGATCCCAATCAAGATCATTATCAATAAGATCATCGCGACGTTCATCTATTAACTCATCAATGCGCCCATCACCATTATTGTCTTCACCATCCGCGTATTTAAATCCAAGGTGTAGTTCCGCTTCATCAATCAAACCATTTCGATTATCATCTAATCCGTTATCAGGTATTTCACCGATAAGCATATTTGAAGTTACATTCGGACTGCCGCTCTCACCATCACCATCATCATCAATTCCATTAAAGGGATTACCGGGACTCTCTAAGAACGCATATCCGCAATACCCTGTGGGTCCCCAACCACCTTCACCAGTACCATTTGTATCCCATGAATATGTAATATCATCGTCTAAATCGAAGAAGGCATTATCATCATTAGAATCATTTTGACCGCCAACACCTACGTCCACATACATGCCGAATATCATCTTCTGATAGTCGGTCGTGCCTTCATTTGTAATATCATAATGCCAAAAAATTAGGTCCTCAGCTAATACATTTGACCACTGAAAACCTCGAACACCAACCCGGAGAGCTAAACCTCTGCGTGTTAAGTCAGTCGAATCGGGATAAAAATCATGTCCATCATCTGTATTATCGTCCATTACAAAATAACTTTCCTGGTCAGCATTAGTACGTTTACCAAAATAACCGTTCCAGTTTCCATCCCAACTCGCATCTTTGTCTGCCCACGAACTGGGCCATGAATTTGGCTCATCGCTCATAGCGATATGATCCTGAAGTGGATTTGAATAGCCCGGGCGGGGTTGCCATCCTCTTTCGATTCCTTCGGGTGAGATATCCATTAATTCGCGATAGCCAGACTGACATAAATATAATGTATCACCCTTAGTATTGATCACCTGAGTAACCACAATTGGAGTTATACCATCCATATATGAATGGGTGCTCCCCTTTGGCCAAACCCCCGATGGTTGTCTTCCCCACCATGCGACCTCACCAAAATTATAAAATATGGTTTCTACTAGATTGCCGTTATGGATACCTTGTTTACGATATTTTCTGTTGCCCCGCATCTCAAGTGGTACAGATATTTGAGCAAAAGTAGTAAGTGTAAATAAACTTACAATGATGATAGAGTAATATTTTAAAAATTTCTGGAATATATTTGAAATCAGCATACTTATTAATTCTATAGTGTGATACTTAAGCCAAATAAAATTTTACGTGGTTCAGAGTAGTAATCCGGTCGATTTAACCAATCTTCAAGCGTATTAACATGAGCTCTGCGATCACCTAAATAACGACTTATTAAGGAATATCCTGCACGACCGGTGTCCGAATAAATGGTTAATTCATTCCGTCTGTCAAATACATTGTATACTTTTAAGAAAACGGATAGTCGTTTATTCCAGAGAAGAATATCCTTCGATAATCTAAGATCAAGCGAATAAATTGCAGGTTTGCGACCACTATTTTCAAAAGTTGTCTCTAAATTTTGAATCGCTGGCGTATAGGGTAAACCGCTACTAAATTGGCCTATTAAACCAAAACTAAATAGATCTGTATTATCATATGAAACTGATATATTTATGGTGTGTGTCTGGTCCCAATCTAAGGGTACCACTTGAATATTAGATTGTTTAGGTGGATCGGCCTGATTATTATAAAAAACGTGGTTTGGATCAGATGCGTTGCCCTCAGCAACCTGAAAAGTGTAATCAAATGAGACCGTTATATAGTCATACGGTGTAGGCCGTTTATTAAAGGAAAGTGTGATACCTCGAATATTTCCATAATCTCTATTTTCATAGCGGGCATATCGATCTCCAAGCACATAAGTCTCGTAAATATTAGTACCCAACAAATTTCGCACATCTTTATAAAATCCTGTTATACTAAAACCAAACTGTCCTATAATTTCCTGCTGTAAACCTAATTCATATATGACTGTCGATTGTGGTTTCAGTTCCATATTACCCATAAGTGTATATAATCCACCAGGAGCAACGGCAAAGCGTGGATTTATATAAAGATATTCAAATGGAGGTATCTGAAAAAAATGTCCATAAGAGGCATGGATTACACCACTGGCTGAAACAGGGAATGCGATTCCAATCCGTGGACTTAGTTGATGTTGCACTTTTGCATCTCTATAACCCTCCTCGTCGCCACGTTCCTCATTTATGTTTTGGGGATCACGAAGTTCTTTAGGTACCACACCTTTTGAGTCAAAGTAATCATACCTTAGTCCCAAATTGAGAGTCATATTTTCCAACTCAATTTTGTCTTGCAAATACGCTGAGAATTCGACAGGTTGATGCGTATATTCGCCTCTGTTAAAGAATGCTTCTGCACTAAATATATCACTCTTTTCACCTCGATAATATGCTTCATCATTGTTCACGTATATTTTATTATGTTTAAACTCCAATCCTGATTTAACCTGATGGATTTTATTAACCTGAGATGTTATATCAAACTTAGCCAGTGTTACTGTAGTATTTCGTTTAAAGTGAATCATATTCGTACCGCCGGTTAAAAAACTGTATGCATCCTCGCGGTTTCTTAGCAGATCGGGATTCTGGTAGCGCTGGTCGTGTAAATCCTCATAAAGATAAGATTTTAAATCATATGAATATCTTGATATCTTCAAAGTATAAAAGGTAGATTGAGAGAGGGTATGATTGAAGTCCAGTCTATTCGTATAACCAAATTGATAGTTGCTAATATCTCCATCGGGATTATATTTATAAAGATGATTGTAATAGCGATATTCATTATAATTCATAAGGAAGTTATAACTGAGTTTGATAGTGGGAGATATTTTATATATTAGTTTAAAATTACCATAGTATTGAGATGAATAATTCATTGCCACAGCTTGTTTATCACCGCTTTCCTCTAAGTAAGCATGTTCAGCAATAAATTTCGAAGAATCAGATGGGAGGAAACGACGCTGTCCATATAACCAGCCATCATTAAATTCTCTTCTTAGCGATACATAATAACTTAAATTTTGTGAAATTAGCGATATGGGGCCGGTAAGATATAGTTGCGCATTATAGATATTTAAAGGATTATAAACGTCTATGTTATAATAAATATCCGTGTCTGTGCTAATATAATCTCCAACATAATATTTTGCATCCAATGTAAATTCATCTTCAGGATCTTTGGTTATCACTTCAACAATACCAGACATAACTCTGCCATATTCGGCATTAAAAGTACCGCTAATTACCTTTAATTCCTGAATTGCCTCCTGATTGACATTCACAGCCATTCTACCAGAAAAAGGATCCGAAACAGAAATACCATCTACTAGGTATTCAATTTCACTCGATCTCCCTCCGCGAATATGTATCTCGCCTCTACTATCGACTGTAACACCTGCTTGAAGTTGCAATACATCCTGCAGATTTTCAACTGGGATTGACTGGATTTCCTGAGCAGATACAGATGCTTCAGTTGCCGTCAGATCTTTTTGGATAAGAGGTCTTTCAGCTTCAACCACAATCACCTCCCCTTCAATGATTTCCGGAGTCATTGTAATTTCTAGCCTTGTTGTACGGTCAATCGAAACTGTAACATTGGTCACTCTCACATCCTGGTAACCAACCATCATGGCAGTAGCGGTATAAGTACCCGGGGGTATATTTAAGATTATAAAATCACCTTCTAAATCCGTAGCCGCCCCTAAAACTGTTCTCTCTAGAAAAATATTCACCCCGGGCATTACTTCACCATTTGAAGCATCTATTACATTTCCAGCGATTTTACCAGTCTGACCAGCCAAGGATAGGTCGATTATTACTAAAATTGAAAGAATTATATAGAATAATCTCAAATACATGATTTTACTATCTTGCAGGTTTATTAAAGGGATTGGGACATTCCAGCAATAGGAATGCCCCAACAGGGTTCCGTTATTTTATTAAAATCATTTTCATAATCTGCGCATATTCTGGTGTGCTAACCTTGTAAAAGTAGACACCACTCCCCACTGAGTTACCATGTTCATCCCTACCATTCCATATAATGGAATGCAATCCAGCTTTTTGATCAAGATCAACAAGATTTGCTACTTTTTTCCCCAGAACGTCAAATATTTCAATTTTTATGTGCGTGGCTATGGGCAGAGTATATTCAATTGTCGTGCTGGGATTAAATGGATTGGGATAATTTTGCGCTAAACTGAATGTTGTTGGTAATTCTGCTGGACCAATATCCTCTATTCCAACGCTCGTTTGATCAGAAAGTACGACTCCGCGATACATGTAATATTTTTCAAAGGTTGGATCAACCCATTGCGTACCCCACCAGTTTGGTGCATAATCCGAGCCATGTTGGTCGAAAGCATCAACTGAAGCATAATCCAGATCCCAGATACAGACACTCAACATGACTGTGTCACCATCACTGTACCCGAATAAATCTGTATGCACCACAACTTCCAGAGAATATCCCTCATCGGCTCCATTTGTTTCTGTATGGGTCACTGTTCCAGCAGGTTCAAATGACGTTCCCTCAGCACCACCTGTAGGTACATTGGCATTGAGCTCGAATACGGATCCATCTCCTTCGGTACCACTGAAATACATATTTTTAATCTCTAATCTCTCAGCAGGACCAGGAATTAGATCTTTAAACGTCATCCACAGGAAGAGACCATCAGCCTCCCATCCTGGTGACCACTTACATACTGACGAATCATTAGATTCTACACCGATATAAAGATCTGTGCCATTATGAGCGAATTTTACCACAGCTGCGCTTTGATCTTCATATTCGTTGAGGGTATCACCCCACTGCATATAATACCCTCCTGTAGATAAATGCGATCCACGAGCAACAACAACATGATCTGCATCCTGCCAAAATGCTTCGCTTAATTGCCCATCCAGCGTAAATGTTTCCTCTGTTTTAATAGCGATTTTGTGCGGTGGATCTGCTAATTTCAGAATTCGATATTCACTGCCCCATTCGCTGCCCCACCATGTTTTATGGTAGCTGCCAATATTCCACTCTTCGCCTGCATTTCCGGTTTGTCCGTCTGGATCAAAAATATTCATAATCACCTGGATTTCGGTATCCTCCTCTGTATACCCTAACACATCCAGATGAATCACCATTTCGGCGGTATAACCTGAATCAACTTGTGACGTATCATTGACAATCGTTCCGGGCATTTTATAGGCAACACCTTCGCCTGAACCGGCTACATGCTCTTCATACACAATGTCAGGATCGGTTCCCGTGGCATTAAAATACAGTTTAAATTCGCGGTCAATACCGTCGGCATCAGTTACTTTCATGAACAAACCGTCACCTTCCCAGCTCATGCCCCATTTGTTGACATATTTATCATCCGACTGCAAAGAGATATATAGATCCATACCATAATGCAGGATGCGGACGATGGTTGTCGTGGTGTCTAGATATACACCAGTCTCACTATGAACTAACAGATCCATTTGTGTTACGCCATATTCAACATCGCTTGGTTTAAAATTAGCTCTAAAATATAGATGATCAAAACGGCGCTGCCAATCTGTCTCATCAAGTTTTCCATCAAGTGTTATGGGGCTTTCGGCTGACTGAATCTGTAAAAAAAGTGGATCACTATGACCGTTGGCATAGACCAAACCGCCCATAAATATAAAAAGCAGGACGGTTACGATTACAGTTTTACATGAACAACTCATAATACTTCCTCCTAAGTTTAATTATGGTTGGGACCGCTATTAAAATAAATTGAGTAAATCGTGATGCATGCAGCCACAGGAACCACCAATTACCAATCCTGTACTTAGTTCTTCTTTATAAGATTCCTGCTGATCAATATCGCCATTTATCATTTTTAATAAATATTGCATTGCTCGGCTGCCCAACTCTACGATAGGTACATGAATAGTGGTTAACCTGGGAGTTAGAACTCGACTTAGCAGAATATCATCAAATCCTACAACAGCAATATCATCGGGAATATAGACTTTTGCGTGGGCGGCAGCTTCATATATTCCAACAGCCATCATGTCATTAGCAGCAAAAATTGCCTGAGGTTTATCCTTTTGATTCATCAAGCGAATAAAACCATAATATCCCGATCGTATGGAAAAATCACCCGAGATTAAATGTGCTGCATTTACCTGCAAACCATTATCTGTTAAAGCTTTTTTATAACCTCGTAGGCGTTCCAAAGCATCTGTATTGTTCTCAGGACCTGTAATCATGGCAATTTTTTTATAACCGTGATCGATCAGGTGCTGCACGATGGAATATGAACCTTGGAAATTATTAATATTAAAACTGACAATACTTTTTAAAGCTGGACAACAATTTATAAAGACAACGGGACGCTTACTTACGGTATATACTTCAGATAGTTCATTTTGTAAGCTGGGGGCCATCAAAACAACGCCATCCACACGACCACTATTCATAAATTCGAGAGAGGTTTCTAACATATCTCTCTGACTATGAGATGTCGATATCATAATAAAGCGATTATTACGATGGGCAACCTCCTCAATTCCATGAATAATGTCCATAAAAAATTCATCGACTAACTCCGGTAAAATAACCCCTATCGTATCTGTCTGTTTACGTGAAAGACTACGGGCAATCGGATGAGGTCTGTAGTTAAGATCCCTGGCAATTTTTAAAATTTTTTTCCTGGTTTGTTCTTTTACCGCTCCCTTGTCATTCATAACGCGGGAAACGGTAGCGATAGAGAAACCGGATTTTCTCGCAATTTCGTGAATATTAACTTGCATTAAGAAATAAAGTGTAAACGATTTATCAGTGAGTATATTAGTTTGTTGAGAAAAGTGATTGATTTTATGTAAACGTTTACATTTGTGAAGTAATATACTGTATTAAAATTAGCATTGTCAAGCTAAATTTTTATTACTTGTCAAAAAATATTACCGATCGAGCATTAACTGCTGAAAATTACTCCTTCAATCCACTCAATATGATACCCTGCATATAATACTTTTGGAGTATCATGAAAACAATTAGGACAGGCAGAATGGTTACCACTGAACCAGCCATCATTAATTCAATATCTCTGGTATGCTCTTTCATTAGATTAGCCAAGGCCACAGGAAGTGTATACATAGATTCGTCTGTTAAAGAAATTAAGGGCCAAAGAAAATCGTTCCAGGTACCCATAAAAGTAAAAATCGCCAGGGTTGTCAAGATGGGCTTGCACAGCGGTAAAATAATCGACTTATAAATTTTAAAATCCGATGCCCCATCGATCCGTGCGGCTTCTATCAAACTGTCGGGAATGGATAATACATATTGCCGGATCAAGAAAATACCAAAAATATTTGCCATTCCGGGTATAATAATTGCCATGTATGTGTTTATAAAACCCATCGATTTTAACATTAAAAACAGAGGTAACATCGTTACCTGTGCCGGTACGATCATTGAACTCAATAATATTTTAAACAGTGTATTCTTTGCCTTAAAATGATATTTAGCAAAGGCGAAACCTGCCATGGAGTTAAAGAGTAGTGAAATCAAGGTAACGGTTACAGATAGAAATAGACTGTTAAAAAAATTGACCGCCACATTCAACCTGGAAAACAGGTTGCGGTATTGATCGAAGATTACTTTGTCAGGGAAGAATCTGGGTGGATAAACACTGGCGTGTCCGTCAGCCATGAATGAAGCAGATAACATCCAAAGGAACGGCGTAATGGTAAGTATACCAATAAAGATTAAAATTACATATAATATTGTATTTTTCAATACCATGAATATTCTGCTCTCTTCTGAATCTTAAATTGAAACAAAGTCCCAATGAAAATTATTATGAAAAGTACAAAGGCAATGGCGGCGGAGTAACCCATATTCCACCATCTAAATCCCTCACGATACATATATTGAACAATACTCAGCGTGCTGTTCAATGGACCACCCTGTGTCATGATATAGGGTTCAGCAAAAAGTTGAAAAAATCCTATCATGGTAATAATGCTCACGAATAAGGTTGTTGGTGCCAGTAAAGGTAACGTAATGGATCTAAATTGTTGCCAGCGATTGGCACCTTCTATAACAGCAGCCTCATATAAATGCTGTGGGATATTCTGTAAACCTGCGATAAATATGATCATGTTGTATCCAAAATTCTTCCAGATAGACATAAGAATTATGGCAGGCATAGCCCATTGTGGTTCGCCAAGCCAGTCAATGGGATTTATACCTATG
>SMTZ1_10006097_pt1 | contig 13720 bp, 15 predicted proteins | sample DeeMarSWOR136_30_FD_25667 | JGI IMG/M metagenome (IMG submission 25667) | reverse complement strand
CACGGGAGATTGGGTCAGACTCTATTGCCGGTATCGGTGTGCCGATCACTTCGACCTGCGCCTGTTCTAATTCGATGACTACTCTGCCGTTCGCTTCTCCGTACCATTCTAAGTACGGTGCTTTCCCGTAGTCGTGAGGCGGCAGGCCTGCAGTGATGTCACCCACTCTGCCGGCCTGATGCTGAGCAAAGCCGTCCAAATAGTCGCCAGGATCAACGTCAGCCTGGTCCTCGTATGCATCTCCGGTAAAGTGAATCTTCGCTCCTCTAATATCTCTGTGGAAATTGCCTTCCAAGTCAAACGTCACCTTCTCTTTCAGTCCGGCGAACTTCATCCATCCGGTAACCTTTCCTGGATTGGTGTTATCAAGCTCGCCCTCGATCAAATACTCTGTTGGTCTCCATGCCATTTGAATCACCTCCAGTTCTAAAATGCGATGGCACGCTCCGATTGGTGAGCGTGCCATCATCGGTTAAGCTAGTGGTTTGTTTACTTCAGAAGAGAGAACCTCTTTTTGCTGACGGGAACTGTCTCGGGATTATCCGGCTGTGAACCGAATCCTTGGTAGCCTTTTCGATCTGGCCCCCATTACGATTCTTTGCGGGCTACATATGGAGACTTGAGCGTTTTCTTGGAGCCATCCTTGTAGGTAATCACTACAGTCCTGTCGGTATCGATGGTGATTTCGTCCCAGCTACCCTTGATACCTTCAACGCTTCCTGATATCTTTGACCTTAGATACTCGCCCGGCCCAATAATACTTGACCAGAATGCCTCAAGCTGCTCTTCGACTTGATACTCCTGCGTCTCGTATGTATCCCCATCCTCGCTCCAGCCGCCGAGGTGGTACCATATGTCAGATGTGCTCAATTGCTCCCGTGCCTCAAGCGTGACATAAACATGGTCGGAACCGCGCCACGGCCGGTCTGTCACCTTAGGAGTCAGAACCGCCATAGCCACATCAGATTCGAAGATCTTGCCATCGCTCGTATGTGCTATAATCTTGATAGACTCTACAGCAACAAGTACTTGCGCCCACAGCCAGTCTCGGCGGAGCTCCTTGCCAGGCTTTGCCTTGACCTTGTCCACAGTAGGGAGCTTCGCCCAGCTATAACCATCGTAGCCTCGAGGGATGCTCACCGGCACAAAAGGCTCTTTCAATTTGCCAAGGGCCGCCAATAGGTGGATATTGGCATCGCAGTTCTCATCTTCGTCCAGAAGCCGCTGACCAATTCGATAGCATTTGGACAATGGAAAGTCCTTCGGCATAGTCACCCCTATTGGCTCAGGAGTATCGCCGACCAAGGTACCTACATCGTAAGTAGGCTCAGCTTCGGGCAGCTTTATGCCAAGCTCTGCAGCACGCTTGTATTCCTCGTACGGCAGTGCATGGTTGCCCCTTCTCTGGATGAAGCGATAAGCCTCCTTTTCGATCGCTGCCTTGAGAGCTTTGAAGGCCTTGTTCTCGATTAGTTGTATTCTGGCCGGCAGCATCATCCGAATGCCGGTCGGGTCGCCGGTCATATCAACCAAGAAGACCATATCCTCCGTTATGGGCTTGTAAGTGGACTTTAAATTGACCATCACAGTGTCGCAGAAGTAGCTGCCTCTCCACTGGTTGTGCCACTGGTTCAGATGATCTCTCCCACGGACCTCGATCCTGCAACCCAGCTCCGGATAGAGCGCGGCCCTGCTCGAGGTGAATGGTTCCTGCGGACAGGTTTTGCCGTCAACGACCACCTTCATACCGCTAAATACAGCGTGTCTCTTGACTTGCGATAGCTCCCAGGGCTCATCTGCGAATGCGAGCACGGTACCTTTACCGGGATCGCCAACTTCGGTCAGCTCAACCGGTTTGCCGATCCAGCCATCCTTGCTGATGACAATCTTCTTTCCGTTGGAGCAGATACTTAGCTTGCGCGGCGCCAGACAGAAAATGCCCACGCCTGCCGGGTCCTCTGCCACCTCCATTGCCTGATCCCAGTCCGAATCGCCAAGGTCAAGCAGTTTTGCAAAATCATCAATGCCTCTTCCGTTGTCCCGGACTGTGACGAGTCCTTTCTCATTCGTGATAGTCACCTCCGTTGCGCCTGCACGTCTGGCGTTTTGCAGGATCTCAATAATTCGACCATCCAGAGTCCCCGTGAACAATCTGTCGGCCTTTGACAGTAATCTTTTGCTGACTTTTGCTTGTATTGTTTGCATTTTTGAATACCTCCAATTCATTAAAAAACGATGGCACGCTCTGCACTTGGCCAAGAGCGTGCCAATCAGTTGGAAATCAGCATTTCTTACGCACGCATATAGAAAACAGGCTCTCGTCGAGCACTGATGTGTGGAATTAGTTTGGAGAACTATCTAAGCAAAACTCCGGCTGGCTTATGCCAATCCGTTTTTCTCGTCGGGGAATCGCTTCATAATGACGCGGGTCGTAATCCGGTGCTTTTATGTGCGGGACTTCCCCCACAAGCGCGGTTCTTGTGATGAACGGCTTGTATTTTTTGCGTTACATGGTCAATGGAAATACGCAGGAGTATTTAAGGTTTGCGGTTTGAATCAACTTGCTTCAGGTCCCGTGCATCTTCGAAGCCGACTTGCAGCGCCTTTTGTCTCAGTGCGTATCGTTCCTTGCTTATTCTGATCGCATAGTCCCGCAGCTGTGTGCCGAAGACCTTTTCGATAAACACGATGGTCTCGAAAGCCCCAACGTACGCCCGGCTAAATAAATGGTGGAACCGCCACCTGACTCCCTGCCTGGTTACTCCAAAGGTCTCGTGAATCTTATCTCCGTAGGTTCCCTTGAGAACCATCCGGCTCGGCTCACCAGGCTTGAGCTCCACCCATAGGTCTTTTGATTCCATGACCTTCTTCAATTTCTCCAAGAAGATCTTGTCCTTCTCTGTCATCATGTTTGATCACCCAGATAGCCTGACCCTGTTGGCAAACGTCAACAGAGCCGGCATGCGCTAAGAAGATAACGGCAATGAATTTCCATACCAGGTCCAACCGCAGGTCATCAATTAGTGGAGGTATATTTCTCAAAGTGGAAGGTCCCTGTTCCAGGTAGGATGTGATGTGCTCCTGATAACGGTCCAGGTCAAACTTGCCTTTCAGTTCCAGCGGCACAGGAACTTCGAGGTCTCCGGTCAGACTGCTTAGTGCCTCCACGAGGCCCGGCACAGAACTCAGATCGGGCGCATCGAGGGGCAAGGGCTCCGACCGGCACTGGGCCAGCATCTCCTGAACACGTTGTCTCAGTTCCTTCTTTCGCCGGCGGGACTCGGCCATCTTCTTTCGGAAATAATCAGCGTCGAAGGCTATGCCATCGAACAAGAATACGGAATTGATCTGCCTCCCACAGGCCTTGCACTGGTAGCGCTTGACCCGCAGTACCGGCGTCCCTCCGCAATGAGGGCATCTTTGAAACCTCACCGTCGGATCGAACTGGTACTTGCAGACACTGCACTCGCATCTGCCGTCGGCGATCATAGTCAGCGATCCGTTGCACTTAGGACAACGGCAGCCGAACAGCATGACCACGTAGTAGAACCGCCTCGCCCTCGACATGAATTCCTTCACCGCCGCCGCCATGTCAAAGGCAAGCTGAATTATGTTCATATTTCCATCGCTTGCTCTTGAGCTTGTTCGGCCGGCTTCTGGTTCTGTGGTGTGAACTTGCGTCTGCAATCTTGGCAGTATCTCAATCTGCGAAGACCCATTGTCTTCGTTCTCCTGATGCCCTTACTTATTGTGTTGGTTGAACCGCACCCGGAGTACGGGCACTTGAACGGCCTTCCTCTTGCCACGAATATCACCTCCTGCGATACCCGTATGGGACCTCGAGTATATAAACTTGTCGGTTTTGAAATGCCTTAGTGTGCCCTTACTCTAATGATCTTGCCTGGGCCAAATCAACGATCTTCCTGACTATCGGTTGATCCTTGCGGATCAGTTTAGGATCATTGCAGATCAGACTCGGGATAGCACCCATTCGCCGATACACCTCTATGCCGATGTCAACATCCTTGTCATTGGGATTCAGGTGGCGGTATCCAACTAAGCGTGTGTGGCCTTCCCAGAGGAAAGAGCAGATTGGATGCGCGGCTGGGATATGGTGTGGTTTAAGCTCACCCCAGCCATCATAGATATGTGCCTGTGCAAAACACTCCCGCTGGAAGCTGATCTCATTGAGTCCTTCTCCTGCCAGCACGATATCCGGATGAATGGCAACAAATTCCTCCTGCAATTGCCGCATGCCCTCCACCGTTGTCATATTCTCCACCATCCCGTTATCTGTGTTCCAGGTACAAAGCGTCTGGTCAATAAAAACCGCCGGTGCCTCTATTTTCCGGGATGAGTTCAAGACCGCATCAATCAAGATCCTCCGCCATATTCCGGAGCCGGGATGGATATACGCCATTTGAGTATACTCATACGTATCTGGAGGCCAATACCATCCCTGAAGCTCATTCCGAGCGACACTACGTACCTGCCATTGTTGCAGCTGTTGAAAAACCGGGTGATTGATGTCAACTGCCCAGAAGTTGTAATGAGGCATCACCTTGAATCCCGTATCATTAGCCTTTTTCATAAAAGCCTCGGCCTGCTTCGATGGGATATAGTCCGGGTAATCGATGTCATATTTGCTGGTCCGCCAGGTCCAAGAGAGATGGATCAACGTCTTCTCTGGTGGATAGACCTCTGCAAGAGCTTCCAGGAGATTTACATCAGCATTGGCCCATTGAAGTGTGAAGGAAATATCGTCTACCCACTTGGGACGATTAGCGCGTTTTTCCTCTAAGTTGTATGTCTGGTTCATCCAGCCTCGATAGCGTTTTGCCGGAGCCTTCCAGTTTCCTTCGTAGGTGTTCAAGCGCCATTCAATACCACCGGCCGAGTCGTTCTGCCATACCGGACCGACTTGCTCACTTTCAAATCCCAACGTGGTCAGACCCTCGTTTCGAACGAGCTCCAGGGTCTTGTACTTAAAAGCCGTATCTTCGCTATGAATCATAAGTGAGCAGTTGTTCTCCTCGACAATTGCCAGCTGGGCATTCCATCGGCTCGGCCATCGAAAGTGACCATAGCCCGGAAAGTCGCGGTCACTCTCTACGAATATGCCATTGATACACGGCAGGATAATGTCCGCTTCGCGAGCGAACGGGATGTTCCATCGAACCGAAAGTAATCCTCGGCGACGCAGACTGCGGCCTTCCGGCGTCACGCATAAGTCCCCAGTTATAGGATCCAGCCGTACGAAAAGCTCTCGATCTGTTCTGGCTCCTGTAATGATAACCCGAGCAGCCAGATCCGAGAGAGGTTTGACTTCGATCTTTTGTTTCTTGTCTTGCCTCAACACATCTTCATCCACAAAGAACAGTTCAATAGGAAAAACAGATATGTCTCGTCGGCAGAACTGGGTCTTGCTCCTGAGGTCAATAAGGCTTGTCAGTGAAGCTCCGGTGAATTCTGCTGTAAAGTTCCTTGATTCCACAATCAGCTTCTGACCTTCGACGCGGATGCTCATAGATGTTTGTTTAGCATGGGCATTCGAGGAGGTACTCATTGCGTTAGTTGTCGCACTTGCCAATGACATGGACACTATGAATAAATACCCAAGCAACAACGCTAAAAGTACTTTCGAGATTTTCATGTGATCTCCTTCAAACAGACGATGAAAAGATGCCTTGAGTTCCAGCAAAGAACGGCGCAGATTATACCTTTCAGCATCATTCCGTCAACCGATCTTATTACTGTTCCCCGGTCCCATCGTCACTTGATCTATCTCAAAAACAAAAGCTATAAATAGTAGTTCATCCATAGGGCCTCGTATGAGGCTCACCACAATACTGAACAACCTGGATCTGTACCGCTTTTTCGAGACCGCACTAGCGGACTTCGTCTTAGCCTTCACTTTCTTTACCGCGCTGTGCTACGCGGTCCTTAGCAAACGCTTCGGCACACAAAGACCGGCGGCCGCTATGTCCGGGACTGTCGGCTTCGCTCTGGCTGTCGGCCTTTTCTGGTGGGAGCGAGCCACTGGATTTTCTATCAAGGATCTGGGGCCTGTCGCCATCGGCTTTGCGATCATTGCCGTTGCGTTTGTGATGTACCAGGCTATTCGTCAGATCGGAGGCTCATGGGCAGGGGCGGCGATTACACTTGGTGTGAGTATTATCATCGCCAGGCTGCTGGAGTTGAACATTCCTATTGACCCGGAAGTCATACAGCTCATCACCATGGTGGCGCTGATCTTAGGCATACTCGCTCTGGTGTCCTACACTCGTGGCCATTCAGGCTACATCCAGCGTGTTCATGTCCCTCTGCCGAAAGTGCGCCACGATATGACGGACCTTTACCGGGGCGGACAACTATCGGATCGACTGACCAAAAGCATGAGGAAGCTGCGCAGGCAAGCGGACAACCGACGGCAGCAGCCCGCAGACGCACCTGATGTCCTGATCCAGCTCAGAAGGATGCTCCCGGCCGAAGGCTACCTGACCGAGAGAATGGCCCAGTTGCGGGCCAAGGCCCACCGCATCAGGAACGGCCACATAGCCAGACTTCAAGAGACCCGCCATGTCTTCGCAAAGCTGCCCGCATCGGCCAAGAAGAAGGCCTCTGGCGAATTGGCTGCCGGCTATGGACATATCGTTGGTATCGATACCCGGCTGGAAAGACTGGATAAGGCCGTTGCCGAGAACGAGCTGAGGATCCGTGAGCTGACAAAACGGGCCCAGGAGTACGCCGCCAGATACGACCATAAGAGGCTCGCAGAGTGCCTAAAGGCTGCTGAGAAACTCCAGCATCATAACAGCAGGCTGTTCAAGGTCATCGAACGCACTGAGAACAAGCTAGCAGCCGTCGCCAGGAAGGTGGCTCAGCAAAGCAAGGAGGCCGGTTGAAGATGAAGACCAATACTCTAAGCCCGGACCTTGAATATTATATAGGCAGACTCCAGCCGCAGTACGAGTCTGCCGGCCAAGCCAAGATAGGCCGGATGCTCGATGAGTATAGAATCCCATTCTTCTACAAACAGGCCACGCTCATCTGTCAAAACGGCCATAGAGAGGTATGGCGTCCGGACTTCACGCTGCCAACCTACGACAACATCGTGATCGAATACAGCGCCAACGGCAGCCGTATTCCCGACAAGGCCGTTAAGAGCAACGTGTACCGACAGAATCATATTGCGGCGATATTCCTAAATGAATCCGACCTAGCCAGGCCGGACTGGCAACAGCGGCTGTACGATCGGCTGCAAGAGCTCTACAGCCAACCCTTCGCCCATCGCTGCGACCAGCGTCGCTGAGTCTACAGATGGGCCGGCCGGTTCTCTCAGCCAATGTCCAGCCAGCTCAGTTGCTGGATCCGGGACTTTTCCGGCCCCAGCGAGCCGGCTGCCTTCCTGCAGGCTGCGACTGCTGCCGGCGAAGTGGCGATCAATACGACCCGGTCGAAACCGGCATCTTTGACCTTCAGCAGGTTCTTCTTCACGTTCGACTTGCCCGTTTCGACCTCGACCGCAATACGCTCGCCGGGTTTCTGGGCCAGTATGTCTATTGCCCCATTGCCCTTTACCGGATGTTCACATGCGACATCGTATGACTTCTTCTCAAAATACCTTGCGGCCCTGTTCACCCAGAACGAATGCTCTAGGCTCTCACGGGGCCTGGGGCCCGGGTCGATACCCGCAGATGAGCATACGGTCCGTCCGAGATCGGTCAGCTCATACAGCACGACTTGTCCGGACCGGGTCGCGATAGCGACTGCCTCTATAATACCGGCAGAGGCCAGACTCTGGCGGATTGCATTGCCGCGCCGGCGGGAGAAATGCAGCCGCTGATACCGCGATACGGTTGTCGACAGCGGCCGGGCTGCGACATCAGATAAGAACCGTATCTCCTCACGGTTCATCTTTTCACAGGGTGGTCCTGGTCCGGAATCAGATACTATTATTGATTTATCTAAGGTAGTCTGTGATTCCTTGGGGGATGGTGGGTGGGTGTCTTTATACTTTTTGATATTGTTGTTGATTTGATTCTCTCTATCCGGGGATGGAACACGTGGAATTACCGGCTTCGAGGCTTGGTGGGTTTTGCTGATGCTGGAATCACTGTGATAACATGCCATCCGATCCTTGACCGCCTTGTCCGAGACAGAGCCTTCTCTAACAGCGCAAAGGGGGATTTTCACAAGAAAAGGCTCCGGATGTTCATCCGCCAATCGTACGACGGCAGTCCCGATAGGAAGAGTATTGAGGGCCTGTTTCTGCTCATCGCTTAGGTTCATGGCCGAGGCTATGGCCTGGACGTCGGAGCGCAGCTTTTGACTCAAGGCAATCGTTGCGTATGAATTGGCGAATGCCACCTGGCTCAGCAACGATGCCGATTGATCAACGAATACATAACCAAGACCATATTGTCTGACCATCCTGATAGAAGTCTCCAGGATGGACTCTTTCGATTCCGAGGTCTTCTTCAACAGAAGGTTATGGGCTTCTTCGATTACAATAACGTTGGTCAGCTTGCGCTGCGGTCCCTGCGCCAGCCGGTACCTGTAGAGATAGAGCGTCAAAGCCTCAGAGAACATGGTCTTATCCGATGAGCCGGACAGACCATCCATCTCCAATACCACGTTGTGATCAAGCAGCTCGGCCACGTGGCTGTTGTCCTGTGTGTTCAAGACAGCACCAAACTCACCGTAAGTCATCGCCAGCAGAATCCTCTCTGCCGAGGCCTGCCACATCGCAGCCCTGCCTTTGAGCTTTGCGGTCCTCAGCCAGGCCAGCAGATCCTGGATTGTGGGCCAGTGAGTCTGCTGTCTGTCAAAAACGCCGGCATCTGAATACAGATGGTCGAGTCCCGCGACTAACAGACTGATAACTCCCTCGCCGCCGAAATATGCGCCGGCGATCACATCCACAATCAGCTTGATCCAGATATGAGGTTCGCAGCCAGGCGGCGGTATTAGTGGATTGAACCTGAATGGAGAAATTTTCCTGCCAATCGTGTAGACCCTCAGCTCTGGATGCAACTCCATCAGGTCCCGATACCCACGCTTCCAGTCCAAGGCAAGGACCTTTATGCCCCGCGCCATAATGCCCTGCATGAGTATAAAGGTAAGATTGGTCTTGCCTGAGCCGCTTCTACCGGCTATCAGAATATGCTCCTTAAGACGCGGACTCTTCAAGTAGAACGGGTACATTTGATTGCCAGCGTATGAGATGATACCAACTCTGATATCGCCGCAGCCTGCAAATTTCCGTGAGGGCGGTGGGAACGGAGACCGATCTATATTGTAATCGGCGCCGAGATGCTTGACGGCCAGTAGCTCCAGCGTTTGCTCAATATCTGCTTTGCCATCGGCATCAGACTCCGCCAGATAGGCCGACCATAACCTATCGATTCTCTTGCCCATGACCGGCCGTAATTTCCGGCAGAGTTCCTGCACCCGGGTCATCAAGATTCATCACCTTTCGAATCCTCCAGGATCGAGAGTTTTCTGTAGGCCGTCAAATACTTCTGCGCGTTTTCAGGCAGTAACAGCCGCAGCCTGGATATGTCCCGCCACAGGTTTGTGCGTTCATCCCTTTGATCCTTGTAGAGCTTATCCAGCCTCTTGCCGAGAGAGTACTCGACCCTGCTGTTGGTCGGTCCGTGCCAGGCCTCGTGCGTGTATACGGTGTTCATTGCCGAGCATTTGGCCAGCTCAAGCTCGTACATATTTTTCTCATAGACTTCGTACCGATTGCGTATCTGACCGATGACATCGTCCAGCCCCAGCCAGGATGTGTGCTTCTTATCCGATATGATGGCTGCAACCGGATCGCCTTTGGGAATGGCCAAGTAACCCCTCGCGATAATCTGCTCTACTGTCGGCGCGTGAACGAATCCGGTTCTGCCGGTAAGGTCTGATGAGAAATCATATCCTGAAGGTGCCGGGCTGCTTAGCCCGGCAAGCAAGCTGTTCTTGCTATCCAGATAGCGCTGGACGATTCCGGACTCGTAAAAGTATGCCACATAGTTGGGATTCTCGCTGCGCTGTCGAACTGGATTGCCGGTAAACATCTTGCCACTTGAAAAAGTACCTCCTGTGAAGTGGTAAAATGTTCAAGTATATAAGCTTTTCGGTTTTCGTTGCCACTTCAAGGTAATGAGGGATGGGGGTGGGGGTGCCGGGGAGGGGGAAGGGAAATCTGCCCAATAGGGCACAAGCTTTATATAGAACTTATATCATCCTCGCTATTGGTGATGCATTATGACAGAACTGATAGACCAAATGTTGCGGCTCGTACAGGCCAATGCCGCCGCCAAACTCGCCGACCTATCCAATAGATATGTCCATGCACAACCTTCTGAGCGAGAAGGGATCCAGGCGGCAATACAATTCGAAAGATGGCTCGTAGAGAGCTGCCAGGACTGCTTGCTGTAGGTTCACGAATCCTCCGAGCAGCTTTATCCAATCCCTCAAAGCGAATCCAGGGCTTCTTTCTGTTCCTGAAGGTCTTTTGTGATCTCTTGCATGAACCGATTATCCCAGTGCTCGATGCAGAAACGAATCAGTTTCTTCATGAGTTCGAAGTTCTCATCACGTTCCCTCTTTTCCTCCGAGCCATCACTTGCGAATCCATACACGTCGAGTTCCTCAGTACCATCTTCAGTCTCCTCCCAGACCTCCCAGTTGTCGCGGTTGCATAGAGCGAGCGTCTGTCCATCACTCTGCGTATAGTTTACATAGAACGTCCTACCCTCGTGCAGGACCGTCCAGTCCCTTGATATCTCATTCGCCTCCAGCTTCATTTGCCATCACCTTTGCCGAACCACCATGGTCTGAGCATTTGAAGCCGCTTTCGATAGGCGGTGATCAAGCCGCTTTCTTCTCCTCGACCTTCACCAGCTCCTCTGTCAACTGCACAATAGGAGTCGCCAGTATCTTCTGGGCCTTGTTCTGCAGCCAGGTATCGACTTGCGGCTTCAACCTGCTTCCCGAGCTGCTGACATAGTTGGTCACGGCGTTGTAGAAATCCCATCGGCTCACCCGTCCTTCTTCATTTGATTTGACCCTTGTGAGGATCTCCTGGACGTGCTTCTTCTTTCGGAACAAAGCCTTTGCCAGAAGTCTCAAGGCCTGCCACTCCACGCTGTCTCTAATGCAGATACTGACCATGTTGGCCAGTTTGTCATCGCCGGCGATGATGTCCTTGATGATCTTGTCGATAAGGCCCTCCACGGTGACCTTCAACTCCTCGGTGTACTTGATTCTCTTAGGCTTTACGATGTCGTTTACGATCATACCATTTGAGCACGCCAACCTCGTTACACGGGCAGCTATCACAAGGCCTGCCACTTGGCTGTAGTCCGAGACCACCCGTATCCCAGTGGTGAAGCTCTCTCCGACCTTTGTCAATTCCAGCTTCGATTCCGGGAAATCGAAGTCCACCTGTATGCAGTGCCTGGACTGCTTCAGCTCGGCTTGGGCCTTGATGTTTAAGCTCGACAACGCATCCACCACGCACTCTACGGCATGTTGGTGCTGGATCACCATATAACTCTTTGGGGAAAGGCAGGCCAACTCACCTCTTTCGACGTTCCACACCCCCATATGCCTCTTGCTGAGATAGTCCTCGCCGTCCTTGACGATATGGACATCCCGCATTTCGGCCCGGTCAAAGCCCATTGCCTGATTCTTCAACTGGGCCAAGCCGATTCTTTCTTCACCCATTTTCATTACCTCCGGGCCGTCCATCTAAAGCGAACAGGCCCTCTTCACACTGACTTGAAGAGGGCCGCCAAAAAACATGTCGTATAGACATTCATCGTGTGGGCTAGCGCAGTCAAACCCACCCAATGAATTTGTAGCCCTTTACGCTGTCGTAGTTCTCCTGCCAGATATCTCTGTTTTCCCTCCGCCAGCAGCTCATCAAATTAGAACCCACGAAAATATAGCTCTTACATTTGTCGCATGCGATATAATGACCTCTGCCAATGTTGAACAGCCTGGTCGCATGGCCAAAGCGGCATTTGACATCGGCGAAACAATCGCCAATCGTAAAGTTGCCCATGGTTGTCATGCTCATCACAGTTTATCAAGGTCGATGATAACGCCTTTCTTGATGAGAATGACGTACCTTCGATGCAGCTTCGTAAAATCTTCTGGAAAGAACATAGCATCCTTCACAGGCACGGCCGCAGATTGGTTTCTTTTTGCCATTTTCAAAACACCTCCAACATCGCTCAGCAACAATATGTGTTCTCACTTCATGTCTCTAAGGACGCACTCAAGGCTCTCCGCCGCGTATTCAGCGTTTCTCCTGCTGCCAAAACTGCCTCTTGCATCCAGGATTTCATGGAACCTTCTCAAGATTCCCGCAATGTCCGGATTCGTCTTCAGGAAGTCATGAAGTCGCTGGAATAATAGGTAGCTCGACCTGGCTCTGATTCGCTGGACTTTTATGATTTCCGGTTCGGCAGCCTTTTCTGATTGCTCAGTGACTGCCGCGTCGTTCTCTTCGTTTTCTCCTTCACACATAATGAATCACCTCCACACTCCCAAAGTAATCTTCCCTACACGAAGACTTCCTCCCCATTATTGCCGTTGCGCGAATCCTCGTTCTGCAGCTCAATAATCTTATCGAATGCCTTCTGAAGACAATGTATCGCCAGCGGGATTTCATTGCGGTTGAACGAGCCGCTGCTCTGCCATTGACCGTTCTTGTCCTTGTACCGGCGCTGTACCGTTGCCTTCAGTATCTGCACCGCACCGCGAGGCATCTGCACCTCGTTTCGCCAAATCGCCGATGAAACCTGGCCGGCCTTGAATCTTGCTATCGGCAGCTGTTGTCCTGTCATCTTCACTTACCTCCGGGCCAATCGTCTAAAGCGATAAGGCCCTCTTTCCAACGAAAAAAAGAGGGCCGTCGTAGAATATAAATGTTGTGAACAGAACCGGTCCGGCAGGCCCTCGCGATGCTTACCAAGTCCCCCATAACGCAGCAGCCCGCTGCTCACGCCGTCTTTCGCTGGCCTGTCGCAACTGTGCAATCTCCCGCTCCAGCCGCCTCGCTCGAAGATACAGTCTTGCCAAGACCCGCATGTCTTCGTTGACGATGTGCTCAAAGCCGATGATGTCTGTCTCCAGGTACTTTAGAACCAGACGCTTGCCCTCCGCCTTTATCCTGTCGCTGACCATGCCGAGCCTGACCAGCAAGTCCTTTCGCTGCTCTCTCAATATGTCGGCCTTGTACCGGGCCTTGTCAAACCCGCCACTGTATCGGTCGAAATCAACCGTGCCGAACGCACCCCAGTCGAGGTTGCCGTTCTCATCAATCTCCGGTCTGATGCCGCACTTGCTTGCCTTGACAGGCAACGCCAATATCGGGCCGAATTCATGCACCAGAACCTGCCGTTCCAGTTCGTCCGGGTCGGCCAATTCGCTGTCATCCAGGCCGGGCACACTGCCGTATTTGTTGCTCTTCTGCCTTCTGAGCAACACAGACTCAGGCACCTCGATACCATCATCAACCACCAAACCTGTTTCCCTATCCATTCTGAACACCTCCGTCTTTTCGACAACTTATCCGAAAAGACGGTTGTCGCCGTTCTTCTTGAGACCGTAACCACTATCCCCGCTCATTAAATTTTTAGGAGCACCGCCTCCGACCGGTGGCCCTCGGACGAAGGCCGAGCTGGACGCCGGGAAAAATTTAAGAAGCGGGATA
>SMTZ1_10004695_pt1 | contig 13722 bp, 11 predicted proteins | sample DeeMarSWOR136_30_FD_25667 | JGI IMG/M metagenome (IMG submission 25667) | reverse complement strand
GGTTTGCCCTGGCTGACCTGAATGGAGATGGACGCCTGGACTTGGTGACAACGGAAGAGCGGTACCCCGGTCACGTGCCCAACGGGAGCTGTTACTGGTTTGAGCAACCCTTACATCTCACTGAGCCCTGGTCCCGTCACCTGGTCGTCACGCAGTTGTCCATGAACAACCTTGATGTGGGCGATGCGGATCAGGACGGTGACATCGATCTGGTCACCTGCGAGCACACGATGCCCTATGAGGGTAAACCAGCACCGGGCGGTATAAAACTCGAAATCTGGGAGAATGACGGCCGGGGTCACTTCAATTCGCGGATTGTGGACCGCGAGAAAGAAAGCCATCTGGGCGCCCAACTCGTGGACCTCGACGTTGATGGCGACCTGGACATTGTCAGCATCGCCTGGCGCGACTATCAATTCCTCCACCTTTGGCGCAATGACAATGGGGACCAAGAAAAAGGCAGCGCCTCATCCACGAGTTGGGGAGAGGTGGCCGTTGGTAAGGACACTAACGGACACTGGTAGGCGGAGTGCGAAAACAGGCTTCTATACTGCCGCTACGGCTGGACACCCATCAATGAAGATAAGAGCGGCGAGACGTTCGTCACGGATTTTACCATCAAGCGCATCAACGAGAACTACGTTGGGAGCGGCGCAACAGGGGCCGGATCGATGCCTGTGCCGGCCGTTATCGACTCCTCGAGGCCGAGACGGTCCATGATGGCAAAGAGCGAAAGACTCTTCGGCTGAAATGGCATCACAAGAAGGAAAGATTTACACCAGTCCAAGAGGTCACGATCTTCCCGGATAAACCCAGCATTCAGATTAGTTTCCAGATGTATGGAGTGAATATCGCGGATATCGCCAGACACGATGGATATGAAAACGGCAAGTATTGGTTTTATGGGGGGATCAACGGAAACGCGACTATGTGCTTTACCCCGAAGGTTATTACCAACTGCATGCCCGACTGGCGCTCAGGTGTACGAGGTTATGAGTATGGATGAATGCGCCGATCGCTGCCAGGCCATATAAATCGCCCAGGTGGTGGGTGTATTCATGGTTTGGCAATTCGAGCATAAACCTGCTGCAGTGTACTGGGCGCAAAACAAAGGCCTTGCCGAGCAAAGCGCTTGCCGAACACTATCGCCAGATAGATACACTCAATTGAACTCTGACGTATTCATTGGGACTGTTACCGTCGATTGGCAGCAGATGCGAGATGAGTACGAACACAGCAAAAAAGTAACCGGCAATAAGGAAGTTTCAATTTATGAGACAGCTCTCACCCTCGGGCACTTCGGACGATTGGTTGGAAGGTGTAACTCGAGGCAGATCACACAAAATGCCATTGATCAGTTCATACTCCAGAGAGGCCAGGAAGTAAAACGGTTGACGCTTAACAAGGACATCAGAAACCTGAAAACCTTTATCCACTGGTGCAGGGAAAACCGGTATGTCAATGGAGAAATAGAGCCCAAGTTATCAAAGGAAGATGAGAGACCTGTGAAATCCCTGACTAAGACTCAGATAAAGAAATTGCTATCAACTTCCAAGCCTTATCAAGCACTGAGGATGAGAATTCTATTAGCTTTAGGCACGGGCTTAAGACGCGGTGACATTGAATCATTGAGTCTTTCTGACATTGACTTTGAAAGCAGCTATGTCACGACAGGGAGCAAAAAGACCCGAAGGAGTATGGGCTCCCGGCCTGTGCCTGTTCCGATCATGGCAGAGCTTAAGAGATACGTCTCGGGTCTAAATCCTGAACAAGAAAAGATGTTCATCGACCGTTTCAACCGGTACAGATGGGACAAGATACGTAAAAAGCTCGGGTTGGGTGATTTCAAATTTCACGATTTACGAAAGACCTTTGGCTCTGTGCTTGCTCAGAACGGCGTTTCCACTGCTGCCACGCAGAAGTTACTGGCACATTCGTCTCCGGATCTCACGAACAAGGTCTATACGAATGTCGATCCTGTCTTGCGCCACGCTATAGATCAAATACGGGCTGGTGAATGGTTGTCGAGAAGTACTATCATGCAGCCGTATCAGGTTTGCGTTATGTAGTAGTTCACCGTGCCCTCCCAGTATCCCTTCCGGCAATAAAGACGGCATAGCTTCTTTCATGCCGGTCACAAATATCCGGCCCTCGAAGACGTCGAAGACCCAACATAGCGACGCGATCACCAGCAGCAGCCATTGATAGCTGGTTATGCCTTCATACCAGCAACGATTAAATTCATTTTCGGCATCTATACGAACAGTTCCGTACCGCTTATATGTTACTGTCTCCCGTCATTTCCACGAGCGTCAAGGGGGCCTGTGGCATTGCTGCAATGGAAGAGGCTGCCCGTACCAGAGTCTGGATGTCTTGGACGCTCGCCAGCGGTTGAATGAAATAGCTCTTCACCTTTTGCGCTGGCAGGCTCGAAAGCAGATGAACCCGTGCCCAGCGGATTTCTCGGGCAAGCTGGTATGCTTTGTGGCCGCCCATGACAAACTTCGTTTGTATTCGCCTAAAGATTTCCTCCAGATGCTCAGCCTCCGTCATCCAGCGATCGAACAACTCGCTCCCGTGGCCGTCGCGGCATTCCGCCAGCACCACAATATCGCCGCCTTCCACCACGAGACGCCGGGCCGCGCTGACGGCCTTCTGCGCCTGGTAGAGATCAACGTCCTTCGGGAATCCCCCGGCAGAGGCGATGACGAGATCTGCGGTCCTATCTGCCTTGACACGATACATCTGGTCAACCAGACGAACTCCTTCACGAAACGCGCCAAACGGATGACCGGCAAAAGCGCGAACGACCTCCTTCCGTGAGTTCATGACGACATTCAGAATGAAGTCGATGCCGACCATGCGCCCGACCTGCTCGATCTCGTCGCGGATGGGATTTCCTTCGATTTGGCCTGGGCCGGTCCCATCCATTTCCATCATCGAGTGGTTGTGGCTGATGGAGGCCGCGTCGGCAAGACCGGGATAGACACTCTTCGCCCCCCCACCGTAGCCGCAGAACTGGTGATACTCGACGTCGCCGGTCAGCAGCTTCAGGTCTGCTTCCATGAATCTGCGGTTGATAAGGACCTCCTGCCCTAAGTAGGTACAACCTATGGGCACAAGCTGATCTTGGTCCCGCGCGTTATGATTGATCATCTGCACCGGCAGATCACCGCGTATGGCATCCAGCTCGTGCTTTGCGAGCGGTCTGTGGAGGCCGGTAGCCACAATCACAGTCACGTCCCGGGCCTGAAGCCCCCCAGCCTCCAGTTCACCCAGAACGAGCGGCAGGATCTCTCGAGTCGGAACGGCTCGCGTGACATCGTCCGCAACAATGGCAGCCGACTTTCGGTCGGAGGCTAACTGCGCCAGGCGCGGCGACTCAATCGGTGAGGAGAGGGCGCGCGTTACCTCGGCGCTAAGGTCGGCCACCCCGGTCTTCTCGCGCGGAAGATACACACCCGTGACCTTCTCGTCGGGTCTGTCCACCACTTTCTCGGAGTCACCATATGGAAAACGGACTTGCACTTTGCATCCTTCCGGCAGACTTGCCGCCCATAGAGCGGCTAATACAATACGCTCATCCACTCACACAACCGGCATCGCATAGAGCTTCAGCCACCATATGAGGCCCAAGCTCACGAGCGCCACCGTCATCGAACCGATAAGTCCAACAACAAAAGGCTTGATTCCGATACCCTTGAAAGAATCAAGCCGAGTATTCATGCCTATCCCTGCCATCCCCATGAGGATCAGAAATTTGGCCCACGTCTTGAAGGTCCTGATCCCGGTCTCCGTGAAGAAACCTTTGGAACCAAGGATCGCCATGAGAAAGAAACCGAAAAGGAACCAGGGGAACGCTTTTACCCAGTTGAGCTTCTTTCCTTCCTTAGCCGAATCCATGGAGCGCTGACGCGTGTACCACACAGCGACCACCAGGGCCAGCGGCACCATGAAACAGTTACGCACGAGCTTGACGGCCGTGGCCATCCTGCCTGCCGCCTCGGAGTAGATGAAGCCCGCGCCGATAACCTGCGGCGTGGAATGGATTGCCGTACCGGCAAACACACCGAACCCCGCATCCGTGGCGCTGGCGACAGCCTGGGCGGCGAGCGGGTATACGATGATCGCCAAAAGACCCCACAAGGCGATCGTGGTGATGGCGTAGCTCGTATCCCTTTCCTCGGCCTCGATCAGGGGGGCCGTAATAGCAATGGCCGAGCCCCCACAGATCGTGGTTCCCACACCCAGCAACATGGTGAGCTTCTCCGGCAGCTTGAAAGCACGCCCAACGAAGTAGATCACAAAAAAGCCGATCGCCATGGTGGCGATCACAGTCACAAAGATCTTCGGGGCCTGGTTGGCCAGCTTGGCGAAGTTGAGCCCCGCCCCATACAGGATGATTCCCCAGATCAGCGGTTTCTCAAACGCCTTGATTCCCGCATCGAGAAACTTTGGGATCAACTTCAGGTTGCGAAGCCCAACGCCGATAATGATGGCCACAACCATCGTCTCGATGGGATTCCTCTTGGCATTCAGAACAACCATCAACGGTTTGCCTGCAAGGCTGCTCACGAGCATGGCAAAACACGCAAGAGCTGCCATCGCGCCCCAACCTGGTAAATTCTCCTTTCTCATTGAGTCCCCTTTCTCTTCGGGAGCATGATTCGTGAATATCGTAACGTTCTTCAGAAGCCGACGCCGAGTAGGACAGGCTTCCGAGCCTGTCCACTTGTCCGCGGTAAGGCCCACGAAGTTGAATGGCCGGCACCGGAGTGCCGACCCACCAAGGAACGACATAGTATCATTTCACTGCGAGAGTTCACTTCCCATACACTCTCCTTGTCTTACACTCCTTTCATGCATTCTCTGGGTTCTGTAAGAACATTTTTTACCTCCGCCAAGTGTGGAAGCAATTCAAGCACAAAATCATGGCGTCGTGCCGCTCCGGCCGGACTGTCGAACGAGGCGACGGGACATACGTCGTAAAGCAGAAAAGAAGACGCGATCTTCTCACTCAAGTTCTGGAACAAGAAGCGTGCCCGCACCTGCGAATCTTTTACAGGGGTTATGACCGGAGCGCCGCGGCCTGCCTCCACCTTGGGCAACAGTACGACAATGTTTGGATCGATGATGATGTTTTCCCTTGTGGCCACCGGCGTCATGTCCACCGATATCTTGTTCGCCCACACATCTTTGACTTGCGGTACCCTGATTTTGAAAAAGTCAATTGCCTCCGGAAAATCCTCCACAAAGTTACCGACGCGGATGTTATCATACAGAGCGCCCTTGTAGAAACTCACGACACCGTCATCGATACTGCAGTGAGTCATTTCTGCTGAGAGCACGCGATAGCCCATTGGTAGCGCTGCCAGAAGGAAAACCGTCTTGCCGCTTCCGGGCCCGCCAAGCAGGAGTAGCAGGCGCCGGTCTTCCTCTCGATAAAGCGCACTTGCATGGAAGCCGAATAGACCCTTTTCCTCCATCCCGGCCAGGGCGAATTTGAAAAAGAGCCCGAGATTACCGAAAAGCGAGAAACGCTTGTCCGGGCAGGTCTGCTCCAGTCGCGTGAAGTCGCCGACTGCCTCGACTCTGGCAGGCTGAAACTGGACGGCGGTCTCCACGTCCTTCTCATCGCGTATGATCATTTCGGCATCATGTAAATCGTCATCCGAAACCTGTTCGATCCTGTAGATATCCGTCCTGAGCGACTCCATCACGAGGTCGTCGAAATATCTCTTATCGTTGATGAGGCGAGGGTTATTTGAGACAAGGCGAGTGATAAATCCCCAGATTCCGATTTTCTTCGTTGCCTCCATTGGCCTCTTCCTTCTGCGTACTGGGATTGCACGAAAATTGATTTACCACGCCCGCATACGCTTCCATGCCGGGTGGATGCGGAAGGCTTCGGCCGCGGCCACGCCGGCCTGCGCTCCACGGATTTCACATTGTCGAAGCATCCGGTCCTCAAGCGAGGCAAAATCGCCGTCTCGGCCCCGTAGCAACTGACTCTTATGGCAGCAGAGCATACGGCGCTTCACCTCAACGTAGTCACTTATCTCCACATAGAAACCCGGCTCGAAACCGATCATATTCATAGTGTCCATCCACCACACCGCAGGCTGCCGTGTCATGACGCGAGCAGTACTCTTATGACCTGCCGAAGTACAGTACCACGATGCCGCTTCGGCAAGCGCCGAGGCTGCGCGGTGGTCCGAGTGGTAATCCCCCGCACAGTGAGCCAACACAAGTGTGGGTTTGAACCGCCGGTACAGCTCAATCAGTTTTTTGCGCTCCTTGGGGCCGTCGAGCAGCTCTCCGTCGCCGAAGTCACCACGCAAGAGCGTCGCCCCCAGTATCTTGGCCGCCGCCACCATCTCCTTGCGGCGCACTACCGCAAGGCTCCTGATCGGCTTAGTGGGCCGGCCGCGATCCCCCTTGCACATGACACAAATGCCGATCTGGGCACCATCGGCCTTGGCCCGCGCTAACGTGCCGGCGCATAGGTAGTCCGCATCGTCCGGATGGGCGACCACCGCAAGCACTCGCTCGCCGCAAAAGTCCAGTTGCATAATGTCCCCACTTTCGATTCGTTTACCGCAGTTTGATGTCAGGCAGCTCCGCCACATAGTCGGCCACAACCAGCTCAGCATCCGCATGTGTTCTTAGGAGGGACGCCGGGCAAGCCGGCGTCAGTGGTCCGTATAACGCCCGGCGCACCACCGCCCGCTGCCAGCGGCGATTGCAGTAAAGCCGCAGCCGCCGGGACGCGAGGATCTCCTTCATCCCTACAGTGACCGCCCGCCGTGGAATGACCGATATCTCGCCGCCAACCGTTACTGAGTTGATCGTGCGCGTCTCCCGACTTAGACTCAGCACTCGCGCCGGGAGAGCCGAAAATTCCTCAACCGAGATTGACTTACCCAGTTCCGGCGGCTCATTAAAAGCGATGTGCCCGTTGATTCCGATCCCGCCGAAGCATACGTCCACCCCGCCCCGTTGGTCGATCAGCTTTTGAATCGCCGCCGGATCCGTCGGGTCCGGAAACACACGATTTTCAGGCCGAGGCACAAGTTCTGGGTCCAGCAGATCGTAGAACTTCGTATTCATGAACCCTCGGAAACTCAGGGGATGGTTAATGTCGATCCATTGATCGTCGTCCGTAAGATATTCGTCCATGTTGATCAGCATGACCTCACGGCAATCGAGTTGCTGTCGGTTGATCATCGCCGCCAGCACCGGCAACTGGTCCACCGGCCCCACCGGGACGATCAGCGTGGCGTTGCGGCCTTCCTGAGGTGCTTGTCTGATCGTCTCCAGCATGGTCCGGGCCATGTCGTCAGCCAGAGCCTCCATGTCGCCGCACACCCGTAACTTCACCGGCACGCCCTTACCGAGCCTGTCCGGGCCGATACTCAAATACTCCGGAATCGAATAACTCATGCTTGCACTCCCAGCGAAATGTGTTTGGTCTCAAGAAACGCGTCGAGGCCTTCCATACCGAGCTCACGGCCCCAGCCGCTCTGCTTCAAACCGCCGAATGGACACTGACTGGTCGCCGGTACAGTATCATTAATCCCGATCGTTCCTGCCTCCAGGGATTCCGCCAGGCGCCACATCCGCGACATATCCCGGGTGAATGCGTATGATGCCAGTCCGTATTCGGTGGCATTGGCCTTTTCGATCGCTTCATCTTCTTCGTCGAAGATACAAACGGGTATCGCGGGTGCAAATGTCTCCTCTCGCATACACAGGGCCTCCGCAGGCACATCAGTCAGAATCGTAGGCTCCAGGAAATGGCCGGCGCCCCCTTCCCAACGTTTGCCGCCGCAAAGCACTTTCGCACCAAGGCTTTTGGCCTGTTCTATATGTTCCAGTGCCTGGTTCAGGGCTTTTTCGTCGATCAGCGGGCCGATTTCGACACCTTCCTCCAGGCCGTTGCCCACCTTCAGTTGGCTGGCCCCATTGACAATCGCCGGGATGAACTTGTCTGAAATAGAGCGCTGCACGTAGATACGATTCGCAGCGATGCACGACTGGCCTGTGTTGCGAAACTTCGCTATGAGCGTTCCGGTCACCGCCTGATCGAGGTCCGCGTCGTCGAACACCAGCACCGGGGCGTGACCACCCAGCTCCAGCGACAACTTTTTAATCGAATCGCCCGCCCGGCGGATCAATTGCCGGCCCACTTCTGTAGAACCGGTGAAGGTAATCTTCCGGCACAATGGATTTTCAAGCATCTCGGCGCCGATCTCTGCGGATTGTCCCACCACCAATTGAAAAACACCCGCCGGCAAGCCCGCCTCATGAACCGCCTCCGCCAGCAGTACAGAACTCAGCGGCGTGGCGCTGGCCGGCTTGAGTACCACGGGGCATCCTGCGGCCAGAGCAGGGGCGACCTTGCGGACCGCCAGTACCAAAGGGAAGTTCCAGGGCGCTATTGCTCCGACCACGCCCACCGGGGATCGTATCACTATGTGGCGCTTGCCCTCCACCTGATTTGGCACTACCCGTCCGTACGCCCGCTCCGCCTCGGCGCCAAACCATCGCAGGTGGTCGATAGCCATTGCCACTTCGCCCCGACTCTGGGCCAGCGGCTTGCCGTTCTCCAGCGTGATGGTCCGGGCGATTTCCTCGGCACGTTTGCCCAACGCCTCGGCAATCTTTAGGATATACGTGCCGCGCTGCTTACCGCTGAGCTTGCGCCACGCACGCCAGGCCTCCGCAGCATCGCTTAGAGCGCGAGCGACGAAATCCCGTCCAACGGTCCCTACGCGAGCATAGACTTCGCCCGTCGCAGGATTCACCACGTCGAGCGCATCAGGAGGTTCCACCCACTTTCCATTCAAGTAGAGCGGACGAATCTGATTTGTCTTCGAATTGGCCATTGTCTGCCTCACTTATGTCTTATTTAGGCACCTTTTTCCAGTCATCAAGGAACATTTCCAAGCCCATATCGGTTAATGGGTGCTTGAAGAGATTTTCCATAATCTCAAACGTCATTGTCGTCACGTCCGCTCCAATCAATGCGGCTTCCAGAACATGGAGGGGGTGCCGGGCAGCCGCGACAATGATTTTGGTCTTGAAACCGTAGTTGTCGTAGATGGTCTTTATCTGTTGCGCCAATTCCATACCATGGTGGCTAATCTCGTCCAACCTGCCCACAAAAGGACTAACGTATGTTGCTCCGACTTTTGCGGCCAGAAGTGCCTGCGTAGGAGAGAAATTAAGCGTAACGTTCGTTTTTATTCCTTCAACACTTAAGACCTTTACCGCTTTTATCCCCTCTTTGATTAATGGCACTTTCACCACAATATTCTCGTGAAGCGCGGCCAGCTTCCTGGCCTCTTCAATAATCTGATCCGCTTCTGTACTCACGGCTTCGACACTCACGGGACCGTCGATTATCTGACAAATCTCATCAACAGCTTCCATAAGGGGCCGGCCGGCCTGGGCAAGCTTGGTAGGATTTGTCGTGACACCGTCGACAATACCCCAACTTTTTGCCTCCTTAATCTCATCCACCTTTGCCGTATCAATAAAGAATTCCATTTGCGTGCCACCTTTCTTTTGAGCTTTTGGACGTTTTTTCCCTTCGGCCCACCTCACGCTTGATACTAAACCTTGTAGTTGTCCGGCGCGTTCTGAGATTCATGATACTTGTTCCAGTCCTCTTTTCTTAAAGTGCTGATTGTATCGCCCCGCAGGCCGGCTCTCAATGCGCCTGCCGACATTACATCTCGCGGCTGTATGTTGCCAATATTGGCTCCAGGGCCGTATCTCATAAAAATCGTCTGCTGCTGAGACTTGTCTGGGGCTTCTATCATCGTATTCGCTAAACCGACGGCATCAATAATAACGTCCAGCTCGCTAAAATCGACCTTTCCGTCTTTATCCATAACGCCGATGCCTTTTCCGCTCTCGCGGGCTTCGATAATCACCATTGCAGAGCCGCTCTCGAGGTCCTTTTTCATAAGTTCAATTCGCTTTTCAGTTGTAATGCCTGCATCCTTCTTCGGATCTTTTTTGCCCACCTCGGATATGACCGTAAATCCTTCGTCAATACACATCTTAATAATGTCACTTCTCTTATCATCAGGAATATAAATGGTACCGTCGGAAAACTCTATATGCGTGAAGCCCAAAGATCTTGCATATTGCAGGTAATCCTGAATGTGAGTTTTCGAATAACCTCCGGCACAGAGTATCGCGACCTCGGTCAGCGTTCCACCTATCATTGGACTGATGCCGGCATTTTCATAAATCTGAGTCTTTTGTTTTAATACCTGCTGATCGTAAAGCGCCGCTGTGCCAAACGTGCATTTGACTATATCGACAACACCAGAAGTCAGTCTCGACCAATCTTCTGCGCCAGACGGACCAAATTCCTTCTCTATTACCATGATGATGCCGGCCTCTTCCGGAATAGTAATAAACTCTGAAAATGCTCTTCGCATTAGACTCTCCTGTTACCTTTCTATTTCAATCTCAAAAAAACCATTTACCTCATTTCTACGGCCTTCTCAGCCTACCTCAGGAAAAGAGAAGTCTATCCGGGCGGCGGACGAAAATGTTCCTTGATGAAGGCGATGTTCTGCTGAGTCATTTCTCTGCACTCTTGATGGTTTTTGTGCTTAGATTCAAACACCAACCAGCCATCATAGTTGATGTCAGTCAGGGCTTGAAGCGCAGCAGCCCAATCAATGCGCCACGCTTCCTGCAGGATGCGGCCCTTGTTTTTGACGTGAACTGCGGTTATCCTTGCCGGCCCAAGCAGCCCAATCCCCGGAACAGCTTGCTTTCCGTGCCCGTACTGATACATATTGTCGAGATCGTAGTAAACTTTGACGGAGGGATGGTCGATTCTATCCACCAAATCCCTGTTATCCTTCGGGCTCAACGAATTCTCCAGCCCCAGAACAATGCCCACTTCTTGCGCACGCGGCGCTACATCTCTCAAGACAGAAATGATCGGGCCGTAGGACTGCTTATCCGCCATATCCGGAGCATTCTTTCCGAAGAACGCCACCAACATGACTCGCGCACCCAGTATCTCCGTCGCCCGGATCGAGTCGAGAAGGTCCAGTCCAGAATGAGGGCCCCAGACGGCGTGATCCCAGACCCCGGCCGTACTCGGGATATTCAATCCCCAGCGGTGAGCCTGGGCCTTGTAACGACAGGCGACCGACAAATCCCGCATATTAGGATGACCACCGATCACCTGCAACTCTACCCCTGTGATACCCGGGATGTCCCGGGCTACTTTGAAGGTGTCGATGTTCGCAACCATCCTCTTCGATGGGTCCTCAGGATTGCAAAGACTGGCCTGTCTGATGCCGATTTTGTAAGGAAGCCGCTCCTGCTGCTCGGTGTCTTGCTTTTGCGAGGAAGCCACGCTCGCAGAGACGAGCAAAGAACCAGCCGTACCATAGGCCAATCGTTGAAGGAATTCTCGTCTTTTCATTTTACAGATACGCGCCTTCAAAAACTCCCTCAGTGTTCAACCAGCCCCGACTCCGGGAAGGTGCCGTCGGGCAGTCGGCGACCGGCCGGAAGGTCCCTTTGATCACAGAGGCTTAATACGGATGTTTCTCCAACGGCATTTGGCTCCGTTGGCCCACAATTGCTTGCCTCCATGCACCTGAAGCCCGATGGGCCCTTTTCTGCCTAACTTTTCAAGCATGTTGTCCTTATCGTAATTAGGCTGAGGGCAGCTCGACCCGTCAAATTCCGCGATTTTTGTCTTGTTGACCCAGGTTGTGATTCGTGGGTACTGCCCGACGCAGCGAATGCGAAGCGTATTCCATTGACCAATCTTCCAGGCTGACAACCAGGCCTCATGCGTGGCACTGTAAACCAGATAATCCGGATCCCAGGCAATCTCGCGTTCATCGGGCTTGGTGGTTAAACCTGTGAGAACCCCTTGATTATCCAACTTCCCGAAAATATTAAAGGGCCGAATGATCATGCGTTTCTGACCGCTTGGGGTCTCGGTCGATATCCAGCCGACATTGCCGTGATCACGGTAGTCTACGTACACCTGAAAGCATTCTCCCCGAGGGTTCGTGCGAAGGAAAACGCCACTGTCTATACCCCAGTCCGGGGCCAGCTCCAGCAGCAGTTCAAAATCGCCGTACTCCTGACTGGTCATCAAAATCCCCCCATTTCCCGAACCGGGAGGATCTTGCTCTCCTGTAATTGCCCCATGCTCCACTTTCCAGCTTCCCCCGTAACCGTGGACGATCTTCTGGACGTTGGTGTGCCACCCTTGAAGGTCTTCCCCGTTAAACAGGCGGACAAATCCTTTTTCATCTGCTGCCTCTTTGGTTTTTCCGAAGACAGCAGTGTGGGAGAATACGCCCAAGCCTGTTCCCAACATGCCAGCAATAAACTGTCGTCGGCTTGTAGTGTCGGTATCCATGCTTTTCCTCAATCTATAAGTAGTTGACACGGTTTCTCCTACCTGCGGTCATCTCGCAGGCGTAGTACGATCTGTATATTGAATCGGACATACAACACGGCGCCCGCTTCACCAAGCCAAGTGTCAGGTCAGCTCATTGACGTTTACGACCGTTTTTTCCTGGGCAGAGACAATGGCCCCTTGGCAGATCTGGATGGATTGGCGACCCATATAACCATCGGGATAAGGATCGGCCTGGCCTGCCAACACTCGGGCGAAATACTTCCACTGATCGGACGTTCCATCTCCACCTGACAGTTTCATTTTCACGGGTTTTGGAAGAGGTTCCTGTGTGGGAAAACCTCTCGCATATCCGTAATTAATCTCGAGCTCCCCTTCACCCAGCTTGATGGTACCGTTGACGGCAAAGAAGTAGTCCGCTGCAGAAGGACCATAAGCATAGAGATTGCCGCCGTAATTCATCAGGGCGCCGTTGGCATAACGGACGAGGACCCCACCATGGTCCGTAGAGTTTCTTCTGCGCAGGGCAAGATCATTTACTCCCTGCAAACTCACGACGGTCACCGGCTCACTGTCGAATATCCAGTTGTTGACGTCGATGATGTGGGCGCCCATTTCGTACACCACACCACCACACTTGTCCTGATTCAACCGCCAATATTCCACGCCGGGAGGATATTCATCCTCAGCCGGTACACGCCAGTCGCCCCGGTAGGAGTTAATATCCGAAGACAGGATTTTCCCAACCGAAGCCTTTCGGATCGTCTCCACGGCCTTCTTGTAGCGGTTGCTGTGCCGCCTTTGTGTGCCGATTTGGATGGCTTTTCGAGTGCGCTCCGAAACAGCAATCATTTCGTTGCAATCGGCTACCGTGAGGGCCATAGGCTTCTCACAGAAAACATGCTTTCCCGCTTCCAGGGCCGCGATTGTTCCGTGCTTGTGCAAATGGTTGGGCACGACCACGGCGACGGCGTCTAAATCTTCCTGTTGGAGCATTTTTTCCATATCTACATGCTTGCGCGGCTCTGGACCCTGCCGGATTAGCTTAGCCCTTTCGTCCATCTTATGAGGGACGATGTCACACAGGGCAGCGACTTCAATTTCAGGAACCTCGTTCAATGAAGAGATATGGGCCTTGCTTCGGTTCCCGCACCCGAGAATGCCGATCTTGTAAGGCCCTCCGTGACTTGGTTTGTCGATAATCAACGGGCGATTGCCCGCCAAGACCCGGTGGCCACTCAACAATGTCAGGGCGGCCGCTTCACCTGCAATCAGTCCCTCTCTCATGAATTCTCGACGGG
>SMTZ1_10004694_pt1 | contig 13722 bp, 13 predicted proteins | sample DeeMarSWOR136_30_FD_25667 | JGI IMG/M metagenome (IMG submission 25667) | reverse complement strand
CAAAAATTGAAATTTAAAAAAATGTAAATTTAGTGTATAATCCCAAAAATAAAAAGAGGAAATTAACGTTCTACCATCATGCCTACTGCATTTCCTCCTCCCAAACATAAAGTAGCTACTCCCCGGTGTGCATCCCTGTCTTTCATAGCATACAGCAACGTGACTAAAACTCGTGCACCACTGCATCCTATGGGATGACCTAGAGCTACAGCTCCACCGTGAACGTTAAAGATATCTCCAGGGACTTTCAACTCTTTTTTGACTGCACACGAAGCAGATGCAAAAGCTTCATTGTGTTCAAAAAGGTCAATATCATTGATAGTTTTCCCTGTTTTGGTGAAAAGCTTTCTCACACAGGGGATAGGAGCTTCCATCACTAATTCAGGCTCAACACCACTGGCACAGTAATCAATTATTCTGGCCAACGGGGTTAATCCGAGCTCTTTTGCTTTCTCTTCTGACATTACCACCACAGCTGATGCACCATCACTGATCTGAGATGCATTTCCAGCAGTGACAATACCATCCTTTTTGAATACAGGCTTTAACTTTGCTAGAACTTCCAAAGACGTATCCGACCTGGGACCTTCATCTCTGTCAACAGTAAACGTTTTCTTTCTGGTTTCTACAGTAACTGGAATGATCTCTTCAGAGAATTTTCCTTCTTCATGTGCTTTTATTGCTTTCTGGTGGCTCTCAAAAGCGAGGGCATCTGCATCTTCCCTGGTTATGTCGTACTTTTCTGCTATGATTTCCCCAGTTATTCCCATGTGGAAATCATTGTAGATATCCCAGAGCCCATCGTGGACCATTGCATCTACCAGCTTTCCATCTCCCAGCCGGTATCCACTTCGTGCTTTGTACAACATGTAAGGTGCATTCGTCATATTTTCCATGCCGCCTGCTGCTATAACCTCTGCATCCCCTACTTTAATAGCCTGAGCTGCTATCATGACTGCTTTTAACCCGGAACCACACACCTTGTTCACAGTGAAAGAAGGAACCTCCACAGGTATACCAGCACCTATAGCTGCCTGTCGGGCTGGGTTCTGGCCTAGTCCAGCAGATACTACATTTCCCATAATGACTTCATCCACTGTTTTTAAGCCAGCTCTCTTTAAAGCTTCTTTTAGAGCTATAGATCCTAATTGACAAGCAGTAAAAGTGGTGAGTCCACCTTGAAACCTTCCTATAGGCGTTCTTACACCTGAAACGATAACTATGTCTGTCATACTTTCTCGTCTAAAATTCCACTTATAAGGTTTTAGTATACAGGTATACAGAGGCTGCCCAGAACAGGTGCTCGATATGCGGTTATACTAGGTTCATCCCTTCGCAACCCTTATATTCTTCCAGTCAACTACCATGTTATGACCTACATACTCAAGAACTACCAGGAAGAATTCCTCGACGCGCAAGAAAAAGTAGGAAAGGAAGCTACAAAAACCTGGAAAGCATTCGGTCAAACTCCTACTGCACAATTGAAACAAATCTATTCACAACCGGATTTTGATCCTGAAACGCGGCATTACTGCTTCAAAGATGACAAACTGGTAGGGTTTTTGACATCGAATATACTGGAAGAACCTGAGAAACCAAAAAGAGCTACCCTTGAATTCCCAATAGTCTTACCCGGTCATGAAGCAGCTGAAGACCTCTTATTTGAGAGAGCAATAAAAGTACTTCAAACCAAAGGTGTCACAGTGGTAAGAACCCGGGTAAGTGAAGTATGGGGTAAAACAAAAGAGTTTGCAGAACGATGGGGATACACTCCTGTAGAGTTATTGGGCATGCTCTACAGCATAGAACTAGCCACAGTAAGTATCCAGGAAACACCAGAGCTTGCAGAGATTGCCAATTATGATCACGAAAGAGATTTTGAACAAATGATTGAAATATTTATCAGAGAATTTGGCATGACTCCTGAACAAGCCCGGAATAATTTTGAATCTCTTGCAAAAGCAGGTGACCAGGTTGCTGCTCACTTTGTTATTCGAAAAGAAGGAGAAATTATTGGTCGAGCATTGGCTCTGCGACAAGAAGATGACCCCACACAAGCGTACACAGCAACATTTTATGTTACCAAAGACCAGCAGCGAAAGCTTTTCCTGACAAAGATACTAAAAACTTGCAAAGAGAAAGGGATTGAAAAACTCGACACAAGCATTTATGGTGACTTACTCCCCTTAAAGGATCAACTTGTAGAGCTCTATGAATCACTAGGGTTCAGCTATGTAGCAACAATATCTTACTACGAGAAAGAAATCTGAAGACATAGGTTGAACCAAAGAAAGGATTACTTGCTCCTCATTTCTGGACGTAAAGACCAATGCATCCACAGTGCTGCAGACAGGTTAACCCAGTATGAATTCAAACCTTGAAGAGGAGCTCTATTCATGACTCCTATCTGGCAATTATGGTGAGTAATGACAACGACAACTGAGGCAATTCCACAGAGTTTTCTATTTTCATATACAAAAAGTTTATATCTCTTTACTTAGGGGAGTGTCAAAAAAAGTCAGAAAGGTGGCATATAATAAGTATAAATGTCAAAAAGTACAGAAAAATGATTAAATATCATAGTCGAGAGTAGAACCCAATGGAAGGTACGGGTAGAGACCAGTAAACAGTACTCCTAGACTGTGCTGTCACCATAACTTTGACTCATCCAGAACGAAAGGAGGTGATAACCATGAAGAGAACACACAAAATAGTATTTACAGCAGTGAGCGGGGCTCTTGCAATACTTGCAGTAGCAGCTGTTACTGCTCATCCTTTCACACCACATACACCATTATACACGATGAGAATGGAACAGGTGTCCAGTGAAATGAATTTCCTACCTACTGAAGTGAACAACTTCACCTATGCTGCTGAAAAAGGACATGAATTCAACTACGAAGCTTTAGGAGTGTGCTGTGGTGTACTCAATGAGCCCACTATCCCACTTGGGACATGTTGTTACCAATTGACATGTAGAACATGCGAAGAGACCTGCGAAGGCGAGACTTGCCAGGCTTCATGCTGGAGTACGTGTAATACGTGTGAACCCACCTGTGAGGAACCTACGTGCCTCATCACCTGTGAGCACACGTGCCCCTATACGTGTGAGAAACCATGTCAGCCCTAGAGATCTGCTGAATCTTTTCCTCTTTTTTCTTTTTCCCAGATGTTGCAGTACACAAAATTGAGAAATAAGTACTACTAAATGTGCTCAGGTTTTCAAAAAATGGAAAAGGACACTATCCTTGTAATTAAGGTCATTTCTTCTTTTTCTTTTTCAGTTTCTTCACTTTTCTTTCAATCTCTCTGGTGGATACCAGATGGGTATGGATTGCCAGTTTTTTGGGTCTCTCTCCGAACGCTAACCCCAGAACTTGATTCAAATGTAATACAGGGATCTGAAACTTCTGCAGTTTTTTCTGGCCCTGATCGAACTGCAAGTGGCAGAATGGACAGATATTTAGTATTGCATCAGGCTCACCTTCTAACATGAATGCCAACTTCTCCTCTAAAACGTCTAGAGCCACATTTTCATCACCACTCCAGACTCCGCCACCTGCACCGCAGCAGGACAACTTGTTCTTGAAGTCCACTGGTTCACATCCTACGAGGTTCAAAATGTCTTCTACAACATGGGGGCTCTCTACGTTCATGGATTCATGATGGTGCGACGGCCTCAAGTAGTGGCATCCATAATGGACAGCCAACTGTAACTCTAAATCGACCACTTTCTGCTCTAAAATTTTATCATGCAACTGTGAGAGGACATCTGCAAAGTGTAAAACCTGTATTGTCCCATTGTACTGTTTTCCAGTTTGTGCCAAAATTTTATTAATTTCTTCCCTTTTCTCCGGATCTTCCTGTAATACGTGATTCGAGCCAAATAGTGAACCGTAGCACCCGTTACAGATGGTTAAAACATCTAGGTGATCCCGTTCTGCCTCTGCCAGGTTTCGTGCCCCCAAGGTTAACCACGTATCAATATCATACCCTCTGAAAACACCAGGTGCAGGACAGCACGTATATCTGTGATCTCTCAATTGAATTCCCAGTCTATCAAAGACGAACCGGGTAGATTTCTCTATAGAAGCATACATGTTCTTGGCAATACATCCAGGAAAGAGAGAGAATTCCATTTTTTTTGCATTCATTGTTCTGCACCCCGAACCATGTCTAAAAATCCTGTAATATCCATTAACTTCTGCACTTTTGAGAGCTCTTCAGGATCTGTAGACACATCATACGGTTCTTTTGCCAGCCCAATAATGGAGCGGATTTTGGCTACTTCAGGGGACAGAGGGAACCCATTCCCTGTATTATACAGGTTTTCAATCGCATTCAGATGCACTTTCGGAAAGTTTCCTCTTCTCACTGCGAGGTTTCTCAGTTTTATGATAGCATCCACTGTGTTGACACCTTTGGGGCATCGTTCAGCACAGTTGTAACAGGTCGTACACGACCACAACTCCTTCATGTCAGTGATGTCCTGTCCCTGGTAAGCCATCTGCACCAGTGCTCTGGTCCTCAGTCGGGACTGCCTTCCTGAAGGACAGCCAGCAGTACACTTACCGCACTGGACACATTTATCGACATCACTGTCCCGGGCTGCTTTTTCAATTTGATTCATGGTCACCCTCCAGAGCATCGTAAATGAATTCTGAGAGACTGTAGATCTGTATGGGCTGTTTCCTCTTTTTAGCGTTCTTGAAATTGTGCAGACACGAGAAACACTCAGTTAGAAGGATTTCTGCAGTATCGTTGGCTTCAGCAACTCTATCTCTAGCTATTTTTACTGACTTGACACCATATGCTCCTCTGACCCCTCCTCCTGCTCCGCAGCATTTAGCCAGTTCTCTATTCCTCTCCATTTCCACGAAATTGGGTGCAACCTGCTTTATGATCTTCCGCGGTTCCTCGTATATGTCAGAATGTCTTCCCAGATCGCACGGATCGTGGTAGGTCACCTTCTTGTCTGTTATTTTATCAAAGTCGAACTGGCTCAGCAGTTCTATAACATGGACGACCTCCATGTCTAAATCTTTGTACCGGGGGTCATCTTTGAACGTTCTGAAACATTTAGGACAGGTACACAACAGTTTTTTGGCCTTTGTCTTTTTGATAGCTACTATATTCTGGTCGGCATGTTCTGTACTGGCTTCAAATCCCACATCTGGAAAGACTCCGCCGCAGCACACTTCATCTACACGAGAGTAATCAATACCCAACTTATCTAATAGATTCATAATCTTTTCTGCTGTCTCCTGTTCCTTGTAAGTACCCACACAGCCCACGAACAAAGCATACTCGGGATTTTCCTTCTTGTGGCCAATTTCAGGTCTTTCCTCCCCGTAGATGTTGCCGTGCTGCAATACCATGTCTCTCATAATCTTGTGGCCTTCAATGTAATGTCCCAGTTCAACCAGGTCTTTTCTAGCATCTCTGACGATCTTGTACATTTCCAGGTCGTACGGGCATTTTTCTGTGCACGTTTTACAGAGAGTACACTGGAAGGTGTTCTCAAAGATCTCATCAGTGAAATGACGTTCAGGATCTTTTGTAATATCAAACCCGGGTAACCTTTTGCTTTCAGTTTTTTCTATGACAAATGATTTCTCCTCACTGTCAGGGTTGTACACGCCCAGAGCGAGCCCTGCTAATTCCTGTATGTCCATGATCTTCAACTTGGGAGGATCATCTTTGTAGTTCTTCTCGTGGTAGATGCAGTCTAAATGGATACCACATTTAGTGCAGGAAGTCACCAGAACGTCAGCACCTGTGGTGAGGGCCTCTTTAATTCGTTGATCTCTCAATTTCTTGGATTCTATATTACAGTTCAACCAGGAAGAGATACCGCAGCACTGGGCTTCCTCTTTGGAGTGCTCCATCTCTGTAAAGGTTGAACTCTTTTCTAGTACAGAACGGGGGGCATCGTACACCTGGTTATACCGTCCCAGCCTGCACGGGTCATGAAACGTGGTCTTAATATCCAGTTCTGGTAGATCAGGACAATTTTCTTCTAGAAACTCTGAAAAGTGCTGCACATCAGCCCCATACACGTTTTTCAACATGTGGTAGCATTCTGCACATCCTACCACGATCTTTTTGCCCTCTAACTTTTTCTGCAGCTTCTCCTTTATGGCTTCAAACTCGTCTAACCCACCAGAGTAGTACAGATCGTGGCCGCAGCACCCGTAGATGATATCTGGTTCTATCCCTAACTTGTTCATGACTTTAACAGCAGCCTGGGCTGCTCCTGAGTAATTGGTGTCTCTCATGAGCAGTACATCAAATACTGGTGCGCATCCAGGGAAATACGCTATTTCAGAATCAGGATTTTCTTTAACATCTTTTAACCACCCTGAAATATCTGTTTGAGCTGCTAATTTTGCAGCCAGCCTGAATACATCCCGGTGAGACCCCTTGGGTTCGTGTAAGTACCGTCTGTACCGCATGATCTCTTCCAGTTTTAACTCTGACGGGCAGGTAGAAAAACAGAACTTGCAGCTGGTGCACTCTGGAACACTTGCTGTCACTTCACACGTTAACATTGGCTCACCATCCTTTCTGCTGATTCTACAAATTTACCCCCTTCAGCTGATGAGATGTTGTATAACTCCAGTTTTTCGCCGCCAATACCCATCAAGTCCAAAATCTTCTTGGCTAACTCTACTTTTTCTTTTTCTTTTATATTCCCATCAATGTAGTGGCAGGTTCCTTCCAAACATGCACCAATCATCACGCCCTTGGCCCCCTTGGTAAAAGGGTACAGCATCTGGGACAAGGTTACCCGTCCTGAGCAGGGGATTCTTATAATTTTTACCTCTGCAGAATACTGCATCTTGGCTGTTCCTGCTAAATCTGCTGCATTATACCCGCACTGGTTACAGCAGTAGGCAATGACAGAGTCTTTGTCCTTTTCTAAGATACCATCTACTGTTCTTTCCAACTGTATATCTGAGAAGTATCGTAACTCTATAGCATTGGTAGGACAGACAGTGGTGCACATGCCGCAGGAGTGACACGCTACATCCACCACTTCATAGGTGTCACCTTCAGTTTCGATAGCATCATAGTTGCAGATTTCTGCACATTCTCCACATTTGATGCACACATCTGGGTTAATATAGGAGGTGATTAAATCTACTGTGATCTCATCATTTTTCAAAAAGGTGGCTACTCTGGATGCTGCAGCTCCTGCATCAGTAATGCACTCCTGGATAGGTTTGGGTGCTTCTGCAGTCCCCACAATGAATACACCTGTGGTAGCAGTATCTACAGGAGCAATCTTCACGTGGTACGGGGCAATGAACCCATCTCTCCCAGGTACTAATGGTATTGTTTCAATCAAGTGTTTAGTACCTTCAGAAGGAATCATAGCAGTAGATAGTACTACCAGGTCTGCCTTCAGTAATAACGGCTCATTCAACAGAGTATTTTCAGTCCTCACCAACAGTTCATCCCCATCAGATAAAACCTCTGACACATTCCCTCGGATGTATCTGATACCCATCTCTCTGGCCTGGTCAAAGTACTCTTCATACCCTCTGCCTGCAGCTCTCAAATCAATATAACAGACAGTCACGTCAATTTCAGGATGGTCTGACTTGATCAGTCTCGCGTTCTTGGTAGCATACATGCAACAAATCTTGGAACAGTACTCTGAATATCGGCGATCTCTCGACCCTGCACACTGCACAAAAACTACAGATTCAGGTATTTTCCCATCAGAAGGCCGTTTCAACTCTCCCAAGGTGGGACCTGAAGGGCTTAACAGCCGTTCCAGTTCCAACCCTGTGATAACGTTTGGATGTTCTACATTGTACTCAGTCCTCGATAAATCGTACTGTTCGTACCCTGAAGCTACTACAAGAGCACCGACCTTTAACTCTATTTCTTCTTCCTGATCTGTACAGGGTGCTTTTGCCTGGCAGATGTTCACACACCCCTGGCAGTCTGTAGTACTATTCAACTTCAGACAAGTTTCAGGGTCTCGCACGTACTTTAAGGGAACAGCCTGGGAATCAGGTACGTAAATAGCTTTTCTGAATCCTAACCCGAAGTTGAATTCACTGGGGACCACCACAGGGCACACATTGGTAATTTCTACAGCCTTTTTAGGACACTTTTCGACACACACCCAGCACCCAACGCAGTTTTTCGTATTATACTCAGGGATCTCCCCTTTCTCTTTCTGGGTGAGGGCAGGTGGATCATTCTGTTTTGCACACAATTTAGCACAGGCACCGCATCCGTTGCATAGTTCTTCATCGATTTTGATACGATCCAGCCACAGCATGCCCTCTAATTTAGGGATTTCCATGACAAAATCTGTTTGAGCACAATCCCCACACCCTGTACAGGTTTCAAAGTTGACGTAACGGGGTCTTTTCCTTATCTTAACAGTATATTCACCTGGGTGACCGGAAACATCTTCCACATCTGCCATAGTAATGACATCAATTTTCTTGTGCATGATAGTTTCATTCAGGATAGGAGATATAGTACACATGGAGCAGTCATCTGTAGGGAACGTTCTGTCCAGTTTACACATGTTCCCCCCAATGTTGGGCTGTTTTTCTATTAAATAGACGTGAAATCCCTTGTCTGCTAACTCTAGGGCTGTATGCATTCCTGCAATACCACCACCTATGACCATGACATCCTTTATCACTGGTATTTTTGCCTGGCCAATCTCTTGCAGTGTCCTGGAAGCTTCAATTGACCCTTTTATTAAAGATAATGCCTTCTGGGTGGCTTCCTCTTTATTTTCTGTTGCCCAGGAGCACTGCTCACGAATGTTGGCCATTTCCCACAAATAGGGGTTCATCTTCTCTCCAATGCATTCTTTGAAGATCTCACCATGGTGCTTGGGCGAGCAAGAACAGACTACAACCCTGTCCAGATTCTCCTTTTCAATAGTTTCTTTTATAAGGTCCTGTCCTAACTGGGAACACAAGAATATGGATTCATGAACTATTAAATCGTCTTCTTTTTCCAGTTCTTCTTTCAAATACTCCATGTCCACATTTCCTGCGATATTGGTACCGCAGTCGCACAAGAAGACTCCTATCATTACATCACCTTTACTGGTTCACTCATTGAACCTCTCTTTATAAGCTTTATGTGTGTAAAGTAAAGGTAATTAATAAAGTTTTCGCTATAAAAAATGTGAAAAATAATGATAGGTGATATTATCTCAGGCACATCTTTCATGTTCCATCTCACTCTTTTGGAGGTTATAATTCTCGGATGTCTTCCAGACTTGATGAAACTTCATTATCATGAGCTATATTTATAAGGTTGAACAACACATCATATGTGATTGTGTGAAGTTGAAAGTAATTTTGGAAGAATCTGATGAAGGTGGGTACACAGTCTATGTGCCTTCTCTCCCTGGATGTATTTCAGAGGGTGATACTGAAAAAGAAGCAATCGAAAACATAAAAGAAGCTATAGAATTGTATAAAATCCATTGATGATTTATTATCAAAAACTGCAGTATTTTACTCAATAAATGAGTTTATGAAAGGATTATAAGGTTGAATACATAATGGATCTAGGTGATGAAATGTCCCACGAACCTATAGAGATTGATCCCCCTGTTCTGGAAGACCCAGGAATTGCCAAGCAGGCTGTCATCCAGCTTCTCCAGACCAAGGCTGAACTCGAAGATCTCATTGATACTCTTGAAATGCTTTCAGATTCTGAATTTCGGAAATCCATGGATGAAGCCCTGGCAGAGGTAGAAAAAGGAGAAACCATAACTTTTGAGAGTATAGAGAATTTGAAGAGGTTCTTGGAGAAATGATATGGGTTTGAAACCCGAATTCACGCGGGTATTTCTGAAAAGGGCTAAGAATTTAGATCCTTCATCTAGAGAATGTCTCCCTAAAGCTGTTAATGACATCCTTTCAAATCCCTAAAAGGGTGCCTTTGTTACCTACCGTGGCCAGAAGTGCCGGAAGTATCGTTTTGATGACTATAGAATTATTTATCAAATGAGAATAGATCGAAGTCGAATCTTATTCCTAATTATTGATCATCGAAAGAGAGTTTACAGGAGATAGGCTCTTCAAGAACATAGATTTTGAAGAAACAGTAATAGTCGCATATTGCCGCTCAATCTCATAAAACAGGAGAGCCAACGAGGTACTAGAAGGATAGAAATCACGAAGACTTAAAAGTGCTATATTATATGGAAACCAATGCAAAAGAAGAAGGCGTGTATCGTCATGCCTACATACAATGAAGCAGAAAACATCAGCCCTTTGCTGACTAGTCTGGAAACTGTGTGTGAAGGTGTGTCAGGGTATGATATAGACATCGTGGTTGCAGATGATTCCAGTCCTGATGGTACTGCAGACATAGTTTCAGAAATTGCAGAAAGATATGGGAATATCCACTTACTTCTGGGTGAAAGAGAGGGGATGGGTGCAGCATATGTACGTGCTTTCTCTCAGGTTCTCGATTCCTATGATGTGATCATTACTATGGATGCAGATTTTTCTCATCCTCCCGAGATGATTCCTGAATTTTTGGAAAAGATTGATTCTGGCTGTGACATAGTCATTGGTTCTCGATACATCAAGGGAGGAGGAGCACCTGACTGGCCTCTAAAGAGATGGTTGATCAGTTCTTTTGCTAACCTGGTTGCAAGAACAGTGGCAGGATTATACTCTGTTCATGATTGTACATCAAATTTTCGTGCATACAAAACATTAGCCTTGAGAAAGATCCCACTCCAGAGGCTATCCAGCAAAGGATACGCATTCGTGACCACCTGTTTGTGGGAGGTTTATCACCAGAAAGCTCGTGTGTGTGAGATTCCCATCGTTTTTTATGATCGAAAAAAAGGTGAGACCAAATTGAGATCACGTGATATTATTGAATTCCTTTTTAATTGCTTCAGATTACGGTTCAGGTCTTTACTAACATGACTATATTATTCCCTTTAATAAACTGTTCAATTTTTCAGGATTAACCAAACTCTCGCCAACCCCTACTTTAAAACCTCTTCTATAACTTCTTCCAACTTGGGAACAGTTTTGTATTCTGCAATTTCTTCAGGGTTTATCCATTTATATTCAGTGTTTTCCCAGTTCAACTGAATATTCTCCGTATTCACTTCAAACAAAAAGGGGTGAACCTTAAATTCTAAATTTTCACCTTCAGCCAGAAGAGGATTCCCTTTCCTCAGTAGCTTCACCTCATCTTCTGAAATACCAGTTTCCTCTCTTATCTCCTTTAATACACTCTCCAGGGGAGTACTCTCCATTCTTCCAGATATACCAGACCACCTCCCCTTGAACGTGTGCACTGTATACCCTCTTTTCACGATCAAAATCTTTTCTCCTCTTTTTAGAACAGCAGTGACTACCTCCCTCATGCGAGTTCTCCTCCTGTTGATTTCCTCCCCACTTTGGTGAACTTTCGTAGTTGTAACTGGAATATTTCTTCTTCCAGCAGATCTTTGACCCCCCATTTCTCTCCTATTTCTAAAATCTTTTCTTCTGTGATTTTCCCATGTCGCCCGTAATAGACATTGATTTCAATAGAGCACTTCATTGCTTTATCCTTTATGTCATAGGGTAAATCCTCAAAGAGTTCTAGAAACTCCATACTTTTTTGATCTCCCTCACGTGCTTTTCGTTTCACTTCTTCTAGCAGGCGATCCCAGTTCATTCAGATCAACTCCCATGTACGGGCCAGTTCTGAAATAGCCCAGGTTCTCGTAATAGGGTTTCACACCCACGCCAGAACACACCAAGAGCTTACTCTTTCTGTGCTTGAGGCTTAGTCTCTCAGCTTCCCTTAATAAATCTTCTCCATATCCGCGGTGCTGCCATTCCTTAACTGGTTTTTTCCCTAAAGGTACGAGAGGACCATACACCCGTAACTCCCTGACTATAGCTGCATTATCACCAATTTCTGATTTCCATGAATTTTCAGGTATTCTCAGCCTCAAAAAGGCTATCAACAAATTGTTCTGAACATCTTCAAAACTCAAAAAGATTTCTTTCCCCGAAGAAGCACTGTACTCCGTTTTCACCAGGTTGATACTCTCAAAATCAGGATAAATCCCTCTCAGCATGTTGCGTCCCACTTCTCTGCACCTGATACACTGGCACGCAATGTTCAAATCACTGAGTCTACCAGACACGATCTGACCAATGTTGGTCTTCTTCATACCAGCTGCAATCAAAAAAGAAGGAATATCCCTCCCAATCCGCATGATTCTCACGTACTTCGGCAGCAGCTTCTTGATTTCCACCAGCAAATCTATGAGTTCTTCTTCCGTATACGGTGTGTACTCCCCCTTCTTGTATAACTCGTACAATTTAGTATCTTCCAAAACCTGGCAGGGGTACACCTTTAACATGTCAGGCCTAAACCGGGGATCTGAGAACAACCGTTCAAATGCTTTTAAATCTCTCTCAAGATCTGATCCTGGCAGCCCAGGCATCATGTGATACCCCACTTTTAACCCTGCATCCTTTACATACCTGGTAGCTGAAACCACGTCTTTAACAGCGTGTCCCCTCTCCACTTTCTTGTAGATGAAATCGTACAGATTTTGTACACCCAACTCCACCCTGGTCGCTCCAAAGTGCAACATTCTCTCAACATGGTGCTTCTGACACCAGTCAGGTCTGGTTTCAAAGGTCAACCCAATGACCCTGTTTTCTGAACTCTCATTTTTTTGTAAAGCATCTTCCACATACATAGAATCTTTTTCATTAAATGCATCAAAACATCTTTTTACTACATATTCTTGATAGTCTAAATCCTCTGAAGGGAAGGTGCCGCCCATCAAAATTAACTCACATTTATCAGTGGAGTGGCCGATAGCGTGCAACTGGTTCAATCGGGCTTCAACCTGTAAATAAGGATCATAATTGTACTGGATTCCTCTCATGGCTGCAGGTTCTTCTCCTGTATATGACTGAGGAGTCGTTTTACCACCAGGGCAGTAGATGCATCTGCCGTGAGGACAGGGGTGAGGTCTGGTCATGACCGCAATGATAGCGACTCCAGATATGGTCCGGGTAGGTTTTCTCTGCACCAGGGTCTGAACTTTCTCACTCGAAGACACAGAAAGTATGTCAGGGTTTGAAATCAATTTGTGCAGGTGATACTCCTTTGAGAGTTCTTGTTTTCGATGGTCGAGCTCTTTTTTTGTGGTAACAACCCCGGATTCGATCTCTTCAGCCAGTTTTCTGCAGACCTCGTCGTACTCCATGGGGTTCATGAGGGTTGTTGATATAAATAGGTTCTCAATACACGGGAATACTTCATTGACAGCAGAAGCACATAGTTACTCCACGATTACTTCTGGGTGCATCTCCACTTCACAGGTTATGGAATGGATCACCAGGCAGTGTTTGTGCACTAACTTTAAAGCGTGTAGTGCGTGCTTCTTCTCTCTTTCAGACGGTACTATCACCTTCGGTCTCAACACGATCTTGGTAAACTTTAACTGTCCTTCTGGCTTGTCCATAGTTCCCACTGCAGAGCATTCAAAACTCGTGAATATGGTCCTCGTCCTTTCTGCAAAGGTTAAGAATGTCGACATAGTACATCCATTTAAAGACGCCACAAACAGGTCCTCTGGTGTATGGATACCTTCATGACCTCTGAACTCTGGGGGAGTTGAGATATCTAAATCAGGTTTTCCTTCAATTTTCAGTTTCCCTCTCTTTTCTTTCTCCCACACAACGT
>SMTZ1_10005192_pt1 | contig 13723 bp, 9 predicted proteins | sample DeeMarSWOR136_30_FD_25667 | JGI IMG/M metagenome (IMG submission 25667) | reverse complement strand
TTCCATCGAATATTCGAGCAATTTTTTCAGCTGTGAGATACGCGTAAGGATATACGGGATCAATCATCGCCACGGCGTCTAAAACAGAAACAAATATCGCATTTTCTCCAGCTTCACAAAATATTAACCTATATTCTTCAGTATCAAAAGTGCCGGTGCCAAAATTTCCAGAACTAAATTCTTGAGTTATTCTTCTTAATACTGGCTCGATTAGCGACGAAAGACCTCCTACTAATTCTTCATCAACGCTTTCACCGCGCGATTGTGATGCTAATACTAATCCCTCTCTATCGACAATAATAGAAGCAATGAGATCTTTACCAATGGATTGAAAATACCACTTTAATAACGCTTCTAATTTTTTTCTATCGACCGACATTGTATTGAAGATATATACTTCGTACCTTATTATTAAGTTACTATAAAATCAAAATAAATCTTATCAAATATAATAAAAATTTTTTAGGTTATATTTTATTTAAATTTCAGAAGATTTTTCTAAAAATTTGGTGATGAAATTAAGCGATAAAAAACTTAGTTCTTACAATAAAGGCATTCAAAATCTATTACAAAACGAAGAAATATTTGAGGAAATTATTTGCGAATATGTGGTTCGAATTAACGCAAAATATTACTCTACAATATTCCCATCAAGTCAGATCGCCAAAATTATTATGGATAAAATGGATAAAGAGAAGACAAAATTTCCCATTATTCATAAAGTCGTTAGAGAAATACTAAATAAGTGGGTCGACAGAGATATATGTAAATTTGTGTCAGAAAAACGAAAACACAAAATAAAGACAGTTGTAGAATTTGACCAAGAAGGATTAAATAAACTTAAAAGGAAAATATTGGACTTTTCTATAGATAAAATCAACGAAGGAATAAAAGATCTAGAAATAGAAGTTGACTCTTTAAAAACACGGGGCGATATTTTTAAAGAAATGGAGTTAGAGATACAAGATTTTTTTAATTTTATGGAAGAAGAATAATTAAGTTCTACTGCAGAATTAATTTTTCAAAGATTCTCTCCCAGTTATGTTTTTTTTCAATTTCCCCTATCTCGTCGCATAATTTGACTATTTTTTTGATTATTTTTGCTTTATCTCCAGGAGTAAGAGATGTAGCGTTCGAAATTTGTTCTTCGAGATCTTTAATCTTTTGTGTAATTTTCTCGAATTTCTCTGGATCTTCGTTCTTAAGGTAGAAATATTTCAAGGAATACAAGGCTTTTAGAGCGAGATTTTTACCAATTAAGGCTTTTTTTAGCTTTTCTGATATTTTTTTTATTAGGTATTCTGGGAAGAAAACATTTAACTCGAAATCAGTTTTTAAAAACATCCACCCTCTCTGAAGTTTAGCAGATTCCTTGATTATTGTGATTATTTCCATTTTCTCCATTTCTTTTAATATTTCTTTAAGATTTTGAGTGATTCCTTTAAAATTATTCTGCAATTCGTCAAGGGGAATAATCTTTTCTTTTAGAGCGTTGACTATTGCGAGATAATTTGCGTTGGAGAAAATTTTCAGTGGAATAGAATCATCGCCTAGGTTTTTTGATTTGGCGTATGACTTAAAGAACGAATCAAGTTGTTTTCTGTAAATTTTTCTTATATCCTTTGGAATTGAACTATCATCCAACAAGTTCAGTACAGATTTTGGTGGTATTCTTAAGCTATACACATCTTTTAAAAGGAGAAAATATTTAGATTTATCGTCTTGGTGGAAAAATGAACATATAATTTTCTTGTCTTCGAGGTTTTTTATTAATTGAGGTAAAGATAGCTTCTTACCTTTTAATTTCACCGTTAAAAATTTATTTAGGGTGGCTTCTTTTAAAGGACCATCCCTTAAAGCCCTTATTGGGATAATAATTGAAGGATTTTCAGCAATAAATGAAAGAATTTCTTTTTTTGACATTATTAATTAACTTTTTAAATTTATCAAGATTTAAATTTGTTTGCCAATAAGCTCTAAATGGGATTAAAGTATATATATAATATTTGAAAACTGAGAGAGTCGCCAAGCCTGGTCAAATTGTGGAAATTACCCGCATGATACGGTGCTGGACTGAGGCTCCAGTGGCATAGGCCTTCGTGGGTTCGAAAAAAAAGTGCGTTTCGCCATTATTCGAAAATCCCACCTCTCTCACTAAACATCTTCGGTATGATTTTCATGAGTGATTCTAATTCTGCATTAAACCACATAAAAAACCTCTCGTTTCACAGAATGGCATCATCACCCGGTGAGGTTAAAGCCATTAACTATATTCGGGGATTTTTAGAAAAAGCTGGAATTAAACACGAAACTGAGAGTTTTACTTACTCCGCTAGCACTTCAATTTTGATGAAATTAGCGTTTTTTATTGTTTTAATATATATTATCTTGTTTAATTTGTTTTTGTTTACGATTCCAATTTTAATAATTTTTTTCGATTTTCTTCTTATCGGGATTATCTATTTCGCTATTAAGTTCATATTGGATATGACAAGATTATTTATGGTTGGGAAAAAAAAAGTAAGTCAAAACATAACAGCAAAATTAAAGGGAACTCAAGAAAAGAATTCGCGAAAATTAATTATTTTCTCGGCTCATTGGGATTCAGTGAGTACTTCATTAGGAGCAAAATCGAAAAAGATAATGTTATTAGGTGGTTTTTTAGCCTTAGTTTTTTTATTCATTACATCTATACTAGCAATATGGTCACTATTTGATATGGGTACTCTTTTTGAATTATTTAGGGCGGTTACGGTCATTCTTAGCATCTTCTGTGCTGCGCCATTTGTGATTTTGATATTAAGTAAGAAGCAAAATGGTTCAGTGGGAGCAATTGATAACGCAACTGGGATTTCAGTTTTATTAGAAGTTGCGAAACGAGTAAAAGAAGAGCCATTAGAAAACTACGATTTAATATTTTTATGGTGTGGAGCAGAGGAATTGGGATTGTGGGGTTCTAAGGAATTTTGCGTTAAGAATTTCGACAATTTAAAGGAAGAATACGATTTAGAGAACTCGTATAATATAAACATCGACATGGTCGGCACTTATATCGGAATTGTAGACAAAATAGGTATCATTTCTAAAAAACCAATGAACGAAAATTTGAACAAAGTCTTAGAAGCGACTGCAAATCAGTTAAAAATTCCTGTTGTGATGGCAAAGATACCTTTTGGAGCTGGGAGCGATCATATGGTTTTGAAATCGTTCGCAAAGAAAGCGGATAAGAAAATGGAGATAACATGCATATCGTCCGACAAAGACTTCAAATACATTCATTCTGCGTTAGACACTCCAGATAGATGCTCGGCAGATGTTTTAAATGGATGCATAGACATTTGCTTTAACGCATTAAAAAGTCTAGACTTGAGATCAAACTAAAAGAAATCAGATAGTTGGTGCTGTCTGATTTTTGGATTGTTCGCAACGGATTTTACATAAGATTCAGCTAATTCCATCCGTTGTTTTGTGTATTCGTCCAATTTAAAATCATCGATTATCTTTAACGATCTGGGAATGTATTTTTCAATACCCCCTCGATTTACCGTAAGAATGATTTTTGCTCCGCATTTAATACATAATCCACCACTTGATAAAGGTGGTCTTCGATATTTTTCGTTACATTTTACACATCTAAAACCTTGAGTCGCAAACGCTCGAAGATTCCCTAATATGTCTGGTGTAAAATGAGTTTTTAAAATTCGTCTTGCAACATCTTGAGCGTTAACTGCCTTAATAATTTTTGCCAGGTGTAGTTGTGCTTCTATTTTTTCATCCATACTTTCGTATAATTTGTAAGAGGTGGTGTGGGGACCGGAATTTATTGAATCTGTAGGATGAGTGAAGCTAAATTTTTCAAATTGCCTTTCAGTTCCGAGTCGAGTGCTGACTAATTCCATACTATCTAAAATTTCTGTTGGTTGTAGATATTTCTCCGTGCTTTCATAAAATCTTAAAGGATATCGAGAAAGAGTATCGATGTTGTGCGCTTCAGAATCGATTTCGTTGGGATCCAGTCTAACAGAAATTACCAAAGGTTCGTCCATTTTTCCACCAATTTTGCTGGGTAAATAATGTAGAGAGAAATTGATTAAGCAATCCATTAGAAGCATTAGTCCATCCTCATCCCCATCACAATTTCTTCTTTTTGCAGCGTGCCAAAATGGATGTGCGTAAATTGACCTCGCAGAAGAGAAACCGATTACCCTGCCAATTATTCCGGCTGAAGTGTGTGGTGCTAATCCGACTAGAAGTTGGCCAATTAAATTTGTACGGTCTTTGATATTGTAAAATGAGTTCATGTCATAAAATGATTTTAATTCGTCGTCGATAAATTGCGAAATTTTTATAAAGTAATCCGCTGCGTGATCAGATAAGAGTATATCTTGAACCTTTAATTCGAGGATTTGATCTCCATTTTCAAGCGGTTCACCAAAAATATCATGAGTATACCCTAATTCCATCAATATTTTTACGGGAGTACCAATTTCCTTAGGTTTAAAATGAGTGAGTGGGAGGTCCGTTGCATCATATCTAATAGTGCCGTCCTTATACACATAAACTCCATGAATAGCTCTTAATATGCCCTTTTGTAAAGGTTCTGCCACCTTTAACAGATTTGTGAGACCATAGACGCCTTTAACATTTGGAAGAGAGCGTTTCATCTTCCCCATTATTGATTCTACATAGTTTTTTATGTTAAATACTGCTTCCTTTGAATTTTTAAGCTCTCCTTTGCATCTTGGACACAATTCTTGGCTTGCATCCGTATATTTCTTACAATTCGGACAAAATTTTTGGAATTCCGTGTGCGTTCCGCATTTATTGCATTTATTGAAAATATTTATTTCTTTGCACTTAGGGCATTTTTTTCGCACGATATCAATTTTAATTTTTCCCAGTTCTACCGCTTTTTGAATTGCGCGAGAACTACCAACTTTTTTACTTAATGGAAAAAGCGCATGAATCGGGGGTTTCATTCTTTTTTCTTCAGATTTTTCTGGACGTCCCATACGAGTACCGATATAGTAGGGTGCCATATCCTTAATTTTTATTGCAGAAATTGATTTAAAAACCTCAAAAACGCTCGAAAAATTTGAATTTTTAATTTTATTATTGGAAGTGATGGCAAAGATTTCCTCGTAAATTTTGTCTTTTGCTTCGCTAAACATTATTTTATCGCCCATGATTCTATGAGGAACCAATGCTTTCTCCAAGATTTCTTTTATTTCCTCGTTTAAATCCAAAATTAGACTCCCTTCTTTAAATCCCTTAATCATGTGCTCTCTTAATTTCAGTATTTCTTCTATCGATAAATTCCCCCAATAATCAGTATATGCAGGATGGAGCGGAATATTAAAGAACTTACTAAGATTAAGCGCTTCTTGGGCAGATGAAATTTTATCAAAATAATCGTTAGTGAATGTATTCAATTTTTCTTGAGGTATTGAGCATTTTTTTAAATTGTTTTTATTTTCTTGGATTGCTTTCTCTAATTCTAAAGCCCACCACTCTTCGCAATAACCAGCGGGTACTAGTTTATGAAAATTCTCGACAAATTCTCCGTATCCAATTAAAATATCTCCCAAAAATAGAATCTTTTCAATATTTTTGAAAACTTCTTTAGCGATTTTTTCGCTTTTTACTTTCACTACATTACCATTCTTTAATAGAACAATTGGTGGTTCAATGCTAGATACTGGTACCATAGAAGCGCTTTTTCCAGGTCTCTCGATTCGTACTTGAGTGCCAATTGCAATGAAATTATCCAAAAGCACCATTGTTGCTGGATGTATGCCACAAGCCGCGAGACCGCTATTTCGGGATCTTCCATATCGAATTCTATGACCTCCCATTTCCGAAGGATACGCGAAAACTGGTCTTCCTGCAATAATATCTGCAATAAATTTTTCATTTTTTATAATAACATTGTTCCCCGATTGAATTGCTTCCTCTTCTTCCGATTTACTAGATTTTGATATTTTGTTTAATTCGTCCAGCCACTCCCATCCAGATAATTTCATTGATTTTGTGATTTTTGTCAATTTATTCTTTTTCAGTAGTATTCCGTCATTAAGGACCAAGCACGCTCCTCCTCGAATAAAATTTGTCTTGATCCGAGGTAAATCCCGGAATGCAGAAACTTCCTCTCTTTCAGTAGGATCACCGTTAATTTCTACGGGTAATTTTGATACGGCAAATCGAATCTCTTCATTAGACGCGGGATATTGTAAGTTTAAAATTTGATTATAGAGTTTTATCTCCTCAACCATTCGACCTATTTCTCCTTCGGATGCCTTATATTTTCCGATATTCATTTTTTTTCTTACCATATCGGCTATCAATACACAAAGCGCAGTTGTTGTTCCACCTGCGGCTCTAATAGGTCCAGCAAAATAAAGTGATAAATAATTTTTTCCAGAACTATCTTCTCGAATTTCTATTCTTGAAATCCCTTCCAGAGGAGCCGAAACAACTCCTTGAGTTTTTATAGCTAATGCAGCTCTAATTGCTCTATCAACTCTTTCATCCTCAGATTCGATGTTTCCTATTTTTCTATCCAATATCTCTGTGGCAATTTCAAAAACAAGCTCATCTTCTCCCATTCCCTCCTTTTTTAACTCTCGAATACGGTCTGCTATTCCCTCTGGGCCAATCAATGTCTCAACCCTGCCAGCTATGTCTTTAGCAATTGGAGATTCGACTAATAACGAAGGATCAAGCCCTTTTTTCCTTGCTTCAGACGCGACATGGTAGATTTTATTAACTTGTTTTTCTAACTCGTCGAAATATTCTGCCTGCCCCTTACTCATCTCGACCATTATTTACTCCCATTCTGCGTACTATTTGAAGAAATTATAATGTAAAATAATATAGGAAATATTTGTTTTTTATTCCGATTATTAAGGAGTTATTCTTAATCTGTTAAAGGCACATACAGTGTTATTGTTTTTCGTAAAAAGCGGTTTATTACTAAAAAATTCTTAAAAAATCAGATCCAGTTTACTTATGGAGCCTATTAATTTATTATTAAATATATTAAAATAATATTCTAAAACCTAGGATATTATTGCTTTCTGGTTACAACATTAAAAAAATTGATTAATAAGGCATGGAGAATACTGATTCAATCCCAAATCAAATGAGTGTTAGAAGGATTCTAGTGAAAAAACTTCTGAATTCAGGATATAACATATCGCCAGAATTATTCAATTTGATTTTAAAGTCAGACAATCCAAAAAGGGACATGGACATAATTATTCGAGAAATAAGTTTTATTCCCTCTTCGACAAATCACCTCACAATCAACGAACTTATAAAAATACCGGAAGGTAAATTACCTAAAGTGATTTCGGACTATCTTATCCAACATAAAAAAATGGAGAAAGTAATTCAGAGTACGGAAATCAAAAAAGAACTCATTGATATCGAGCAGTTTTCTGATGTAATTAAGGGCGCTATAGAAAAAAAATCGGTAGTAGCGAGCCCTATGGAAGCTACGGAAAGTTTTGGATCGGAATTAGAGATTAAAGAATCTGAAATGTATCGGGATCACGAGGATTTATTCTCCGATGAATACGAAGAAATCTATGAGGAATTGAATGAAGAGATCGAAGTCGCTGAAGAAAAATCGTCCGAGATCCAGATTAGCGAAATAAATGTTAATAAAATCTCTTCAAGTTCAAAAAGCTTTAATCCTCTAGCAAAGGAATTCGATTTCAATTACAATATTTTAAAAGATCCTACTGGTAAAATTCATACAGCAGGGGAATATGAAGATTTCTTGGAACTTTTTCGGGATAAATTTAGAACTTTCAAAGACTTAATGCGGAAAAGAGAAGATGTTTCGGCAGCGAGTAATATTGCAAACATAATTAAAATCAATCAATCAGGCGAAGTAACGGTAATGGGTTTAATTACACAAATAAATACTACAGCTGCGAATAATAAAATCTTAGAAATAGAAGATTTAACGGGCAGAATTAAACTTTTGATAAAAAATAGCACAGAGAATTACGAATTGTTCCAAAAAACTAATACCCTTATTAACGATATCATGATTTTTGTTGAGGGTTACTATAGACCAGGCGAGAACAAAAATCCGGGAATAATTTTTGTAAATAATTTTACTGAATTAGATGTACCTGTCTCATATAGACCAACACATGCTGAAGTTCCTTTATCAATAGCTTTACTTTCAGACACCCATATTGGGAGCAAGGAATTTATTCCGAAATTATGGACCCGTTTTATTAAGTTCTTAAAAGGAGAAGATGGAAACAAAAAGACTCGAGAATTTGCCGGAAAAATTAAGTATTTAATAATCGGTGGCGATTTAATAGATGGAATAGGGATTTATCCCAATCAAAAGAAACGATTAGAGATAGCTGACATATATAAACAATATGAGAAAGCAGCAGAATTATTAAGCGAAATCCCTTCTTATATTAAGATTTTTTACTTACCAGGTTCACACGAACCCGTTCGAAGAGCTTTACCTCAACCCGCAGTTCCAAAAAAATACGCAAACGATTTGTTAGATATAGGCACTATACTAGTTGGAGATCCCGTTTTACTGGAAACCGAAGGCGTAAAAACGTTATCATTTCATGGAGATAGTCTAATCGATTTAAATATGGCGATTCCCGGATTATCGCACGAACAACCCGCAAAATCGATGAAAGAATTATTGAGATATAGACATCTGGCACCCGCGTATGGTGGTAAAACCCAAATCGCTCCAATTAGTGCGGACTGGTTAGTAATTGATACCATTCCAGATATTTTCCATACCGGTCACCTACACATTAACGGCTATGGTAAATATAGAAACATTTTATTAGTTAATAGCGGTTGTTTCCAAAACCAAACCGACTATATGAGAGCATTTGGAATTACGCCAACGCCAGGAATTGTGGAGATTGTTGAACTAGACAAGTTGAAAATTACCGAATTAAACCTAAATAGCTAATATAAGTTGAGTTGTAGCGATTTCCTTAATGTTAGTCTGGAAATCCTTCTGCTCCAATAAGGGGGACGAATCTAACTCCACATACCTTCTCAGATTTGAATCTTTTTCCCTTTTTAGTAAGAAGGTATAGATCCTGAGCATAATGTTTCGAACCCGCAGGAATGCACATAACTCCTTCATCTTTTAATTGTTCCTTAAGTGGTTCTGGAATTGGTAAAGGACTGGCAGCAGTAACAAGAATTCTATCATAAGGTGCTTGTTCTTCAAATCCTAAGGTACCATCACCATGGATAACATTTATTCTATCTGAAAATCCAGCGAGTTCGATATTCTGTTTCGCTTGATTAGCCAATTCTTCAATTCTTTCAATAGTATAGACATGCCCAGGGTTTTTTGAACCTGCTGGAGCGATTATATACGCACATAGCGCTGCGTGATATCCCGAACCGGTACCAATTTCAAGTAATTTTTGTCCCTCCTCCAAATCTAAAAATTCACACATCATCGCATTCATATGAGGCGCGCTAATTGTTTGCCCTAAACCGATTGAAAGAGGACTATCAACATATGCCGATCGTTTCTTATCTTCGGGTAAGAACAACTCGCGAGGGACATTTTTCATCGCTTCGATTACTGATTTCTTATTTAAAATTCCCCGCTTTCTTAAATCCTCGATCAGCTTTCTTCTTTTTTCCTCGAAATCCATCTTAAAACCTCTTTTTTTAATATTCAAAAACCACTTTCGTTATTTTCCTCTAAAAATGCTAACAATTCCTTTTTAGTGGGCATTCCAGTCCGCGCTCCAAGTTTTTTGATTTTAAGAGCTGCAGCAGCGTTTGCGTACTTAACAGATTTTTCAAGATCCCACCCATTTATCCAGTATCCAATTGAAAATGCGCCATTAAAAGTATCGCCTGCTCCCGTAGTATCCACAACTTTCTCAACGGGATACGAGGGGACGATTTCTTGATCGTTTTCTGTAGTAATTAATGCACCTTGGTTGCCTAATGTCATGATAACGCATTTAACACCTTTTTTTATTAGCGCCTTTGCAGCTTCCTCAGGAGAATTAGATTTAGTTATAGATTTTGCTCCCTCTTTGTTAGGTAACAAAATATCGACGCTTTGGATGATATTTTTTAACTTATCCCACCCTCGAATTGCAATTTGGGATTCCAAGTCGAGAGAAATTTTCACATTGTTTTCTTTTGCTATTTCAATAGCAGCTTCGGTTAATTCGTGATGTATAGCGGTTGTATGTAATAACTTGGAAGAAGCAATGTAATCGGGATCTAAGTCGCTTATATCGAGTGAATATTGCATGTATGGCGATTGGACGATAACTTTTTCTCCAGTATTCGATGCTACCATTATGAAATTTATGGGCGTCTTAAGGTCCTTTTTTTTATAGGTGCATCTCGTGTCTACTCCTTCTGTTTCGAGATCTTTGAGGAGGAAATCCCCATAATCGTCCTGACCAACGGCTCCTATGAATCCAGAATCAACACCTAATCTAGATGTAGCGACTAAATAATTCGCGGTTACTCCCCCTCCAAAATTCTCTTGGTGAAAAGAATCAATTTTTTCGTCAGGTTGTGGAAAATGGGGGACTTGTACCGCCCAATCCACAACTATTTCGCCTAACCCAATAATCTGCGGATTTTTTGACATTAGTTTCAACAAATTAGTCTAAGTAAAATAAATATTTAATTCTATAAACGGAAGATCAAAGGACACGATAATAAACGAAAATACAAGAGATGTCATCGAAAATATAAACGCGAAATTTTTGAAAAGGTTGATTTTATTCTTCTCGACTTTTACAATGGGCCTTCCATAATCAAGATAAGAGATTAAGAGGGTTAATATTAAACAATATACAATAAATAAAAACACATTTAATAAAAGATCTTGTCCAAAATAATACCCACCACCAAAGAATAATGCAGTAATCATACTTATAATCGCAAAAAAGGACAATTGGTTAATTAAAAAATGAATTTTAGAAAATTTATATCCATTAACATCGAATTCCAACATCCGATTGTATCTTATTATACCCATAGTACTAACAAGAAAGCTTAATGTAGCGAACGGATTAAGGAATACGAAAAGTGCGGGAATTCTGAAATATAAAAATTGAATGGAATTATTTAATTGAAAGTTTAAAATTGATGAAAAATCAATAATTGTGCTAATTCCTATGGTATATTCGATTAGAACGAATAGGCTAATGACCGATATAATTAATGGAAGCATCAAAGAAAATATTCTTTTAGCATATTCGATTGGATCATGTAATAAATTCGCTCCCTTACTGTAAAATAATATTAAGATTGAAGGTACAAAAAGGAGCAATATAATGGATATAAGATCAAAAATAAAATTAGAATAACCCAGTCCGAAATCAAAGGGAATGAAATATAACAATAGAATTATTGTTAATATAAGAATTATTTCAAATATGAGATTTTTATGTATTCCGCTTGTTTCAGTTCTTCCGACTCGTTTAGCATTACTTCTGAATAGGTTTCTAAGATTTGAATTTTTAAAAAAGAGTTTATGCGGATCTGTAATTATAATGTAAATATTATAAAATAACGCACTAAAAACAAGGACAATAAAAGGTGTAACGACGATTTTTATTATGAAAATTAACATTAAGTCCATATTATTTTATTTTCTTCAGAGTATTTAAAGGATGTTCTCCTCTGATGTTTGAATAACGATCTCCCTAAATTTAAATTAATTACCGATTTCCTCAAGAATTTTTTCTATTTCCTCTTGAGGATCGACAGATTTAAAGTCAATTGCACTCAATTCAAATTTTTCAGAAAAATCGCTAAATCTGCTCCTTCCTTTAATAACGAGTTCTTTTAAATTTAAATTCTCAGATATTTTTTGTATCGTATTTTCGTACTGAGATGTTTCGCTTAAAGTTTTTAGATCAGATGTATTGATACCTAACAATTGTTCAGCTTTATTACCGCCAAATACCACTCGAATTGTGCCAGATTCGTCGTCAATTGTTAGATTTAAGATGATTTTAGGTATAGGATCTTCTTTTTCTTCGCATTGGCAGTTAGCTGGCTTTTTAGAACATGAAGGACAAGCATCGTATATGGTTACATTTCTATCTGAGATTTCTTTTACTATTTTACCTTTAATCTCGAATATTCCCGCAGATTTTATGTCGGATATTTTATTATAATTCCCGGAAAAAGCGGTCGTAGCTTTCTGCTGATTCGATTTAAACTCATCAATGCTTTTAATGTTTTTAATCTCAATATCAACTGTTTCAAGTTGTGAACTATTTAAAAAAGTTGCTTCGTTTTTGGAAGAAAAGGAGTTATATTTCACTAAGGCTTTTTTAATTGAAACACTATCTCCAACATTCAAAAGTTCCACATATTTTTCTGCGTTATCTCTCCAGAATGTAACTCTAATTGCTTCAGTTTCATCACTCACAACGATACTTAATATAGAAACTTTTTCCCCCGATTTTAGTTGAACTTCTCTTAGATTTTCCATTTCAATAATTTCACCTAAAAAATTAGCGGGACCTTGATGTTTTTGGAGTTCTTTGATTTTAAATACCTTTTTTTCTAATTCTTTCATCTCTTGTTCTATTTTTTTGGCCTTTTTGATTTGCGAGTTGTTCCCGAAATGCAAATCTATTCTCTGTGGATCCATTTTATTTTGTCTTGGATACAGGCTCGTTATAGTGATGTAATCGGTTTCGCTATAGCCCTCAATTTTCTCTACATCTTGATTCCAAAATGTAACCCTACAGCTGCCGGTTTTATCTCTCATTAATATTGATTGAACGCGGCCAATTTCCCCATTATTTCTATTGAATTCCCTACTGTCGTATATTTGCATGATTTGCCCAGATATCGAGATCGACCTCAAATTCAAATTAATTTTGTTTATGGGGATTACCTCATCTTTTATTTTTGGGTATTCTTTATAATCTACATCTTTCTATATTGTTATCTCTCCCCACTTTAGCATAACAGTTGATTACTTTTACTAATTCGTTTTTCTGAAAATAATCGTTTTCTATTATTTTCGTAGCGTCGTCCCAAAGTACGATTCGAATATCACCAGTTGGATCGTGAAGAAGAAATGAGCCCACAAAGCCAGTGGTGCCGTCCTTTCGAGTAAAACTGTTAGTAGGGTATGTTTCTTTAATTCTTCCTGCTAATGTTATATTTTGCATATTAATAGAGATATCGGAGATTTTGATTTCTACTTTATTATTTTGAGTTGCATTCATTTCTTGAATATCTACGCCTAGTTCTTTCGCCACAATAAAGAGCGCTCCTTCATCGGATATTAATCCTTTTAAATCTTCTTTTTTCTCTTCCATTTTACTTTGTATTTCTTTCTTGCTTAATCCCGTCTTTTGAATAATTTTTTTAATATAATCCTCGTTTTCACTCATTTTTCTCAAGCTGTCTATTTTCTTTATTTTAATTAGGAAATTGACCGTTCTAATAATTTTAATTTAAATTAATTCTTTTAAAAATTATTACATCTTTAAATTAATAATTTTTTATTGATGTAAAAATATTCAATAACGATTCATGAAGAAAGGTTTAGATTCAAGTTTAAACGACCAAAGAAAAACGCATCTTCAATCTTTTTATTGGCTTAGTTAAAAGTTTTAAAATTTATATTTTTAAAAATTTAAATATTTACTAAACTAGTATAATTATCGTAATTATTTTTTGAAATTTAAAAATTCAA
>SMTZ1_10004693_pt1 | contig 13723 bp, 13 predicted proteins | sample DeeMarSWOR136_30_FD_25667 | JGI IMG/M metagenome (IMG submission 25667) | reverse complement strand
ATAGTGCACTCGCCCAGGCCAATTGCCCTTTCCATGTGCTATTTAGAAAGATAATTGAAGCAATTAAATAACAAATAGCTATGCGCTGTAATACTCCCACTATTCTGAGACTAGAAAAATCAAAGTAAGGAAAGCCATTAAGAAACAGACCCAGTGCAAATAAGATCAAAAATCGACGGACTATCTTTTTATATAAAACTACCTTAGGAGTGTTTAGTTGCAGCCTCTTACTAAATGCGAATACAATTGCTACACCAACTATGAAAAGGAAAAATGGAAATATTAAATCCGTAAAGGTCCATCCGTGCCATTCCGCATGTCGAAATGGCGGATAAATGTGTTCCCAGGTTCCAGGATTGTTTACTAAAATCATCGCAGCAATCGTAGCACCGCGAAAAAAATCGAGGGAAACAAGTCTTTTCGAAGCTACTTTGGCTTCTTTTGTCTCTTCCATACTATTTCCTCTTTATCAAAGGTGATTTAACTGAATAAGAAATATCCTAATAATTTACAATTAGCTATTTAATCCTGTGGTCTTTGCATGCTTTCCAGACCGACTTTTGATATTAAATCACGATAGGTGATAAGTTTTATATTATTTTTAACAATACGATCCCTAAATTTTGAGGAAGTCAACACCTTAAGCTCCGCATACCTATGCTTACTCATATCAGGTAAACCGTATTCGTCGTTCAAATCTATTAAAGCATTCATCTCAGGATTATCCAGACCGATATGAGAGACTAATAAATTTACAGCAGCAGAATCAAGTTTTTGAAAGGAAGCTAAAAGACTATCTGCCTTCTGTGCAGGAGGAACATTATATACAGTAGCGTAGCCTACTTCGCCAAAATAACGGGCAATACCCAGGCCGTGCTCTTTTGCCAATTCCTCCACGATTAAGCGCCATTCTGGATTCGACACCGCTGTACCCATATGGTAATCCATATAATCGATTTTTAAACCCGTTTGAAATGCGCGATCAATCTGAGCAATTAGTTCTGCTTTAACTTCATCAGTGTTTGGATTATTCTCATAGAGTAATTTTCGCGAAGGGAAAAAGAAACCCGCATGATCCACAAGGGTTGGCACTGCTTCTTTACCTAAAACGGGTCCCCAGCGATAATTTTTCCATTCAGCATTCAACACCAAATGGATACCAACCGAAACCTGTGGATTCTCTTTTAAAATTTCCACGGCTTCCTGATACCAGGGGCACGTGAACATCACGGAAACAGAAAATGGAATACCACTGTTAATTACTTCTTTCATCGCTAGGTTTACACTGTGATTCATACCTATATCGTCACATCTTATTAGTAATTCTTTCTGCCTTTCTTCTACTAGCTTCTCACTATCACAGGTTAAAAAAATAAATATTGAAATAACAGCGACGATTATTATCGCTAAGTTTATATTTTTCATAATGGTCATCCTGTGTATTTCTTATTAGTAAATTTGAGTACAGGTTGATCGATACATAGTATTATTAATTAAAAAGCCATTCTAATCCCTGATATTTAGTATGCATAGCTTCGATGGCTGCAATAATTTCTTCTTTACCAGGATTTTTTAGCACAACTTTTTCAAGATTTTTCACTGAATTAGATAATTCCACACGTGCTTGATTAAATTCTTCTTCTTTATCTTTTAATCTGCGCGGTAATTGCGCTTTATTTAAGTCCTCCATTTTCACAACCAGCTCTTTTACCGAACTTTTAATTTTTTCATAGTCGTATTCAGGCATGTAATAATGATATAGTTTATATAGTTCTTTGTGAAAAGCATCGATTTCTTTGAGCACAGGCCGGATCGTGCGTACTAAAAATTCAAACTGTGCATGCAAAGTCTCTGCTGCTTTAAGTAATGCATCGGCATCATCCGTATCCGCTGCTTTTTTATAGTCTCCGATTATAGTTTTCATATTCTTTATACCTTCTGCCCACTTCTCTTCTTTTTGATGCAGAATAGGCGGTAATTCTGCTTTTTCCAACTTACTAAATCCTTCATCAATATCGGGAATTAATTCCTTTAATAGTTTAATGTCCTTTTTAGGCCAGGCTTCATGCCAGATCTGATAGATAACTTCATGAAAATCCCATAATTCAGGCACTTCGCCTGAGGTTTCGTGGGCATGCTGCTCCTGAGCGTACACAGGAATCAAAAAAACAATGAGAAATAACAATAAGAAAGGTGATTTGATTTGCATAATCATAGTACTCCTTATTTTGGTTTAATTATAAAGCCCTAAATTTATTATAAATTATGATTGGATAAAAATAGAAATTAAAGAAAGTTTGACCTTCCCCACCTCCCCCTACCCCCTCCTTGGTAAGGAGGGGGATCAAATTTCAATATTTAGTTTATATCAATTAATTTCTCTCCTGAACCCCTACCCCCTCCTTGGTAAGGAGGGGGATCAAATTTCAATATTTAGTTTATATCAATTAATTTCTCTCCTGAACCCCTACCCCCTCCTTGCTAAGGAGGGGGATCAAATTTCAATATTTAGTTTATATCAATTAATTTCTCTCCTGAACCCCTACCCCCTCCTTGCTAAGGAGGGGGATTAAATTTCAATATTTAGGTTATATCTGTTAATTTCTCTCCTGAATCCTACCCCCCTCCTTGCTAAGGAGGGGGATTACTTTTTCATTGGCACAAAAATTGTTGTAACAATAATATGACAATACATTTTAATCGTAAGAGAGAAAAGTATAAACGAAAAAATTTGAGAAAACGATCAACAATAGCAGAAAAAACATTATGGCAATATTTAAAAGGGAAAAAACTCACTGGCTATAAATTTAGACGTCAATATAGTGTAGACCAATTCATACTTGATTTTTATTCTCCAAAATTAAAATTAGCGATTGAAATCGACGGCGGTTATCATTCAAATGATGAAATACAAATTTATGATAAAGCCAGACAGCAATTGATAGAGTCATTTGGAATTAAATTTTTAAGATTTACGGTAGATGAAGTTTATTATAACATTGACAAAACATTGAGCATAATTTTAAATGCATGCATTGAAAGTACATCAAAATAAATTTTTTCTATTATCCCCCTCCTTACCAAGGAGGGGACAGGGGAAGGTTCTTCTATAATCCCGTTCCTTACCATTTATATAAAATCAATTTTTACTAAATAATCCCCCTCCTTACCAAGGAGGGGGAAGGGGGAGGTTATAGTCCAAGATACACCTCCATCTCATCTGCACTATACTGAACCGACTTACCCTTAAGCTCTTCCTCATCCAGAGCATAAAGCGGTGAAATCTCAATATTTTGTATAACATTTCCTTCTTCATCACGAGGCACTTTATAACCTGCCCTTTCAAGCCACTTGCCGTATGTATTATTTAAATCGCGACGAACCGTCTGTGGTGAATTCTCCCCCTCTTTATTCTTCAAGGGGCTAAATTCTTTTATTCTCTCCACTTCTAGTGATACCGATTTTCTGGCATCTAAGAGCGCATCGAAAACAAATGTTTCAAATTTAATTCCATTTTTTTCTTTACTCTTTATTAATTTCCCCTGCTCATCGAGATAAGGAATGTTCTTCTCTGCAATATGATAGGGTAATTTGAATCCGGTTATGTTTTCACTTTCAACAAAATCTACACTAATTATATGAGTTGCGATATTTCCTGCCCAGTATTTTAAACTGCCATCATTATTTGTAGCATACATATCTTCTTTCGTCAAGTCGCTATATTCCATCAAACCTAATTTTCCATCTATTTTACATAAAATTCCCATTTTCTCTTCAGGATACTTTTTACGTACCACTTTATTAGACATATCAGATTGGGCAAGCACATGATAGCCAATATAAATCGGATCACAAATTCTGGTTAGTACGTTGTCTACTTGAAAATAAAAAATGGTTTCGACGCCTTTCTTGCGCATACTCTCAAGTGCACCGCTCTCCCATAATGCCTTTAAAGAACCACCGTGTCCATTAGGATTCGTGAAAATATGATCTATAGCATCGAGAATGAGTTTTCCTTGACGATCGATGGCAGGGATCATATCTTGGACTATGAAAGAGATATTTTCTGCGTTATATCCGAAATGATTATTCTCTTCAAAAAAGTTAGAAGTTTCCTTATTATTGGTCTGACTGGTCATTATAAACCATGGAATCTGGGTATTATATCGTCTTTCCATGGCGCGCAATTTTTCTGCATGCAGCTGAAACAGGCTTTTCTTTTTCACCGGTGTTATTGGGTACATTCCCTTTGTTTTAGAGAAACCTAATCGTGTTCCCTGTCCACCCGCAACCAGAAATGCTGCAACTTTTCCCGCTTTTAAATGCTCCTCACCCACTGCTCTGGCGGAAATATCCCGTTCTTTTCGCTCTTGCAGTGAAATGAATTCAGCCGGTTCGAGTTTAAATTCTTTTTTTAAATATCTTTCGCGATCAGATGCCAATTCTATTAGTTGTGATAATAAATTAAAATCTATCAAACCAACCTGAGAAATGAGACGGTTTTGTTGTGTTTCGTTCAGAGCATCCCAGAAACGAAAAATGTGCTCCTGTTTATGAGCATATACCTGATCAATCTTTTTTTGAATCTTAGCATCTGTGACCTTAATCATGAATTCTCTTCTCTTTATTTGGAGTAGTGTCAAATAAAACCCTTAACACTACCTTATTTGGTCTGTAAGGTAAATACACCGTCCCAATCCTCTCTGGGAGGAATCTTAGAAAACTGTTCACAACGTCTGATATAGGTTTTAGAAGGGCCATCATTTGGATCTATAGTCAATGCTTGCTGGAAATATTTTATCGCTGTGCTCCAGTTTTGCCCTAAATAATTTTTATAACCCTCTCTGAAAAAATCTAATATCTGTTTCTTGTTTTCCGGTAATCCATTCTCAACCAATCCCAGTAATTCATACACCTGGACCGGTTTAGTCTTACCCTTAACACGCAGCAGATCCAGTTCACGGACAATTATCTGTTCTTGAGCCAGTTGATAGGTTCTTTCACCGATCATTACTCTAGTTCCATATTGATTGTTGGCAGGTTCCAATCTGGCCCCAAGGTTTACCGCATCACCCATAACCGTATAATCGAAGCGCTTTTCTGATCCCATATTACCCACAACCATCAATCCGCTGTTAATTCCGATACGGGTATGTAATTGAGGTCTACCTTGTTTACCCCACATCGTTCGTAACTTGAACAACTGTTCTTGCATTTCGAGCGCTGTTGCGCAGGCTTTATAGGCATGATTTCCATGTGAAATCGGAGCTCCGAAGACAGCCATGATAGCATCACCTTCATATTTATCCAGCATGCCATCATATTTAAAAACGATATTGGTCATCTGAGTCAGATATTCATTCAATAACCGCACTAATGCCTCGGGTGTCAACTGTTCGGCTATTGTTGTGAAACCAATAACATCGCTGAAGAATACTGTGCATTCTTTTTTCTCACCCCCTAATTTAATCTTGTCCGGATTTTCCAATAGTTCATCGACTACAGACTGCGTGACAAAATGAGAAAAGGTCTCCTTGATAAACTTCTTTCCTCTTTCTTCTGTAACATATCTATAGAGGTATATAGCACTGAATGTCAATAAGATGGTCAATATCGGTGTTATAATTGGTAACCAGTAACTCGATTCTAAAAAAAGATTATAGGCGATAAAGGTGTGTATGAATCCTAAAACCAATATAACAACAATACTCCAAATGGGGGTCAGAAAAACAGTAATAATACCAACCAAAATACCAATGCTAACAATTAATGCATAGATTTCTAAAGATGTGGGACGTGTTATAAAATTTTCGGTTAACAGTGTATTAATAATATTAGCGTGGATCTCAACCCCTGGGAAGGTAGGATTAAAGGGTACGCTACGCAGGTCAAACAAACCTGGCAAAGAGGTGCCGATCAGCACAACTTTATTCTCAAAATATTCTTTTGGCAGTCTCTGTTCCAGAACATCATAGAATGAGATATAACGATAGGTTTTAAATGGGCCGGCAAAGTTGATGAGCATATTTCCATTATTGTCAATGGGAATTTTTCTTACCAATTGACCTTCTGAATACAGTTTCACCGTTGATCCTAAATCGATGTTCAATGAGTCAACTCCCATTAAATCTATGAACATTTTAAATGCAAAAGAAGGGTAAGAATGCTCATTAAAATTACTGAATAAGAATATTCGCCGTACAACACCATCCACATCTCCTTGAAAATTAACATGCCCTATGGCGTGGCTGGCATTTAATAATTCGAAAAATTCATTGCCGATACGCTCTTCCTGCCTGAAGGCCTGAGTAATATGAGGAGGAAATTGATAGGCAAATTTCTGCCATTCAAATTCATCAGGTTCTTTGGCCATCTTATAACGCCAATTCAGTGAATCCGCAGGCTCTAAATACAATGCATTGAATACATTACCCGCCTGCTGAATCGATTCTACAAAGGCTTTGTCTGATTCCGGCTCACGAATGTCCTTGGGAAAGATGATATCAATACCAATCGCTGCTGCCCCCCCCTCATTGACAAAGTTAATAATGCGCGGATAATATGAACGCGGCCACTGTGGGAATTTACCTAATTTGGCCTCACTTCTTCCGTCAATATCAATGATTACAATGTCTTCAATACTCTGGCTTTCGACATCCATGATATTTGTGTTAACGCGACTATCATAGGTACGGGCCTCATAAGAATAGAAAAGATGCGGAAACAACATATTGGCTAAAATCCAGACAAAGGTCGCAGCGACAATTCCCAAGATAATTCCAGCAATTATCTTAGTAACAATCTTACTTCTCATATACCCTCCCCTTATGATCTTGCTTCTCTGGTGATATAGTTGCGGCACATGCGTATGAATTCTTCTATTTCACTCATGGAATTATAAAAATGTGGAGAAATACGCAATGCGTTGTTGCGTAGCGAAATATGAATACGCCTGTGCTGCAGATAATTAAACATATCCTCGGCATCTTTTATAACAAATGAATAGATACCGGATCTTTCTTCCTGAATCTCACTTCCAATATAATCCAGACCATATTCTGAGAGCCTATCAATTAACATATCGCCTAATTTTAAAAGATGCTTTTCAATATGAACAGGAGAAATTTCAGTCAAGAGATCTGTAGCTGCCCCGGCACCAATTATACCCATAAAATTAGGTGTACCGATTTCATATTTACATGCATCTTCCAGGAAATCCAGTTTATAGTCTGTAAAATTCCAACTATCTTTTACACTAAGCCAACCGGCAAATACCGGAATCATCGTCTTCTGTAGATCCGGGGTCAAATAAATAAAACCACAACCTTCAGGTCCCATGAGCCACTTATGCCCTCCATTGGACAGGAAATCAATGTGAGCTGCTTTCACGTCCAGAGGTAACGCACCCACCCCTTGAATGCCATCAACCGAAAAAAGCGTCCCATATTTCTTACATAATAAACCGATTGCCACCAAATCATTTCTGAAACCATTAAGAAATTCAACGAAACTCACCGAAAGTAATTTTGTCCTTTCATCTATTCTCTTCTCTATATCTTCCAGATAAATTTTTCCGTTTCGCTGTGGTATAAATACGACTTCGACATTGTAGCGTTTAAGATTCAAGAATGGATATATATTTGATGGAAATTCATTCTCAAATAAAAGTATTTTATCCCCCGCTTTCCACTGCAATCCATTTGCCAACCAGTTTAATCCTTCTGATGTATTGGTGACAATGGCAATATTTTCTGGCTCGCCATTGATCAATTTAGCCAGGTTCCCCTTTAGCTTTTTATGTTCCTCAACCAGACAGGTATAGAGATCGCCTTCATTTTTCATACGCATTTCAAGATAATCCGCCACTTTATCTTTTACTTTTGTGGACAGGGGAGAAATTGCTGCGTGATTAAGATAAATATCTGTTTCTGTAATTGGAAAAAATCTGCGATATTGTGAAAAACTCATGTACCCATGGGTAATTTTTTTAATATTTAAGGTAGTAAATAATAATAAAAAATACAATGGCTGGAAAATTCCCGGATTATTGCTCCCAAAAGGCCCCTTTATAATGATTAATCTGAGCCGGATATTTAAAAAAATTAACCACGATTACATCAAAACGAACATCCATGAATTTGTAAGCGGGATTCTGACCAAGAAAATTGTATGTGGTGCGGATGATTTTTAACCGTTTTTTACGCGAAATCCGTTCTTCTCCCTGGCCAAAACCTGGTGTTCGAACACTTTTAACTTCCACTATTACCAACTCATCTTTCTCTGCACAGATGATGTCAATCTCCCCACGCCTCAAGCGCAAATTTTTAGCTATTAGCGCATAACCATTTTTAAGCAAATATTTTTGGGCAATTTCTTCCCCCACTTTTCCTAACTGTTGTCTCTGTGTTTTCACTATTCCTGTACAATTAAATTATATCATAAATACCCTACAAAAATAATTCCACTTTAATCTCTGCACTCCAGAGTATTATCCGTTAGCACCTTGGTGAAAAACAGCCTATTATCTGCACACATCTGTGCGAATATGATCAAATAATCGATGTGTTGTGCCAATTACTTTTTCAATAATAAAAGCAATTAAATATCAATTTTATGCTAAAGAGATTTCTCAAAATTAGTACCACAATAGCACTTTATAAACCTTCAACATTCTGGTCAAATCTGCAAGAACCTTTCAATACTCCCTTCTGGCATGATAATAGTATGCATTAAAATAAAATAATTTACCACGAGATTTATCCCGTTGGTAGTGTCATCCCGATAAAATCCGGATATGAAAAAGGGATATAAAAATTAAAAGGAGGTTATATGAAATCATCATTGACAATTCTAACGATTATTTTCGTGATTCGCCTTACACAGGCACAAAATGTATTTTTTAATGAAATCAGGGCTAACGACGCCAGCACCGATGATGCAGAATTCATAGAATTGATAGGCCGTGCTGGCAGTGATGTCTCAGGATGGACGATAACGCATGTTAACGGAACAGGTGGCTCTGATGTATTTATCTTTACTTTCCCGGATGAGACAATAATACCTGATGATGGTATTGTCGATGGTTCTGGACAGTCAATCGGATTTCTGGTAATCAAGCGCACAGGTCATGATGTGGCAAACTTTGACCTGGAATGGGGAACCACCAGTTTACAAAATGGTCCCGATGGGATAGTGTTAAAAGATGCTTCTGATACGAGAATTCAGGCATTGACATGGAATGGCTTAGGTGATCTTTCCGGGGGCTCCCCTCCATGGCGTAATGTGGGATCCGATGAAAACGATGATAATAGTCTGTCGGCTCCTGATGAGGTACAGGAATCGGCTCAAAATGAATGGGAATATATACCTGCTACACCCGGTGTACTCAATGGCAATCAGAGCTCCGGAGATGTGAGCCTGCCGGTGCAGCTGACCTCATTTACCGCCCATCCAGGTGATGGAAAAGTGACCTTGGTATGGATCACCGAAGCCGAAATGGATAATCTTGGATTTAATATTGAACGGGCATTTGAGAGAGATGGGGAGTATGTGGAAATAGCCAGTTATGAAACTTTGGATATTCTACGCGGAGCCGTAAATTCATCACAACCTAAAAAATATAATTATGTCGATAGTTCTGTATTTAACGGCATTACCTATTGGTATAAATTAATCGATGTGGATATAAACGGAGTTCGCACGGCGCATGGACCGATCCCTGCAGTTCCAAATGTTTCTGCCATCAATATCGATCTCAAGGATAAGCAAGGTGTGGCACCGCCTAAAAATTTTCTTTTAAAACCTAATTTCCCAAATCCCTTTAATCCTGAAACAGAAATTGGCTTCGATTTACCAGAAGTAAAAAATATCTATCATCATATAAATCTTTCAATTTATAATGCTTTAGGCCAGAAAATCATCACACTTTTTGAAGGACGTCTGGAAGCCAACTCATATGAGGTCGAATGGCAAGGGCGAGACGACAAGGGAAGATCTGTCCCCTCTGGAATTTATTTATGCGTTCTTGCCAGCGACCGTTTCTATGCCTCGCGCAAAATGATCCTACTGCGATAAGGATATAGAACCTGATACAATATGGTAGTGTCAAAAGTTATATGAAAGAGGGATATAAAAATGCTCCGAAGGAGTCCCTTCGGGAAAACAACAGAGGCCCTAGAGAAATACTCTGAGAACTCTTAAAGAATATCCTTTTATGGATATCACTGAGAAAATAATTTCCTGTTTGATTGAAGTTCATTCTTCACTTGGACCAGGTCTATTAGAAAATTTATATGAAGAGGCATTGGAGCATGAACTAAAGTCTAGGGGCATTGAGTATAAGAGACAGAAAGAACTTGAGATTAAATATAAAGGTAATCCTATTGGGAATTATAGACTAGATTATTTGATAGAAAACAAGGTGATCGTTGAATTGAGGAGAGATAATGAGAAACAGTATTAACATTAATAAAATTAATAAGTTACTCCGTGTACTCTGCCTGCCCCGTTAAGCATGGTGTAACCGGGCTGAATCGGGGTGGTTATTTTTTACTACCGACACGATAGATTTGTTTCCTCTTAACAGTCATCATGGTAAATGTATTTAGCCTGGTTTAAAATTAGGGTATAAATCAATCCGCTACTAGAAAAACTAATTTCTTGAAATAAAATCAATAAGAATTTACATTCCATATAATAGATATAAGTAACAATATCTCATGATTTCTGGTAAATTAAATTATGGTAATTTATAAAGGTTGAGTAGACAGAGTCCAGGGATAGGTTAGGAGTGACATGAAGATAGATCCTAAAAAACAGAGTGTCAGAGAAAATTACAAACTCATGACCGGCAGTATCTTACCGCGGCCTATTGCATTTGTCTCCACTCGGGCAAAGTCCGGCGAACTTAATTTGGCACCGTTTTCTTATTTCACCGCAATTTCTTCCATGCCCCCGACCATTTGTTTTGCAGCTGGCCGCAAAGGGAAAGAAGGTATTAAAAAAGATACGCTAACCAACATTGAAGAAACCGGCGAATTTGTGGTCAACGTGGTTACGGAAGATATTGTGGAACAGATGAATTTAACCGCAACCGACTTCCCTCCTGAAATAAACGAATTTAAATTAGCCGGTTTAACCCCCATCGATTGTGATGTGGTCTCTGTACCAAGGGTAAAGGAATCACCTATAAATATGGAGTGTAAGTTATATCAGGTAATTCACATAGGTTTAGAATCCTCAGGTGGCAGTGCACTTATTATAGGTGAAATACTCCTGTTTCATATTACCGATCATTTATTAGCAGAGGGTAAAATTAATACGGAATTTTTAAAACCGGTTGGTCGTTTAGCGGGGCAAGAATATACAACACTGGGGAGGAGATTTACATTAGAGAGAAAGCCGTACAAACCTTAACATTCCCCTCCTTGGAGGGGCTAGGGGTGGGTTGAGGGTGAATGCGTGGATGCGTGAATGGGTGAATGGGTAAATGGGTAATTAGGGCGAATATAGAGACATTGATCTAAATCTATTATTTAAAGGAATTACTATGAAAACACATAAGGATTTGGAGATCTGGCAATTAGGAATCGAATTAGTTTCTGAAATATATCAAATAACTCAAAATTTTCCCAAAGAAGAAATGTATGGTTTGACCTCTCATATTCGCAAATCAGCTATATCCTATCCCTCTAATATATCAGAGGGTGCAGCAAGACAGTCAAAAAAGGAATATATACAATTTGTCTATGTTGCCTTAGCATCGTTATCAGAATTGGAGACACAACTTATCATTGCAAATAAAATTGGCTATATCGAGAAATTATCAATACTTGAAAAAATAGAAACAATAAGAAGAAAAACACTCAATTTCCTAAAATTCCTCAAAAGAAAAAAATGAATAAAATATAAGGATAAATAACACATGAATCCAAAAACTCATTTACTCATTTACGCATTTACCCATCTACCCATTAACTCTAAACCCAACCCTAACCCCTCCCAAGAGGGGAACTAAAATATCACTAATTTAACCAAACAAGAAAGGACACATTATGAGACTTTTTAATCTACTTTTTACTTTTACAATTTTATCAATTTTCTGCCTATCCCTTAACGCCGGTGTATACATTGAAAGCACCAATCGATTCAGCGATGATAAAGTTGAGACTGCCAAAATCTATGTTGAAAAGGATCGCATTCGAGCCGAGAGTAGTGGCATAGAAGAGAATATGATTACCATTTTTCGGGAGGATAAAGGGCTGTTTTGGGTAGTGAACCTGGATAAAAAAACTTATAACGAACTCACAAAAGAGGACCTGGAAAAATTAAAAAAGCAGATGGATGATGCCTTCAAACAGATGGAGGAACAGTTTAAGAACATGCCCCCGGAGCAGAGAAAAATGATGGAAAAAATGATGCCCGAACAGGCCAGAAAGGCTATGGATAGACCTATAAAAGCGGAATACAAGAAAAAATCCAGTGGCGAAAAAGTAAATAAGTGGACTTGCAACCATTACGAGGGTTATGTTGAGGGTAAGAAAACATGCGATTTATGGACTACCGATTTTAAGCAATTAGGAATCGATGCCAGTGATCTGGCAGGTTTAAATGCCATGGGCAAATTTTTTGAAGTGATTACCAAGGATATTGAGGAATTGTATATGATTGGCTCGGAGTATTATGAAAAAGAAGGTGGTTTTTCCGGTATGCCTGTTAAAATCATCGACTATGAAAATGGTTCCGTAGTCCAGACCATGGAAATGAAACAAATTGACAGCAAAAGTTTTGATGCCGCTATTTTTGAACTGCCCTCAGGTTTGAAGAAAGAAAAAGGATCTTGGGGAGAATAGGAATCAGAACTCCTGAATACCCGATTTCATCTCAAGCTCAAGGTCACCGGCGATTTTCTTGATATAATCTAAACACATATCTGTAATCGGGAATTCCTGCCACCCTTCCGTACCCTGAAGAACGACCTGATTTTCGGCAGTGAAAAATACTTTTTGAACTTTCCCGTAACCACTTTTATCACGATAGCGTGGCCGAGAGGTCACTATAATTCTGGTTTGTGCTTTAACAGCTCCGGCAGTTAATTCATCCTGAAAAGGATACCTCTCTTTCCATCTGGATTCGAAATAGATCTGATCGACGGACTCTTCAGCACGGTATGTTTCAAACTGATAGCGACTAAAAATTAGAGGTACATTTCTTTTAAATTCAACGGCTGTGGTAGTGCCCAGGGTCTTTTCATACGTAGTATCTCTGGAACCACTTTTTGATGCTCCACTAGATGAACAGGATAGCGCTAGTATTGAAATAGCTACCAAAGCCAACAAAAATATAAAAAATTTTTTTTCCATGATACTTACACCTGATATTTGGTTTAAAGATTTGAGAATATTATACCTAATTGCCCCTTGATTAGCAAATTAATTTAAAGAAAACAAAAAGGGCCATCTCGTGAAGATTGAGATAGCCCTTATCTTTACAACATTAATTCAGCATCAGAACTGTGGTTCAACATGTGGACGCTTGGCACCCATTTTTGGTGCGGATCCTTCGCCACCACCGCCCCATGTATAAATCGGCTCCTGAAGAATCTCTAACTCTTTTCCAGGTACCGGGAAATGGATAGGTGTACCGGAGACCAGGTCACCCCAGCCTCTACTATCGAAGAAAGCCACACCGCAACCAGTGGCAAATGTCTCAAAGCGCTTCTCAT
>SMTZ1_10004692_pt1 | contig 13725 bp, 9 predicted proteins | sample DeeMarSWOR136_30_FD_25667 | JGI IMG/M metagenome (IMG submission 25667) | reverse complement strand
TCAACTCATCAACAACATTAAGAGAGAAAAAAGGGAGAAATGCGGGAGATGTCTCCACATTTGCTGAATATGAGATAATTCCTTGATTATAGAAAAAGATGGTGGCTGTGGTCGGCTATTGTTCGAAAATTAGTTTCGAAAGGAGAAAGGAGATTATTTGCTGCCTTCCACAACCCCCTCGGTAGAGGTAAGTTCTATAATTAAGTTCTATATAAGATTTTCATTAAATTCGGTTTCTGAAGGAAAAAACTCCCTTAGCAAAATGCTATTTTAACGTTTTTTACAATTTTTTAGTCACATTTTTTCAGGAGCTACAATTCCAATTAGACTCAACGAGTTTTTAAGCACTATCGTAATCGCCTCAACCAGCGCCAATCGGGCATCACTCAAAGCCTTTGGCTTGGCCTTTATAACTGGTGCAACATTATAAAAGCTATTGAACTTGTCAGCTAAAGTATTCGCAAAGTCGGCGACTGTGTTGGGTTTCAGATTTTCTGCAGCATCTATAAAAACTTCTGGAAATCGTGCTAACGCTAAAACGAGATCATGTTCCAATGGTTTCATAAGCAGAGAATAGTCTGGCTCTTTGGGTTCTCTTTTTGCTTTTCTCAAAATGCTGCGAGCTCGCGCGTAAGAATACTGAATATAAGGAGCGCTATTTCTCTCAAAATTTATCACTCTATCCCATGTGAAAACTACAGGTTTTATTGGGTCAACCTCAACAAGAGCATATTTTAAAGCTCCGATTCCAACAATTTTAGAGATTTTTTGCTTTTCTTCTTCAGATAATTGAGGTGATCGTTTTTCCACCTCTTCACGGGCTCGTCTTATGGCTTCGTCTACGACTTCATCGAGGGTTATATAGCGGCCCCTACGACTGGACATTTTGTACCCTGGTAACGTTACTAAATTGTAAGCGAAATGAACAAGATTTTTTGCTTGGTTAACATGACCCAAAGCCCATAATGCCAACTTCAACTGCAATTGAGGAAGCCTTTGTTCCATACCGACGACGTTAATTACCTTTTCAGCTTTCTCAAACTTCCACAAGGAATATGGTATGTCTCGCGTAGTGTAGAGTGTTGTGCTGTCTGCACGTACCAAAGTTAAAGAAGGAACCTCATAATCATCTTTTAAGCCAAACATTTGCTTTAGCCTATAGTCGTCTGCAACTTTGTCTGCATCAAATTCCAGCACATTGCCTTCTCGGAAAACATATCCAGTCTTTTTCAAAGCTTCTAAGATCTTGGCAACATCGCTATTCCAAGTGAAACGGCTCTCCCAATCCCAAGAATCAAAAAAAACTTCTACATTGGCAAGTGTCTTTTTTATTCCATCTAAAGAAAGCTTACAGACCTCACGAATAAGCTCTTTTACTTCATTTTCTTTGCCAGTTTCATAAGAAAGGTTTAAATTGCTTATTATCTCCTCGGTGTCTTCATCTTCATTTATCCTCTTGAGAAGTTGGTTGAAAAGCTTTGGATATTTATTCTCCAACTCAACGGCGATAGAAGTCCACTCGTCCAGTTGTTTACGTAGTTGCTGAACAGTTTCAGACGTTGTATTTTTTTCCTTTGCTATTAATTGTTTCAGCCTATTAATCTCTATGATGCAGCTAGTCAAAGTGTAGATTAAACCAATGTAGTGATCTGATTTTCCTTCAAATGGCGGCTTTCCCAGCTTTTTATATCCATAGGCAACCACCGCAGTTTGACGCCCTACGTCGTCAACATAAAAATGTCGAAAAACCGTATGTCCCTGTGCTGTTAGAATTCGCACAAGGGCATCTCCCAAAACAGGATTTCTCGCTTTACCGATGTTTATAGGAGATATGGGATTTGCACTGGTGTGCTCAACGATAATCTTCTCCGGCGTTTCTGTTTTAACATAACCATAGACAGCATCTAAAGCCAAAGCAGAACCAATTGTTATATTTGAGAGCTCAGCAAAGTTGGCATGAAAGTTTATGTATCCCCCACCAGCAACTTTCACTTCGCTTATTAGAGAGAAATCTTCAGCCTTGATAGCACCCACGATTTGCACTGCTAATTTCCGCGGTTGCTCTTTCAACTTCTTTCCAAGTTCAAAACTAACCGTAGAAGCCAACTGTCCAAGCTCCGGATTAGGTGGAATATCCAACACAAAAGATTCAACAGAAGAAGATGGATAAAACTTTGTAATAGAATCTTTCAAAGCTGTCTGGCACTCTTTCCGAAATTCAACGTAAGGATTGGTTGAGACCATATCTTAACCACTTAAGAGAAGGTATACAAATTCATAAACTTTGCAGACCCTCCTTCTCTAAAGGTAATTAATAAGCTGTTCCACACAGGCAAGGAAACTTGAAAAAAACCAGCTTTGACTATATTCTCAAAAGCTCTGAGCAAACGTTGTCTAAATCTAAACTCGCCCATTTCCCCGCAATTTTGTGTACAGCCCAGTGCAACACTTCATGACTCAGAATGTCTTCAATTTTGCCATCATGCTCGCCGAAAACATAGATAACGCCGTCACCAGTATCATAAATGCCATAAATGGGTGGAAAGTAAAAACGGAATTGCAGCCTTCTCCGCATTTCCCAAAGCCTCTACTAATAACACGGAAAGGAGCGAGAATATATCCATATTTGCGAATCCCAAAATATTCCTACAACTGACACAGTTCCAAAATGCAGTTTTTCCGATCGTCGCAGAAATCTTGAGGCGAACCGTGAAGTTTTATACCAAAAAGAGGTAAGTCTGCAGATGATGAAGTGTGAAGGCAAAACCTTGGAGTACAACGTGTAGCCACTTCAGCTATTCCCGAACTCCGGCATGGTCCTACGCAAGTATTAAAAATGGATGCCGCGAACTCAATCATCACGAGGCGACACTATGTCTAAAATAAATCAAGTCAAAGCTAGGGAAATCCTTGATTCAAGAGGAAATCCAACAGTTGAGGTTGACGTATTCACAAAAAAGGGCTTGTCTAGAGCTTCTGTTCCCTCCGGTGCTAGTACTGGCAAACATGAAGCTATAGAGTTGAGGGACAATGAAAGGCGTTACCTAGGAAAAGGCGTATTGAAAGCTGTTAGCAATGTTAACAATATTATAGCAAAAGAGATGGTGAGAAGAGATTGCACAAAACAAAAAGAAATAGATAAATTAATGATAGATTTAGACGGCACTCCCAACAAATCCAACTTAGGTGCAAATGCAATTCTCGCAGTTAGCATGGCAGTCTGTAAGGCAGGAGCCCTAGAATCACATATGCCTCTTTATAAGTACATAGCAGGAATTGGCAATTCACTAGCCATGACTTTGCCTGTTCCATTGATGAACGTGATTAATGGGGGAAGACACGCTGGCATAAAAAATGACTTTCAAGAACATATGATAGCTCCTTTTAAGGCTAAAACCTTCAACGACGCTTTAAGAATGTGCTCAGAGATTTACCATACCTTAAAGAAAAATCTGCAAAAGAAGTTTGGAGCTCTTGCGATACAGGTTGGGGATGAGGGGGGTTTTGTTCCTCCCTTGAAAAGCATTGATGAAAGGTTCGAGTTCATTCTACAAGCGATAGAAGAACTCGGTTACACAAAGGAATTTGCCCTTGCAATAGATGCTGCTGCATCGCAGTTTTACTATAATGGAAAGTATAGAATATTGGGGAAAGAATACCCTTCTGATAAACTAATTGATTTTTACTCTGAAATGTGTGAAAAGTTCAAACTAATCTCGATTGAAGATGGTTTAAGCGAAGATGATTGGGAAGGTTGGAGTCGACTGAATTCTAGACTGGGTAAAAAAACGCAGATTGTCGGGGACGATCTTCTGGTTACGAATGTTGGAAGAATCAGGAAAGCAATCAAGTTGAACGCTTGCAATGCTCTGCTTTTGAAATTAAATCAAATTGGAACCGTCACAGAATCCTTCGATGCTTTCAAGCTGGCTAAAAAATCTAAGTGGAATGTTATAGTCTCCCATAGATCAGGAAGTACCGAAGAAACGTTTTTTGCGGATTTGGTCGTTGGTTTGGAGGCCGGACAGTTCAAGTATGGTGCTCCAGCAAGGAGCGAGAGAACTTGCAACTACAACCAACTACTGAGAATAGAGGAAGAATTAGATAAAAAGGCAAGATATTCGAAAGTTCTTGCACAAAAGCTACCATAAGTTTCAAGTTTGACCTCATGATTATAAAAGGATCCTATTTGCGGAATACCCTTAGATTGTGAAAACTGTTATCCATGTAGCATAACATTTATAGGCATCTCCTTTTCTTTGAGGAACCAAGCTTATAGAAGGCGGTAAAACGAAGGCAACATTGATAAACGTAGTCACTGGCTTTGGAGCTTGAGAGGTTTTTGAAGAATGTTCGTGTTGGAAGACGTTTTGCTTTTAATAATAATCACTTATAGCATCTCGTTAAGCATCGGTTACGTATTGCAGAAATACCTTAGAATGCCTTGGATGTTCTCTTCGCTGTTCTTCGGTCTTATTCTCTCAGCACTGGGTTTGTTCAAATCCACAATCGAAAGCGATCTTTTCAGACTACTGGAAACTTTAGGAATGTACCTTCTTCTTTTCATAATTGGGTATAGCATAGACTTCAAGAAAATGGCGAGGCTCAAGAACTATGTCATACTGGGCACTGTAATCATCATTGCCTTTGAGGGCTTTTTCGGAAGTCTACTCTTCTATTTTGTTTTTCCAGCAAACATAAACAATTCTTACTTAATCGCCCTGATTACAGCTTTTTCCTTTGCAACTGTTGGAGAAGCTGTTTTGCTGCCTATACTCAACGAGTTCAAAATCATCAATACTACTTTTGGGCAGCTCACGCTAGGTATAGGAACTTTGGATGATATAGTAGAGGTTCTCATGCTAGCAGTTGTTGCGGTCTTACCTGGATTCCTGCCGATAGCGTTAACACAGAGTTTTCCGGATCCATTGATGGTTCTTGTAGATCTAGGTTTCATGTCGATCCTTACTTTAGTCATAGCTAAATTTGGCAACAAAGTTGGAAGAGTTTTGGAGAAAAACCATCTACCATCTTTTATATTTTCGCTAATTACTTTGCTTGTGTTCTTTTCTTTTGTTGCTTTGGGAAATTTCGTAGCTGAAAGTGTGGCGTCTGTAGGAGCGATTTTCGGGGGAATAGTGCTCAGAGAGTTGTTACCAAAAGAAAGACTACATCAAAACGAGCAGGCCATCGAGTTTTTGGGATACATATTCCTTTCTCCCTTTTTCTTCCTCAGCGTAGGAGCCTCGGTTTCAGTAACCTCTATTTTTGTCGCTCCATTGATGGTAGGTTTGATTTTGCTTGTTGCGAACGGTTCTAAATACCTAGCATCGGTAACGCTTTTCCGCAGACTACTAGGCTTCAAATACTCTTCCCTAATGGGAATAGGACTCGGCATAAGATTCAGCACAAGCCTCGTTGTTCAGTTCATCTTGCTGAAATCGGGGCTAATAACTTTGAATTTATATTCAGCACTCATCGCTGCTGCTATATTCGTGACTCCTGTCATAATCATCGCATATTCTTGGGCACTATCAAGAGGAAAACCGCCATAAATAGGGCTGATTTCATTCAATTCTTAGGATTCTTCCAGCTGTGGCCTGCTGCTATGGCTCTCAATCGGAGGAGTTGCATATGGAACATGGAAGTCGGGAGAGAAGGTCTTGGAGTTGAAAAGGAGAAAGGAAGCCAAAGCTTCGGAGTTAGAAGACCAGTTAAAAGAGTTGGATGAACAAATGGGTTTAGGTCACATAACTCAAGATGAGTATGAACAGAAAAAGAAGAAGTTATCGGAAGAATCCAGAGCGTAATTGTTAGGCTTCAGCGCATAGGTATTTGTCTTTCTGGATTTCTAAAGGGCACCCTCCTCCACAAATATGTAACTGGGGGCAGTTTTCACACTTTGGTTCTGTATATTCTCTGTTTCTAAGTTTCAAGGCAAGAGGGTGTTTCCAGATTCCTCGCCAGTCATTTCTGAGAATATTGCCTAGGCTCTCAAAATAGCTTTGACATGGATAAACATCGCCATTAGGTGAAATACACATGTTAACTAACGCGGCAGTGCAGGATTTAACCCCTAGACCTAGTTTGACAGGATCAAGACGACAGTATTGAGTAGGTGTATACCACAGAAATTTCAGCCCAACATGACTTGCCTTCTCTTTGATCTTTGGAAGAAGATTCTTCAACATCTCAGTTGATAAGGCAAATTCGTCGCCTACTTCAACAGCCTTTCCGGAGTATATTAGGCTGTTGCAACCAAAGGCTGCTATGCCTAGTTCCTTAAGAAAATCTATGGTTTCTAGGAAATCAGGTGCATTGTAGTTGTTGAGTGTGGTGTTTGTTGTAACATAGACTTGCGAATCCACCGCGTTTTTGATTCCCTGAACCGTTTCTCTCCAGCTTCCCTCAATTCCAGTGATTCTGTCATGAACTGCGGCTTTGTGAGATTCCAAGGTTATCTGAGCAAAATCAAGCCCAGTTTTTTCAAGTGTTTCGAAATATTTCTTGTCTTTGAGGCTGCGTCCGTTAGTAATTAAGCCCGTGACAATTCCACTGTCTTGGGCATACTGCAGAAGTTTAGGCAAATCTTCCCGTAAGGTGGGTTCTCCTCCAGTAAACGTAGCGATGAATATGCCAATTTGCTTCAATTTGTCGATCACTTCTTTCCACTGTTGCGTGGTGAGTTCTGACGTCGAGTGCGGTCCCCCAGCATAGCAGTGTATACAGTTGTTTTGGCAACGAAAAGTTAAGGCCAAGTCCATTCTCAAGGGCGCTGACATTGGTTGTGTGAAGGGTTCAACCTGTTTCACTTCGAGAAATGATATGGGGCAAACCTTTTCAGTTTGGGCAAGAGTGCTTACTGCGAAGATGAGCTTTTCGTGCTCGGCCCGAGCGGTAGCTGCCTCTACTCGATAGATTTTCTTTATGTTCTTGACAACTTCTTCTATTGGCATTCCTTGGATCAGAAAGTAGGCGTGGGCTGTGGCAGTCTCGTTCAGATATAGTACCGTGTTGGCGTTGATGACAAGCATTCCGCTACCTCCCTGCTCCACTCTCAATTGCAGTGCCATCTTGGCGAAATCTCCGATTCCTCTGTAGGTGTAGCGACCTGCTGGAATCTTCGAGCGCTTTAAGGCTCGTCGAATAAAGCTCAAAAATATTTGACCTCCTACCCTGCTCCTCCACCTGCACAGGCGCAAGCACAGGAAACGCAAGCGCAGGCACAGGCACAAGCTGCACATGCGCATACGCAGCTTGCACCGTGGTGTGCAGGTTTATGTGAGGCTTTCGGCTGTGGAGCGGCTGGAATTATCGCGTTTGCGAATTTTTCGAGATTAGCTACAATATTGTTAGATGTGTTTTCCACTGCTGTGGCGATGTTGTTGGCGAATTCTGTTCCTGGAATCTGTGGTGGGGGTGCGCTCTGTGTGGGGGCATCCACATTGGGCTCGTATGTAGGTCGGGGATGATATTGGCGATAGCCGTACCAATACCAAAACCAAAGAGGCGTGGGTTCGAAGACACGGTCCTTGAATGCGATTTCTGTTTTTGTGCGATGATTCGGATCAAGAAGCAGCCACAGAAGTTGTTCATTATACGCCTTAGAGGCTAGTTCAGGTGTACCTGCTTGTGTCACTTGTTCCCAAGCTTTTTCCACTATCTTTTTATAATAATCGATGGTGTCGCGACGACAATATCCACTAATTTTCTCCTCGACTGAACGGCGTAGGAAGAGGATTGTCTCAGCTAACAGTTGCTCATCTAAGGTACCATCTTTTCTAATTGCACTTAGGAAGTCTATCTCATAGTATCGAAGGGGTATTTCTTTTAACTCGCTTGGTCTCTTGCTTTTGAATGGTTCTATGACCCTGAGTGTAACTGATGGCTTGGTGGCAGTGATCCACACAGCTCTCTTCTGCAATAGACTGTACAAGATTTCAGTGACTAGCATGTTTGGAGCCCTGTCTAAAAGGTAGGAGGCTTCGATGGCAGTGAGTCCTCTTCTTATTCCTAGCGTTTCTATGCTTAGCATAGGCTTGAGATATGCTTTCTTACGCAAGGCAACTCCAATAAGTGCGATTATCAGTGAGAAGACCACAAAGAATGCTATCCATGGACCATAAATCTCAAGCCAGCTGGGTTGAATTTCATAATGTTCGACGAACTGCTCCGGGAACGAAACCCCCAACATATATTTCTGGTTTGGTGCAATATTGAAGTACTCCCAAAAAACAGCGAAAGGTCCGTCGTTGTAATCTGAGCTGTTCCATGGCATACCTGTTAGAGTCTTAAGATTGCTTTGATTGACTCCTGTAGGCGTGACAATTCTAACGCGAAGATTGTCAATTCCGACTGGATACCAGCTTGGCGAGAACTGCATTCCCACGTTGCCAGGGTTTGTCGTGTCCTCCAATATCATATGGCCAACATTGGTTGTGAGATTGAATCGAACGCTTTCACCACCGTTGAGATCTATTACATCAACTCTTACTTTGTAGTCGTCTTGAGTACTTGTGTCTGTGACGGTTAGTTTGTCATTGCTTTCGTCGAAGGCTTCTCCGATGGTGAAATATTGATTGGGTTGGCCGACCTCAACCCAGTGCAGTTGACCCGAGTCGCACACAATTTTGATGTCATAGAGAAGGTCAATTGTGCCGTCCTTGTTTATCCAAATTCTGACCCACTCGTGTTCCAAGTGATATACGAGGCTTTGAGCTCCCGCGGTATATATTCCAGCTGACAAAGTGAGAACCAATAGGCAAACGGCAAAAAGCCAGGGCTTCACCATTTTGGTTCCTCAGCCACCTCAACCGTTTTTCCGCAATAGCCACAAGTCCCATATGGAACACCGCCTACAATTTTTATCTTGTCTGGCTGAATGGAAGCCCCGCAATTGGGGCATGTAATTGGGACCGCTTTCATCTCTCCAGACAGTTCGACCTGTTGAACTATCTGCTGAGGCTTTTTGGTTATAATGTATACTCCAATTATCAAGCCAAAGCCAATAATAAACAGAATTGCAGACACTGCCAACCTAATAGGTGCATACACCGACGCAAGAGCAAAAACAGTCCCAAAGAAGAAGAGAATGATCGCCGCAATTGCGCCCAAAATGACTCGGTAGTCCATACTTGAAAGCACATAGCTCACATAATTCAAGCTTTCGCATAGCACCCGCAAACAAGAACGTGGGTTTTAGACCCGAACGGGTTCAAGTCCTCTCTCTGGCCAGCGTCATCAAACTGCACGAAACTCCGGGGGATGGATTCAAACCAAGAACAAACTGGAGATCCCCCCCCGAAATTCCCGCAAACTTCCTTTTCTTATCTGTGTCTAAGGCATAAGCAATGAACCGGTACTATCAGGTTTTTCTTCTATTGGGTACTGGGCTATTACTGGAAAGATGAAGTTCTTCTAACAAAAGTTCTCTTTGATTGCTGCTAGAAGAACTAATGTATCTTTTTGTCTTTTCTCTGCGATAATCTTAGCGGTTGTTGTATTTAGAAGACGGTAGCTTTGAGACAGAAACGCATTTGACATTCAAGTGTAAGCAAGAAGATGTCAGAGAAACGCTGCTTCCGGCGTATGGTTAAAAGTTAGACATAGCAATCATGTAGTAGCTTCTGGATTTCGGCGTAGTTTTTCTGTTTTTCCAGCTGTTGTGTGTAGCAAGTCTCTTGACCGGTTCTTTCCTGGTCTTTGCCTTCTTTGCCTCTTGAAGGGTCAATCCTATGGGCGTCTACTTCTCCTTGCTTTCTAGACGCTAATTCTTTAGTCAAAAATGTTCGCCAAACTGGTTCCTACGTATCGGTTTTCTAGAATCTGAAATAGGCTTGCCTAGCATGCGGAGTGCCTTCAGAAGAGTTTGGGTTTTTTCACTTTCTTTGTTCAACTTGATAATCTTCAACCTCCTGTAACATTTGACGGTTACAATGTCTTCGCTTTCAAGAATCTTGAGGTTGCGGTTAATCTGGCTGTAAGTACTATTCGTCTTTCTAACTAGCCCCATCATATGGGTTTGCTCAACCTTTGACAACGTCTCTAAGATTTTTTGTCGGCATGTCGATGCGAGTATCTGTTTAAGATGCAAAGGAGTCAGCTTACTCAAATAATGTATGCTTTTGACTTAAAAACAAGATGAAACAAGTGATGATGGAGAGAGGGAGGGGAAAGCGAAAGTAAATCTTAGTATTTTCTCGACTCACTGCAGTGATTCCAGCATTTCTTCTTAATCCGTGATTAGTTTCATCCATCTCTGTATTTCGGAAACATTTCGTCTTCTCTAAAAGAATTCATGCCCGATACGTTTCTGAGCGCCGAGTGAGGGGCGCATGAATAAATACCCAAAATGAATGGAGTGAAAAGAGATGTCTAAAGCACATTTAAAAATAATGACTTGGGTAGTGGTTCTCCTACTGGCTCTTAATGTAACAACAAACCTATTTTCCACAGTATACGCATCATCGACAAATGCAATTCAAAACTCTGGGTTTGAACTAAGCACTAGTTGGGAAGCTCGCTACTCCTCCTTCTTAGGAGGCTATGCCAAAGTAAGAGATTCAAGCTACAAGCATACTGGAAGTTACTCTGGCTTAACACACACGCTATACCCGAAGCAAGAATACTGTAGCGCGTCGCTCTATCAAAGCCTAAACGTTCCCGTACAAAACCTCAGCACATTCTACTACTGGATAAGAAAAGGCGAAAGTGCAGTGAGCGGATACTACCATGGCCAAGCATGTATTCATCTTTCTGGAGGCTACAAATTATATTATTACCACGGCTTTGACTGGAGTTCGCCGCCTTCTGATGGAACCACGTATAAGTACATTAACGCCGGCAATCCCAAAACAAACTTTTGGATACAAATCTCTAGAAACCTCTGCACCGATCTTGTAAACAAATTTGGAAGTTCAGTACTAGCTCGCACAGTTACAGGAATCGAATTGTACTCCCACGGATCAAAAGACCTAATTACACAAGAAATGTTTGGTCAGAGAGTCAACTGGGACGACGTTTTCGTGGAATCCGAACAAGTTGTTCACATCATATCCTTAGCCAGTTCAACGATCGACGGTTATACGAATGTTGGAAACATAACTTTTGACGGGTCGGTCTACACACTGCCGAATTCTGTGGAAAAAAACGTAAGTGCATACAACGTAACTGCAAATCCTCCTGAAGAATACTTCTTTGACCACTGGGAAGTTTCGGGAGGACTCATGATCGCTAACAGTTCATCTCAGACTACGATGGTGACTGTCACTGATTCGGGCACCCTTGAAGCAGTGTTTACGACAAGGCTATGGACGTTCATTGTCTACCTGTGCGGTGATAACGACCTTGACTACTTCGCGCGTGTTAACATCAATGATATGGAAAAAGTGGGCTCGACGGAGGAAATTACAATCTTAGCCATGCTGGACAGGGATGACACAGATGGAGTTAGGCCCGAACCAGGCCAACGAATATGGCAGAAATACATGGAAAACCGCTATTACATAACCAAAGACAATGATCCAGACACAATAAATTCTCCGATTCTTTGGAGCGAAAGTGAGGTAAACATGGGTGATCCAAATACTTTGGTGGACTTCGTGAAATGGAGCTTTCAGCTTTATCCAGCACGTCACTACGCCCTTGTTCTAATGAATCACGGAGGCGGATACGAAGGCATTTGCATAGACATTCAACCTAACAACTACTATGATCCAGACACGCTTGAGATGCCAGAACTCAAATGGGCACTTAGCAAAATTGAAAACGACACAGGCACTACGGTTAACTTGTTCGGATGCGATGCGTGTCTCATGGGACAAACTGAAGTCGTATACCAGATCAAAGACTATGCCGAAGTCTTCGTAGGATCTGAAGAAGTCGAATACGCGCCAGGATGGCCCTACAGCTGGATTCTTGGAAATCTAACTGGTAACCCTCTAATGAACGCGGAAGATTTGGGAATTCAGATAGTTACGTCCTACAAGGACTACTCGGAACTGTATCTATACAACAGCTCCATATACGAATATCCACAAACAATGTCTGCTATAAATATGTCAATAATCCAAAACGTTGCAGTGAGTATCAGTAACCTCGGTAATTGGCTAAAAGACAACTTGAGTACTTATGAGGCCGAAATTGATTGGGCTCGACAAAACGTAATAGAATATTATGGTGGTGCCTCAGATTTTGTAGATGCCTATCACTTAGCTCAGCTTCTCCAACAAAACATAAGCGATTCAACTCTACAACAGATATGCCAACAGGTGCAGCAGAACATCACAGAGGCCGTCATTTCCGAATGGCATAGAAGCGACGCTGATGGCTCACATGGCCTGACCTTGTTCTTTCCAAATCAAACAAGTGAATACGAAAACGAATACGACCTAATTCAGATGTCAATAATCTGTAACTGGGACGAGTTCTTGAAGGAATACCTAGGCATCTAACGCAATAATCTATAACAAAATATCTCCTCCTTTTTTAGGAGAAAAAGCAACATTTGTGCAATTGGGAGTTGTCATAGGCTCGGAGGTAAACTAGGACTGAGAGCATGGTTTTGAAGAATAAAGACCGATTGGCAGAGACTTGTTTGATACGCAACCTTCGTGGCGATCCGTAGGGTTTTATACCCAAAAGGGTTCATGTCCTCATTTTAGACGTGCCAGAAATTCAAAATCTCATAGCTTAGGTGTTCGTGGGTTCAAATCCCAACCCCGCAGCAATCATGTAAACAGAAAAACGGATTCTATTGTTCTGCGATACCTTAGCCCGCGCATCAAACTGTTAGGTGATCTAGATTCTCCCAGCCTCTAGGCATATTTCCGTCGTAAACTATTTTCTTCGCATCAAGAAAGGCTGCGAGTTCCTTGATTGCCTCGCCAACTGCCTTAGTTGTTTCTTCTGTTTTTGGAGCATCTGGCTCGGCGTAAACCGCGTTTATTTTCAGTTGCCCAAGCTTTCGGTCCATCACAGGGTCGATACGACCTATGAAGTGGTCACCATGCAGGATGGGCATTACATAGCAGCCATACTTGCGCTTGGCTTTCGGGTAATAAACCTCTAAGCGGAAACTGAAGCCGAAAAGCTCTTTCGTGCGTCTGCGGTCAACGATAACATTGTCAAACGGTGAAAGCAAAGTCGTCCTTGGCCTCCAGTCTCCATCAGTCAACTGGTCAAGCAGCGGCAGGTCGTCGACACACACAAACCAAGAACCTCGCAGGTTCTTCGTGCCTTCTCGAACCTCAACTCGCACAACTTCGCCCTCTTCCTCGAGCTCGCCTAATACTTTCTCAACGTTACCACAGCAGCCTCGGATATAGTGCTGCTTGATTTGTTTCGCAGTCGCTAAGCCTAGAGCGTGCAATGACCTTTTAGCGATAAGTCGGAAAACCCTATGGTCAGTCAACTGCTCTCTGGGGGTCCATTCAGGCAGGTGATGCTCGGTCAGATCCCACAGTTTTCGGATGCCTTTGCGTCCAGCTATCATGATCTTGCCCTGTCCCCAGAGGAACATGAGCATTACACTTACATTCCGAGCCTTTGTCCACCCTGTAGATGGCCAATCTTCTGTGGCTTTGTCTTCAAAATCGTCTGAGTATAAAGGACCTTTGCGGCGGAGTTCAGCGATAATGTAGTCACGCAGTTTTTGGTTCTTTTCTATCCATATGCGGATTCGCTTGGCGGATCGTCCGTCGCCAGTGGCAAAGGTGCGTTTCAGGG